>Ga0315287_10001326_pt1 | contig 22698 bp, 18 predicted proteins | sample YL17G11_0_MG_FD_205037 | JGI IMG/M metagenome (GOLD analysis project Ga0315287, IMG submission 205037) | Sediment microbial communities from Yellowstone Lake, YNP, Wyoming, USA - YL17G11_0 | ecosystem: Environmental > Aquatic > Freshwater > Lake > Sediment | place: USA: Wyoming | collected... | reverse complement strand
TACAAGCGACGAGACGGGTGGTCTGGCCGAGGCGCTGTTCAGCAAGAACCGCCGCGCGGTTCTCTCGTTATTGTATGGGCACGAGGACGAGGCGTTCTATCTGCGCCAGATTGTCCGTGCCTCGGGCGGGGGCGTGGGCGCCATCCAGCGGGAATTACGACAGCTTGTCCGCAGCGGCATCATCTGCCGCACGGCTCAAGGCAGTCAGGTCTACTTCCGAGCCAACGCCGAGTGCCCGGTCTTCAGCGAGTTGAAGAGCCTGTTGATGAAGACGGCCGGGGTGGCCGACGTATTGCGGACCGCGCTGGCGCCGCTGGCCGATCGGATTGACATCGCCTTCCTTTACGGCTCGGTCGCCCGCGGCAGGCAACGGCAGGGCAGCGACGTGGACGTTCTCGTTGTGGGCGAGGTCCGCTTCGCCGACGTGGTGGCGGCGATTGGCCCGGCGCAGCAGCAACTCCAGCGCGAGGTTAATCCCACCGTTTACCCAACCGCTGAGTTTCGGGCGAAACTGGCGGCTCGCCACCATTTTCTCAAGAGTGTCATGGCCGGCAGTAAAGTTTTTCTGATGGGGGATGAACGTGGACTTGAGAGACTGGCTGAAGAACGGCTGGCTGACTGAGCATCAGACGAGCCGCCAGGAGATCGCCGATCTGTTGGGCGTCATCGACCGCGATGCGGCCGCTTGCCAAACCCCCGGCCTGAACCCGGATTGGCAACTGAACATCGCTTACAACGCCGCGCTGCAAGTCGCCACGGCCGCCTTGGCCGCCAGGGGCTACCGGGCCTCCCACGAGGCTCAGCACTTTCGCGTCATTCAGTCGTTGGCCTACACCATAGGAGCCGATTCCCAGCGGATTGCCCAGTTACAGAGTTACCGGAAGAAACGCAACATCAGCGACTACGAGCGAGCGGGCGGTGTCTCGCAGCAAGAGGCCAAGGAGATGGTTGCCTTGGCCGACGAACTCCGCCATGATCTGACCACCTGGCTTACCACAAACCATCCAGAGCTTCTGATCGACAAGCCTTGACGAAGTCACATCGTTGGCGACGTTTGATGGTCTTTGCCATAAAAGGGATTAGGGAATTGGACACGGCAGTGCCCAGCCCGGAATGCCCGTGGCAACGGTCGCCTGTGGCAGCCGTGATTATAGGCTGGCGGGGAGGGGATGGAAGGAGTGGAGAGTCGAGAGGGGAGAGGGGGGGCCGCCTGCCCTCACCCTAACCCTCTCCCGACCAACCTTCGGTCGGTGCCCGGCGATGGGACGGCGAACACTGGCTTCTCAAGCACGCTTCAGGACAAGCAGTCTCCCCAACTGTGGAGGGGTATGGGCGGGCGTTTTGCTCTGGCATCGCGGGCCGCTTTTCGGCTACACTCCGCCGCCCAATTCTCTTTTCTCCGGGAGGTTAAGCATGGCCACGGCTACGACACTGGAACGACGGCAGCGGTACGTGGAAGTCGAGGACGAAGCGGTCGGCTTTCCGCCAAAGCAGCGGCGACGCTCGTGGCGGCTGCTGGCGGCGACGGCGATGCTGGCGGCGGTGGTCTGGTTCCTGCCGGCCATCATCGCCCACAGTCCGCTGTTGGGTTGGATCATCGGCAGGGCCGCGGGCGATCTGAACGGCTCGGTCGTCATCCAATCGGCCTCGCTCGGCTGGCTCTCGCCGATCAATGCGCAGGGCGTGGAGGTGCGCGACGCGGAGGGCAAGCCCGTGCTCAGCGCAACCGAAGTGGCCGGCGACCGGAGCCTTGGGGCGTTGCTGTTGAACCACTCGAACCTCGGCCACTTCCGCCTGGAGAAGCCGAAGCTGGCGCTCGTGCTGCGCGACGACGGCAGCAACCTGGAAGACGTTCTGGCGAAGTACCTCGCGCCGAAGGAAGAGCCTGCGAGCGAAGTCGGCCTGTCGTTGGAGATCATCGACGGCAGCGTGTCGATCACCGATCAGGGCACGGGCCAGACCTGGCAGGTCGAAAAGCTGGCGGTGAGCCTCGACATGCCCAGCGGCGGCGGCGAGTCGATCGCGTTGAAGGCGGCGGCCGATTTGCCCGACGCACGGCGGCCGGGCAAGCTGAACGTCGCGCTAAGCAAGTCGTCCGGGGCCGGCGAGGCGAAGTTGACTGCCGTGCAAGTTCCGCTGGCGATGTTCCGCGCGCTGGCGGCCCGCTTTGTGCCCAAGACAACGCTGACCGGCCGGCTGGTTTCTTCGGAAATAACGGCGGTCTGGGGCAGCGAGACGGCGGCGAAGAACAACCTTCAAGCCGATCTCAACGCCGAGGAGTTTTCGTTCAGCGTGCCGGCGCTACAGGGCGACGTAGTGCGGCTTGAGACGCTCCGCGGTTCGTGCCGTGCGACCTTGCAGGCGGACCGCCTGAACATCGACAAGTGCTCGTTCGATTGCGACCTGGGCAACGCGGAGCTCAGCGGCACGGCGCCGTTGGTGCAGCCGGGCGGCCTTTCGCTCGATGCGCTGGCCAAGCAGCGGCAGGAGATCAGCGGGCGGGTCGATTTGGCGCGGCTTGCCCGGCTGTTGCCCGCCACGCTCCACCTGCGCCAGGAAATGCAGATCAATTCGGGCCAGGTGCAATGGACGCTCAGCAGCAAGCCCAGTCCGCAGGGCCCGGTGTGGCACGGGCAATTGGACGCCGCCAACCTGACGGCCGTGCGCCAAGGAAAGCAACTGGCCTGGGAGCATCCGGTGTCGGTGGTGTTCGACGCCCACCAAACCGCGCAGGGGCCGGTCGTCGATGGGTTGAAGTGCGAATCCGATTTCTTGAAGCTCCACGCCAACGGCACGCCGGACAATCTCACCGCCTCGGCCAGCTTCAACCTGAAGCAGTTGGCCGACCAGTTGGGCCAGTTCGTCGACTTCGGCGGCGTGCAACTGGCCGGCGAAGGCTGGGGCAACTTCAACTGGAAACGCACCGAGCAGCGGCAGTTCACCGCCGACGGCGAGGTGCAGGTGCAGAAGTTCCAACTGGCCGCGCCCGACCGGCAGCCGTGGAACGAGGAGAGTCTGTTGCTGTTCTGCACGGCCAAGGGGCGGACCGACTTTGGCGCCGACACGCAAATTGACTCGGCCGCGCTGAACGTCAAGGCGGGGGCCGACAAGCTCGACGCCCAACTGACGCAGCCCGTGACCGATCTGCGCAACGGCGGCATCTGGCCGATCGGCGTGCAGATGCAGGGGCAGTTGCAGAACTGGCCCGCCCGGCTCGGCGCATGGCTGCCCACCAAGGATTGGCAGATGGCAGGCGACTACAAGCTGAACGTGCTGGGCAGCGGCTCGAAAGACGGGCTCGAACTTCGCACGTGTACGTTGGCCGTCGTGCCGCTGACGCTGCTCTCGCCCTGGTTGATCCTCAACGAGCCGCGGTTCGACGTGGCGGTCGTCGGCTCGTGGAGCCAGCGGCAGCGGCGCTTGCAGCTTGAGCCGGCCAACGTAACCTGCGACACCTTTGCCATTCAGGCCAACAACGTCGTGGTGGCCATGCCCGTGCAAGGGCCGATGGAAATGTCCGGCACGTTGAAGTATTCGGGTCTGCTGGACCGGCTCCGCCAGTGTTTCGCCGATCCGAAGAAGGCGTCCACGTGGCAATTGACCGGGCAGCTTAGCGGCGCCGCCCAGGTGACGCAATCGGGCGGAAAGATTCGCGGCGAAACCGCGGCCGACGTAGTGAACTTGACGCTCGCCGATTCGTCGGGCGGCAAGTTCCAGGAGCCGCGCATTCATCTGACCGCTCTGGGCGGATACGACAAACAATCCGGCGCGATCCAACTGGAGAAGTGCGAACTCACCTCGAGCGTGCTCAGCGCCGGCGTCGCGGGCCAAGCGGTCGAGGCCGACGATCAATGGACCGCCGAACTTGGCGGGCAAATCGGCTACGACCTGGACCGGCTGGCCGGCATGTTGCGGCCGTATATCGGCCCGGGCGTTCGCATTGTCGGGCGCGGGGCGTCGCCGGCCTGGTATCGCGGCCCGTTCTCGCCGGCCGCCGGCCAGGCCAACGCGGGCTTGAAATGGGACCGGGCCAACGTGTACGGATTTCAGATCGGGCCGGGCGAGTTGAAGGCCGCCATGAGCAAGGGCACGGTGCAAATCGAGCCGATGGACCTGGCCGTCAGCCAGGGACGGATGCACTTGGCGCCGAGCGTGCGGCTGACGCCGGAGCCGATCGAGTTGAACATGCCCGCCGGGCCGCTGGCCCAGAAGATTCAGATCGACCCGATCATGTGCGGGTGGTTCTTGAAGTACATTGCCCCGCTGCTGGCCGAAGTGACCTCGGCGCAGGGGACGTTCTCGATCGAACTGGACGGCTGCCGCATTCCGCTGAGCGATCCGGCCAAGGGCGATCTGGCCGGGCGGTTCATCATCCACTCGGTGGAAGTCGGGCCCGGGCCGCTGATCCGCGAGCTGGCCACCTTCATGGGCCGCGAAACGCCGGCCAAGCTCCGCCAGGAGTCGGTCGTCCCCTTCCGCATGGTGCAGGGCCGCGTGTATCACAAGGACCTGGAGCTGATCTTCCCCGATCTCACGATCCGCACGTACGGGTCGGTGGGTTTCGACCAGACGCTGGCCATCATGACCGAGATGTCCATGCCACCGAAGTGGCTGGAAAACAACCCGGCCGCGCCCGCCCTGCGGAACCAGTCCATCCGCGTGCCGCTGGCCGGAACGCTCAGCAAGCCGGAACTCGACAAAAAGGTGATAGAAGACCTCACCAAGCAGTTCCTCCACCGGGCGGCCGAGAACCTGCTCGAAGACGGGCTGAACCAGTTGTTCCGGCCGAGGAAGTAAGTAGAATAGGGGGCAGGGATCAGGGGTCAGGGGTCAGGGGCCAGAGACGAGAGGCCCATAACGTATACTGGATTATGGAGTTGGTCGCCCCCTCAATCCTCTGACCCCTGACTCCTGACTCCTGACCTGGCCCTGTAAAGATTTTTTGTGTGACCTCAAAGTGGCACGGCCATCTTGGCCGTGTTTTTCCACGGGCTGGAAGCCCGTGCCACAAAATACACTCTCCCTGACCCCTATGCGACTCATTCTCCTGGGCACCACCGGCTACCATCCCAACGACCGGCGGCATACGCCGTGCATGTTGCTGCCGGAGTGCGGCGCGATGCTCGATGCGGGTACGGCCGTCTATCGGGCGGGCGAGTATCTGACGCTGCCGGAGCTCGACATCTTCCTCACCCACGCCCACCTGGATCACGTGATCGGCCTAACCTATATGTTCAGCGTGATGCACGCGCATCCGCTGAAGCGGGTCACGGTCCACGGGCTGCCGGATAAGCTGGCAGCCGTCAAGGAGCATCTGTTTTCCGACGCCCTGTTCCCCACGAAGCCGCCGTTCGAGTTCCGCCCGCTGGAAGACAGCTTCGCGCTGGCCGGCGGCGGGCGGCTGACGCACTTCCCGTTGGAGCATCACGGCGGGTCGATCGGCTTGCGGCTCGATTGGCCGGGCCACTCGATGGCCTACATCACCGACACCTCGGCGTCGCCCACGGCCCCGTACGTGGCCAAGATTCGCGGCGTGGACCTGCTGGTTCACGAGTGCTACTTCGGCGACGACCAGGCGGAGTGGGCGCGGAAGGTCGCCCACAGCCACACCACGCCGGTGGCGCAAGTCGCCCGGGCCGCCGGCGTCAAACGGCTGGTCCTGGTCCACCTCAATCCGCTCTCGGTGGCCGACGACCCGATCGGCATCGACACGGCCCGGGCGATCTTCGCCAACACGGAACTGGGCGAAGATCGGATGGAGTTGGAGTTTTAGAAAGTGGTATCGGGGTCAAGGTGATGGTCGTACAACGCGGATTTTGCGTGCCGTGACCACCACGAAACAGCGGATCCAAGATTCAACCGCCTCGGTCTGAAAAATTGACAGCAACCTAGCCGTCAACGCCGCGCGACCGGGAGCGCGCAGACGAACCAAGAGAATCCCGTGATGCGTGCCGGGACGGAATCGGCGAATGTCGGAGAAGTCAAGGTCTTGGGTGACCAGGAATCGTTCCGCGTCTTGAGCTGCGCGCCATATCGCAGGGTCGTCGCGTCCTTGAAGCTGTTCGTTCGGAACAGTATCGACGTTGTGCCCCAGGGCGTCGAGCTCCGACGCGAGTTTCAGGGGTAGATTCTCATCGAGCTTAATTCGCATGGAGAGCGGGCACGCTGGGGACAGGGAGGTCTTCTTCCGTGGAGGAGGCTGCAAACGCCACCACGGCACGAACGTCTTCAGCCGTCAGCGTGGGGAAGTCGGCGAGAATGTCGTCAACGCCGGCCCCTTCGGCAAGGCTGGCCAGAACCGTTCTGAGCGTTACCCTGGTGCCCGTAATTACCGGTTCGCCGCCGCATATCCGTGGGTCCCGAGCGATGTGTGCGAGATAGTCCATTGTCACACTCCCGAAGAACAAGGGCCAGACGTTGAAGAAATCTGCATGGCTCAATCCCCTCTGCGGTATTCTACCATCCCGGACCGTGTTCTGTAAAGCCTTGTCTTGCCGCGTCTTATGCACTAGAATGGCCTCCTGCCCCCGATGTTTCCCAAGGGCGCAGCAATGTCAATGCAATTGACGTGTCCACATTGCAGTACGATGACGGATGTAGCCGATGGATATGCCGGTCAAACCTGCTCCTGCGCTCATTGTGGCAAGCCCGTGAACATTCCGTCGGGCGGCGGTGCGCGGTCGAAACGTCGGCGATCTCTCTGGCTGAATCCGTTGGTGTTGTTCTTTCTCCTAATCATCGGCTGCGATACGATCGGCATGTTGATCAGTCAGTTTTTGCCGGCGCTACAGGCGGCGCGAGAGGCGAAACGACGAGTACAGTGCGTCGAGAATCTGAAACAGATCGGCTTGGCGATGCAGGGATACCATCAGCAGTATGGATGTTTCCCGCCTGCCTTCATTCCCGACAAGAACGGCAAACCGATGCACAGTTGGCGTGTACTGATGCTACCGTTTCTGGAACAGGATGCTTTGTACCATCAATACCGCTTTGATGAGCCGTGGAATGGTCCGCACAACAAGGCGTTGGCCGATCATATGCCCTCGGTCTATCGTTGTCCCAGTAGTGATCCGACACCCGATCCATCGCAAACGAGCTACGCCATGATCGTTGGCCCGCACGCAATTTCCGACGGCCCTACGCCGCACCGTATGAGCGACATTAAGGACGGCGCCTCCAACACAATCATGGTGGCGGAAGCAGCCAAGGCGGCCATCAACTGGGCGGAAGCAGCCAGCACGGGGATCAACTGGATGGAACCACGCGACCTCAATGCCGAGAATATGGACTTTTGCACTAGGGCTGTCGAGAAGGATTTGCGACGGGAAACCTGCGAGATTTTTCGTAACCATAACGTAGCAGCAAACGTGTTGTTTTGCGACGGGTCGGTACGCACACTCTCCAATGAGTTGCTGTATCCCAAGGAGCTAGAGGCGCTGATGACCATTGATGGCGGCGAGCGTGTTCGGGGGGAAGAAGACAGGACTGCCCGGTAGGTTATGCTTCAGCACAACATTCGCGCGAATGCACGATTCGTTATGCTAAAGCATAACCTACCGGCTACCGGTCGCCCTCACGCGGAGCGTGAGGAGTACGTGAAGAGCTTTCCCGCCAAAATCCAAACGGCGCGGCGATCAGCAAGGCGGTGAAATAGATGAAGCCGCCCGACCAGAGCACGTCGCTGGGGAAGTGCGAGCCGGCCACCATGCGGGCCAGCCCGATCACGCTCCCGCTGAGCAACCCCAGCAGCAGAAAGGCCAGCGCCAGCCGCGGGCGGCGACGGCAGAACACCACCGCCGGGGCCATCAGGTAGAAGCCCATCGCGGCATGCCCGCTGGGGAACGAAGAATCGTCCTGCCCCGACCCCAAGTCCCACACCGGCAGGAACTCGCGATCGCCGCCGAACGCGACGGTGGCGTGCGGGCGGGGCCGGCTCCAGCAGGGCTTCAGCAGCACGTTGACCAGCAGACCCGGCCCGACGATCAGCAGCAGGGCATAGAACAAGCCCGGGTCGCGCCAACGCTCCAGCTTGGTCCAGAAGAAGCTTACGATCCAAACCGCCATGCCGCCGCAGCCCAGAATCCAGGCCGGGTAGACCCCCCAGTCGTAGAGTGTTTTCCACGGCTGCGCGTCCATCGACGGCCAGCGATCGTGGAGTTGCTCGCCCGCCTCGACCCCGGCAAAGAAGGGTCTCACGCAGGCGGTGTCGATATCCGTGAGGCGAAAAACGAGCGTCAGCCCGACCAACAGCATTGCGGGAATCCACACCGCGGGCGAGCGCACCAGCGAGAGCGCGGCCTTGCACGACTCGCCCACGATTCCGCATCGGCGCATCTCGGAAACGGCCGTGCCGGCTGGTTCAAGTTGGGAGGCTATACCGCGCATGATGCGGTATTTCTACCGGCTATCGAGGTTTTGGGCTAGAGAGAAATCAGGAAAGGGGGCGGCGCACGCATAGCAACGTCGCTGGCGCCGCGAAAATTGGGACAGTCCCCGGCCGTAGTTGCTCTTGCCCGACTGCCCAAAATTGGCTACAGTAAGCCGCCTCCCATTCCCGGCTCCTTCGATCGGGGGGATTCGCGGGCGTGAAATGATCGGAGCTGGGCCAGGGTGGAAAAGGGATTGGCTCATCACGGAAAGGAATCCGCATCATGCAGGCGACTCTTGCCGAGCTCGCGGCGCTGGTCAGTGGGCATCTGATCGGCGACGGCCAGTTGGTCGTCTCCGGGGCGGCATCGCTGCGCGACGCGGAGCCCGGCCAGATCACCCTGGTCGATGCGGCCGAAAAGAATCAGCAACTTGGAAACTGCCGCGCCGCTGCCGTCGTTGCGCCGCGAAGCTTTGCGCCCAACGGTCTGCCGGCCATCCAGGTGGACGACGTGCATCGGGCGTTCGCCGCCATCGTCGGGTTCTTCCGACCGCCGCGCAAGACACATCGCACGGGCGTCAGTCCGCTGGCTTCGGTCAGTCCGACCGCTCGATTGGACCAGGACGTCACGGTCCATCCCTTCGCCACGATCGGCGACGACGTCGCGATTGGCGCGGGCACGACCATCCACAGCGGCGTACACGTCATGGCCGGTTCGCAGATCGGCGAGAACGTCACGATTTTCCCCAACGCCGTGCTCTACGAGAATACGGTCGTGGGGCCGCACTGCACGATCCACGCCAACGCCGTGCTCGGCGCGTACGGATTCGGCTACGGGTTCGCCAATGGCCGCCACGTGCTTTCGGCCCAGTTGGGCAACGTGGTGCTCGGCGCGGACGTCGAGATCGGCGCCGGCACGACCATCGACCGCGGCACCTACGGTCCGACCTCGATCGGCGAGGGGACGAAGATTGACGACTCGGTGATGGTCGCCCACAACTGCCGCATCGGACGGCACAACATGCTCTGCTCGCAAGTCGGGATCGCCGGCAGCACGACCACGGGCGACTACGTGGTGATGGCCGGGCAGGTGGGAGTGCGCGATCACGTGCATATCGGCCATCGCGCGGTGCTGGGGGCCATGGCCGGAGTGACCAACGACGTGCCCGACGGCAGCCGCATGATCGGCATCCCCGCCACGCCGGAACGCGATCAGAAGGTGAAGCAGGCCGCCTTCAGCAAGCTGCCGGAGATGCGGCGGCAGTTGAAGCAGTTGCAGCGGGCCATCGACGCCCTGCTGGGCAACGCGCCGTCCGCGGCCCGGCTCGCGCTGAAGACCGACGAGCCGCCCAACAAGGAAGAGACCGGCGGCCGCCGCGCCGTGGCATGAGATTAGGCGGCACAACTACTTTCGTACTCCTCACGCTCCGCGTGAGGTCGGGCGGCACAACCTCACGCGGAGCGTGAGGAGTACATTTCAAAGTCGTTCCCGCGCTCCGAGGTTATGATTTGGGGATCTTGCGAAGCCACAAGCGGTTTGGCATACTTTCCACTCTCCACCCTCCACTACCCACTTCCACTATTCCCATGTCCTCCGCCCCTGCCACAACGCGTCGCGTCGGTTTATTGGCCGGCTGGGGGCGCTATCCGCTGGTCGTGGCCGAGGCCCTGCGCCGGCAAGGATGCGAGACCTACTGCCTGGGCGTGATCGGCCACGCCGACCCCGCGCTGGCCGGGGTCTGCCACGAGTTCCACTACCTCGGGCTGGCGAAGTTCAACACGGCCATCCGCTATTTCCAGCGGCACGGAGTGACGGAAGCGACGATGGCGGGCAAGGTGTTTAAGGTCCGCCTGTTCCAGCGGTGGAGCTGGCTGCGGCACCTGCCCGACCTGCGCACCATCCGCATGTTCCTTCCCCATTTCTGGACGCGGCGCAAGGACTGCCGCGACGACACGCTGTTGGGGGCGATCGTCGAGGAGTTCGCCCGCGAGGGAATCCGTTTCGCCCCGGCCACCGACTATGCACCGGAGTTGCTCGTGACTGATGGACAGCTTACCCGCCGCGGACCGTCGGCCTGGCAACAGAAAGACATCGAATTCGGTTGGAAGATCGCCAAGGAGATGGGGCGGCTGGACATCGGGCAGAGCGTGGCGGTGCGCGATCAGGCCGTGCTGGCGGTCGAGGCCGTCGAGGGCACCGACGAGTGCATCCGCCGCGCCGGCGCGCTGTGCCGGGGCGGAGGCTTCACCGTCGTCAAGGTGGCCAAGCCGCAACAGGACATGCGCTTCGACGTGCCCACCATCGGGCTGGGCACGCTGGAAACGCTGGTCGCCGCCGGCGGCAAGGTGCTGGCTATCGAGGCCGGCCGCACCATTCTGCTCGATCAGGCCGCGGCCATCGACTACGCCGACCGGCACGCCCTGGTGATCGTGGCCCTCGCTTCGCCGCCAGCCGCCAAAATGTAGGAGGTGATCTATGACTATCCGGGCAACTATCCTTGCGAACGGACTGCGATGGAGCGTCCGCATCGTGGTCCTGTTGGGCTTCTGCGGGGGCGTGGTCGTGCTCATGCTCTGGCTCGCCGGCCGGTTCTCGCCGAAGGTGCCGGAAGCGACCGCCGCGGCTCAGTCCGACGCGGCAGCAGTCGGAGATCGCGTGGCGGCCCGGTTCATCCGGCTGCCTCTGTCCGAATCGGCCGTGGGCACCATTCGCGCCGTACACGAGGTGAGCATCGGCTCGAAGCTGTTGGCGCGCGTCGTCGAGGTGGACCTCAAGGCCGGCGCAAAGGTTCGCGAGGGCGACGTTCTAGTGCGACTGGACGACGGCGACCTGCGGGCCAGACTCCAACAGGCCAAAGCGGCCGTGGCCTCCGCCGAGGCGGTTTACAGCCAGGCATCCGCCGACGAGCGACGCTACGCGCAACTGGTGAAGTCCAGAACGATCAGCCAGCAGGAGTACGACAAATCCATCGCCATGCTGCGATCCGCCGACGCGGAGCGCCAGCGCGCTTCGGAGAACGTCAAGGAAGTGCAAGTCTTGTTGGATTGCGCCACCATCCGCTCACCGATCGACGGAGTCGTCATCGACAAGAAGATCGACGTGGGCGACATGGTCTCCCCCGGTCAGATATTGGTCACGCTCTTCGATCCGAAACGAATGCAGCTCGTGGCCAGCGTCCGCGAGTCGTTGACGCATCGGCTGCGCGTCGGCCAGAGCATCGGCGTGCAGGTCGAGGGGCTCAACAAGCAGTGCAGCGGCACGGTCAGCGAGATTGTGCCCGAGGCCCAATCGGCTAGCCGCACCTTTCAGGTGAAAGTCACCGGGCCTTGCCCACCCGGCATCTACACGGGCATGTTCGGACGCATCCTGATTCCGCTGGACGAAGAACAAGTGCTGGTGATTCCCCGGCGGGCCGTGCGGGAGGTCGGGCAACTCGAACTGGTCGAGGTCGTCGAGAACGGGCAACTAAGCCGCCGGGCGATCCGCATTGGACGAACGTTCGGCGAGGACGTCGAGGTGCTTTCCGGGCTGCGCGAGGGGGAGCAGGTGGTGTTGCCTGAATCGCCCAATCGTTGACCACCGGATGGCGAATCGCTACACTTGAGAGAAGCTAGGAATGGGGGATGGATGGTGAAAAGCGTTTATATTGAAACCACGGTGGTCAGCTATTTCGTGGCGCGGCCAAGCCGGGATGTGATTGTCGCCGCGCGCCAAGAAGCAAGCCGAGAACTGTGGCCGAAACTCGCTTCCGAGTATGAGAGTTTTGTGTCAATTCTTGTGCGCGAGGAGGCTGGCAAGGGAGACGAGGATCAAGCACGGCAGCGTTTGGAGGCAATCCAAACGTTCCAGGTGCTGGATGCGGATGATGCGGCACGGACATTGGCGATGAAGATCATCGAGGGTCGCGGCATACCGGAGGAATACCCGGAGGACGCGATTCACATTGCCATCGCATCCGTCAGCGGCATCGATGTCCTAATTACCTGGAACTTTGCGCATCTCAACAATCCCTTCACGCGAATGCTGGTCCGGCAGATTGTGGAAAATGCAGGCTATCAGTGCCCGGAGATTTGTTCTCCCGACGAGTTATTGGAGGCTGTCTGATGAACGATCCCATCGTTGAAGAAGTACGGCGTTACCGAATGGAGCATACCCGGCGATTCGGCGGCGATTTGAAGCTGATTTGCGAGGATTTGCGCCGCATCCAGCGCGAGTCCGGCTGCAAGGTCGTGCGGCGTCCGCCGAAGTTGATCGCGCCAAGAGAAGAGGTCCAAGGTGAGACAAAGGGAACCCGCCGTTGACTTCTGCATGAGAGGGAGAAGGTGAGACAGTGAAAGCTAAAGACTTCGACAGGAAGTTCGATCGTGGAGAGAGTGTTCTGTCGCAGCTTGATCTCTCGAAGGCGACCCGCCCCGACCAGGAGCAGCGGCGGGTGAACGTCGATTTCCCCACGTGGATGATCCAGTGGTTGGACAGGGAAGCGCGGCGGCTAGGAGTCACGCGACAGTCCATCATCAAAGTGTGGATCGCCGAGCGTTTGCAGCAGGTGTCTTCGTGAACGCACTTCTGACTCGCTGCAACAGGTTGATCTTATGGGCGGTAGTCGCCAGCATGCTGGCTTCATGCGGGCAGCAACGGCCCGACAATCCGCCCACCCCGGAGACAGGTTTGCGTAAAGTCTCTGTGTCACGAGGAGTCCAGGCGGATAGAGCCGCTGAGACGAAAGGCGGGCAGCCGCAATCGGAACAAACTGTCGGTGAGGCTTGGATGCCCGACTATAGCGATGAGATTCCCAGCGTCCTGCAGATCGTCAGCGGCCAATTGCGCCCGGGCGTAAAAAGGGAGATTAGACCTAAAGAGGCAAACTCGGCAGAAGTATGGGCCACGGTTGTCCGCGAGGTCGGCGATGTCGCATGGGATACCGGCAGTGGCGACATGCTCATTGCCAGCGGTAGATTGGCTGTGTTGTCAGAAACACCCCTCGACACGCTTGCCGACCAGGACCTTTCCGACAAATTGCAGAACAAGCTCATCATACGCCGCGCCGAAGGCCGTCCGGGTACGTATGTGCTCCTAAAGGCTGTGGGCGGCACTTATGCTCTGCTCCAGATCGGAAGGACAAATAACCGAAGGTTGCAGGTCTTCTGGATTTACCAGCCGAACGGCTCCGCCCGGTTTTCGCAGGCCGCACTGGCCGCCTTGGCAGCCGCAGGAAAACCCCCTGTGGCGCCGATTTCTGTCTTGACCGATTTGGGTTCGCCCGAGGGCAGACTTCTCGACATGAGCAAGGCTGCGATCTTGCCGTCTCCGGCCAAGATACCGAGATCGCTTGAAGACCAGGAAGAAGCTTTACGGTCGATCCACCGGGCTGCCGACCTCGCGTATTGGAATGGAAGGCTCATTGCCGGAAGCGAGAAAATGGCCCGCCTTGGCAAGGGGCAACTCGCTGATTTTGCCGAAAAAAACGCCGCCGAGGCCGTGAAGCGTCGCGGAGGGCCTTGGCTGGCTGGCTCAAACATCGACCCTGGCTGCGTGTTCGTCGTAATGACGCGCGACGGCAAGTATGCCTTATGCCGCGTAATGGCCAAGCAAGGCAGCACAATTAGCATACGTTGGGTGATGCAGCAGAGCGGCAAGAGCACGTTCCCGTTCCCCGTTGTTACGCCCGATCCGCCGTTAAAGGCCACAAGCACTCTTTTTGACAAGTGAAGTAGGGTGGGACGAGGAACGAGTCCCACCACCGGCCAGAAAGCCGTTCAGCAGACAACAGGTGGGACTCGTTCCTCGTCCCACCCTACCAAGTGCGGAGCGAGCTAGCGCCGGAAAAGGAAACGCCCCATGACGGATCATTCCACGCTTCCCACGGGTCAGGAGCACGGCTTCACGAACCGCATCGTGAAGATTTTTCTGGAGTCGAATCTTTCGATCATTCTGATTTTGTTGGCCTCGATCGTCGGGCTGGCGGCGCTGGCCCTGACGCCGCGCGAGGAAGACCCGCAAATCGTCGTGCCCTTGGCCGACGTGTATGTCAGCTTCCCCGGCCACTCGGCGGCGGAAGTCGAGCAATTGGCCGCCACGCCGCTGGAGCGGATTCTTTATCAGATCGACGGCGTCGAGTACGTCTACTCGATGAGCCGCGAGAATCAGGCGATTATCACCGTTCGCTACTACGTGGGCGAGGACCGCGAGCGGAGCCTGGTCAAGCTGCAAAAGAAGCTCGACGAGAACCTGGACATCGTTCCGCCCGGCGTGACCGGATGGGTCGTCAAGCCGGTGGAGATCGACGACGTGCCGGTGGTGACGCTCACGCTGGCCGCGGAAATGGGGGCCAGAATCTCCCCTCTCCCTTTGGGAGAGGGGCAGGGGGTGAGGGCGTCGCGGGCCGCGTTGCAGCATGGCGACGTTCTTCCTGCCAATAGCCCTCACCCTAACCCTCTCCCAAAGGGAGAGGGGACCAGCAATAGCCCTCTCCCAGCGGGAGAGGGGACCGTTGACGACATGACGCTGCGCCGGGTAGCCGAAGAGTTGACGCAGCGGCTGGCGAGCGTTCAGGACGTGTCGCGGGCGTATGTCGTGGGCGGGCGGCCGCGCGTGGTCCAGGTGCTGATGGACCCGGACCGGATGGCGGCCTATCACGTCTCGCCCTTGGAATTGCGGCGGGCCATCCAAGGGGCCAACGTCCGCCAGACTTCCGGCGATTTCCGCAGCAACGACCGGCTGATTCGCGTCGAGGCCGGCGAGCCGTTCGCCAGTGCGCGGCAATTGAGCGATCTGGTCGTCGGCGTGTTCGATGGCCGGCCCGTCTTTCTCAAGGACGTGGCCGGCGTCGAGGATGGGCCGGAGGAAGTGGCGAGCTACGTGCGCCACGGGTGGGGCCCGGCGCGGGGGTTCACGGAACACGAGTTCTTCCCCGGCACGGTGCTGGGAAAAGAGGTTTCAGGTTTCAGGGTTCAGAGTTCAGGCGTACCGGCGGTGACGATTGCGATAGCCAAGAAGAAGGGCGCCAACGCCGTTTGGGTGGCCAATGCCGTGCTGCGCGAGGCCGAAAAGCTCCGCGAGACCATCGTCCCCGGCGACATGGAACTGGTGGTCACCCGCAACTACGGCCTGACGGCCAACGAGAAGGTCAACGAGTTGGTCGAGGCCCTGGCGGTGGCCGTGTTGATTGTCGTGGCGCTGCTCACACTGGGGTTGGGGTGGCGCGAGGCGCTGATCGTGGCGGTCGCGGTGCCGGTCGTCTTCGGGCTGACCTTGGCCGTCAATTTGATGTTGGGCTTCACGATCAACCGCGTGACGCTCTTCGCCTTGATCCTGTCGCTGGGCCTGTTGGTGGACGACCCGATTGTGGACGTGGAGAACATCGTCCGGCACTTCGTGCTGCGCAAGAAGGCCACGCGGCGCATCGTGTTGGAGGCCGTGGCCGAGATCCGCCCGCCGCTGGTCACGGCGACCCTGGCGGTGATCGTCAGTTTCCTGCCGATGTTCTTCATCACGGGCATGATGGGCCCGTACATGCGGCCGATGGCGCTGAACGTGCCGGTGACCATGCTCATGTCGATGCTCGTGGCGTTTACGATCACGCCCTGGCTGGCGTATTACGTCTTGAGGCACAAGTACAATGCGGGCGGAGCGGAAGTCCCGGCGGAGCATCATGACCTGCACGACCTCGACGCCGTGAAGCAGTCGCGGCTGTACAAGGTGTTCTATCCGCTGATGGCGCCGTTGTTGAACTCGCGGGTGGTGGCCTGGTCATTCCTGATCGGCATGGTCCTGCTGACCGTCGGGGCGATGGGGCTGGCGGCCATGCGCAGCGTCCCGCTGAAGATGCTGCCGTTCGACAATAAGAACGAACTGCTGCTCGTGCTGGACTTCGACAAGGGCACCACCCTGGAGCGATCGGACGCGGCGGTGCGCGACATCGAGGCCTACCTGGCCCGCGTGCCCGAGGTGGCCGATTACACGAGTTACGTCGGGCTGGCCTCGCCCATGGATTTCAACGGGCTGGTGCGGCACTATTATCTCCGGCAGGGCGACGACGTGGCGGAAGTGCGGATCAACCTTGCCGGCAAGAAGAACCGCGAGCTGCAGAGCCACGCCATCGGCCTGCGAATGCGCAGCGATCTACAGGCAATCGCCGATCGGCATCATGCACGCATGAAGCTCGTCGAGACGCCGCCGGGACCGCCGGTGATCGCCAGCGTGGTGGCCGAGGTCTATGGCCAACCGGACAGCCGGTATGAAGACATCCTGTCGGCTGCCGATACCGTTCGGGCGCGTCTGGCGGTGGAGCCGGGCGTGGTGGACGTGGACTCCGTGCGCGAAGCGGCTCAACGGAAGATCGCCTTCGTCGCCGACAAAGAGAAGGCCGCCCTGAGCGGCATTACCACCGAACAAATCGCCGCCACGCTTCAGGCCGTGCTGCAAGGCGACGCGGTGGGCTCGATCCGGAGTGAAACGGAACGCAATCCGCTGCGCATCGAGTTGCGAGTGCCGGTGGATCGGCGAACCAGCGCGGATGATCTGGCGAGAATCGAGGTGAAGGGAAGCGGCGGTCAACTGGTTCCGCTGGCCGAACTGGGCCGGTGGCAGACGACTCGCGTGGATCAGATGATTTACCACAAGAACCTGCATCGTGTGGCCTACGTGTTTGCCGAAACGGCCGGCCGGCCGCCGGCGGATGTGGTAGTGGATATTTTGGCCGACAAGACCAAAGTTTCTCCGGCCGGCGACAACATCGAGCGCGTAGGCAACGGCTGGTTGGCCGCGGCAACTCCCCGCCCGATCGAGCAACGGACGTTCTTTTCCAACGGCAGCAACGTGATCTGGGGCGTGCCGGCGGGCTTCACCATCGACTTTGCCGGCGAGGGGGAATGGAAGATCACACTGGACGTGTTCCGCGATCTCGGCTTGGCCTTCGCCGCGGCCATGATCGCAATATATGTTTTGCTGGTGGCTCAAACGGGCTCGTTCGCCGTCCCGGTCGTCGTCATGCTGGCCATCCCGCTGACGATTCTCGGCGTGATGCCCGGCTTCTGGCTGCTCAATACGCTGAGCGCGCAGCAGGTGGGCGGCTACCTCGATCCGGTTTATTTTACGGCCACGGGCATGATCGGCATGATCGCCCTGGCGGGCATCGTCACCCGCGATTCGATCATTCTGGTGGACTTCATTCACCTCTCGCTCGCCCGGCAGGGAAAAGGGGACAGGCACCTTTTGTGCGAAGCACCCGGAGGGCCGTTCCGGCAAAAGGTGCCTGTCCCCTTTTCCCAGCCGCTGTTCGACGCCATCATGGAGAGCCGCGTGGTGCGTTTGCGGCCGATTCTGCTGACCGCCATTGCAGCCATGCTGGGCGCGGTGCCGATCATCGTCGATCCGATCTTCTCCGGACTGGCCTGGTCGCTGATTTTCGGGCTGTTCGCCTCGACGCTCTTTACGCTGTTCGTGATCCCGGTCGTCTACTGGCTGCTGTACGCCAACAAGCCCGGCCACGGCATGCCGCAGTCAACGATGGAACAGGAAGACCTTATTTTCCAGGAGGAATTGCCATGAATCGTAGTTTTGGTTGGGCGATGCTGGTCGCCGCCGGCATAGTGTTGGGTTATGCGCTGAGTTCCCGCGAGAGCATCCAGGCGGCTCCGCCCGCGCCGGAAGAAGCGGCCGCAAGAGAACAGCAAGCGGAGCTTGCCGGTCAACTGAAAGACATCAAGAAGCAGGTGGCCGAAATCAACGACGTGCTTCACAACGGCTTGATCAAGGTGGTGGTGGTGCTCAACCCGGATCCAAAATAGCCCTTGAACGGGCCAATAGGCCGGCACGCGATATGCCGGTGTTGCCGCCGGGCTGCTTCAATTCAGCGATAGTACCACAGTCGGGAAAGGCTGCGGAAACGAACCGCAAGGGGAAAGGCCAGGACGAAGCATAAGGCAAGCAGATTCCGTACTGGATGATCCTGCATCTTTCGGGATGATGTTATGACCGAGGATTGGGTGATGACCTCAAAGGCAAGTCTTCGGGGTTTTCCCCATCGGCTCAGCCTTCGAGAGAACCCGATCTCCTCAGAGGCAAACACCTTTTCGTTGAAGCCGCCAACCTCCTCAAAGCCTTCCCGCAAACAATACATGAAACAGCCCGCCGCCAATCCGCACCGCACGGCAAGTCGGTTCCAAATAGCGGGAACCCAGCGGGAATACCAGGGGATCGGATTGTCGAAAGCAACCAAGGCCCCGCCGCCGCAACAGGTTCCGCCGGTGAGTTTGGCGAGCACCAATTGCAGCAACTCAACCGACAAGATCGTATCGGCATCGAGGAAGATGAAATACTTGCCGCTTGCGCGTCTTGCCCCAGTGTTGCGTGCCCTGGAAATCTGATTGATCGGCTCGAAGATTACCCGTACGCCCTGGGCTTCCGCCACTTGGGCAGTCCGATCCGACGAATTGTTGTCCACAACGATGACTTCGCCCTGCATATCGACCGCATCCATCGCCTTTTTCAGGGCAGAAAGGCTCTGACCAAGCAATTGCTCTTCGTTGTAGGCGGGGATGATTACGGAATAGGCGTCGGTCATGGGCGGTTTGGAGTTTGCCGTTGTCCCATTCCCCTATCCCTTGACCCCTTCACAAAGCGCCTGAAACTCCTGGTCCGAGCGGAGGGGATCGAAGTCGGCCTCGTCGTCGATCAGTTCGCGGAATTGCGGCTCCATCTCCAGGGCCTCGGCCAGATAACGCAACGCGCGGTATTTCTGGCCCGCCAAGCTAAGGTAGCACGCCAGGTTGTATCGCAGCACGGCTTCGTTGGGATCGTTGGCCATGGCCTGTTCGAGGGTTTCGATAGCCAGATCGAGCCGGCCGGTGCGCTTGTAACACCAGCCGAGCGCCATCCGCACGCGGAGGTCTTCCGGGGCGGCCTTGGCAGCCCGCTCCAGCGGCACCATCGCCTCGAAGCAGCGGTCCAGGGCCCTCAAGCCTTCCCCCCAAAGGTACAGCTCGTGAACCTCGAACGCCGCCGGATCGCCCAGTCGGGCCAGCGTTTCCAGGGCCTGCCGGGCCATACCCAGTTCCAGGTAGCCTTCTGCTTCCCCGTGAATCTTGGCTCGGCGGGTGCGTTCTTGGGGGTTCATGGCGTTGATCACCGGCACATCGACCTTTCCAATAGATTCTAATCGACCATTGGGCTGCGGGAAAATCGCCTGAGGCAAGTTATTCGCAAGTGGCTGGAATTCAAGCGTCATCGCCGCAATCGCCGGCTCGCCGATCGGGTGGACACGTTGCCAACCCTAGAAATTCCAAAACGCGATTGCACGGATTTGCCCGCCGGCCGGCACTATTATAGGTAGGAGGTGAATCCCATGCGACTTACTCTGCGCACCATGCTGGCGTTCCTGGATGGCATTCTCGAACCCAAGGATTCCGAGGATATCGGCAAGAAGGTCGAGGACAGCGAGTTCGCCACGGGCCTGGTCCATCGCGTCCGCGACGTGATGCGGCGGCTGCGGCTGGGCGCCCCGAGCCTGACGGACCGCGGGCCGGGGCTCGACCCGAACACCGTGGCCGAGTACCTCGACAACACGCTCTCCGGCGACCGCGTCACCGACTTCGAGAAGGTGTGCCTGGAGTCGGACGTCCATCTGGCCGAAGTGGCCTCCTGCCACCAGATTCTCACTCTGGTGCTGGGCGAGCCGGCGGAGATCGACCCGAGCAGCCGGCAGAGGATGTACCAGCTTCAGAACCTCGAAGCAGCGGGGAAACCGGCCGGCGGCGAGGCGGCGCGCATCGCCGGCGCGCCGCCGTTGCCCGTCGCGCCGAGCGATGCGACGGCGCCAATCATGCTGAATCTGACGATCGGTTCGTCCGATGGAGACTCGGCCGGCCACAGGGCCCGGCCAAAGCCCACCGTGCCGGAGTACCTCCGCGAGTCGCGTCCGAAGCGACGTTGGCTGCCGGCGGCCGCCGCGTTGGTGTTGGCGGCGTGTTTCACCGTGGTGGTGCTCAGCGCCGTGGGCCAGCTTGAGCCTGGAACGCCGTTGGGCGATTCGTTGGTGCGGCTGGGCGTGATGGCGGCACGGCCGGAAGTGGCTCGCGAGCCGGAATCGCCCAAAGGCGGCCCGATCCGGCCAGCCGTCAAGGAGCCGGCGGAAAACTTGCAGCCGGAGAAAGTCGCGCCGGAAAAAGCCCCGGCGCTTAGCGAGCCGCCCAAGCCGGCCGAATTGGAGCCGGGCAAACCGCCGCAGCCCGGCGCGGGACCTGAGCCCGCCCAGACGCTAGTCGAGGAACCGGTCAAGAAGCCGGCCACGAATATCACGATCAAACCCGAGACCTCGCCGCGGAAAGCGCCGGCGGAACCTTCGAAGCCGCCGGCAATCCAGCCGCCAGGCGAAGCCGTCGAGGGCGGGCAGAAGCTGACGCCGGCGCCCGACGCCGGGCGGGGCGGCGCGATGGCTACCGAGCTTCACGTCAAGCCGCGCCCAGAGACTGCGGAGAAGCCGGCCGAGCCGGGCCCGTTGCCGCCGGAGCCGCTGGGTCGGTTCATGTCGACCGACCAGGTGCTCCTGAGAGACGCGGCCGGGGGCGGCTGGCAGCGCGTTGCCCCAAACCAAATGTTGACGCCGCAACGGCTATTGGCCCCGCCGACGTATCGGGCGAAAGTCTCGCTGACGATCGGGGTGGCCGTGGAGATTCTCGGCGGCACGCAGATCGAACTGTTGGGCAGCGGCGGCGAGCAAGAGCTTCCCGGCGTTCGCGTTCGCCGCGGACGCGTGGTGTTGATGCCGCTGGCCAAGGGGGGCACGCGACTTCGGCTGGTGCTCGATGATCGGGCCGGCATCCTCACCTTCACCGATCCCGAGTCGGTGGCGGCGGTGGAGGTGCGGCGGATCCACGTGCCCGGCACAAACCCCGAGACCGAGCCGGCCCGCGTTACCGCCGAACTCTACGCCACCAGCGGCAATCTGTTGTGGGACGAAGAGGGCGGGAAGGAGTCGGTGCAACTGACGCCGCCCGCGCGGCTCGGCTTTGATGCCGAGTTGACCTCCGCGCCGGTGGCGATCAAGGAGCTTCCCAAGTGGATTACGGCCGAACCGATTGGCGTGCTGGATCACCGGGCGTCGGCCGCGATCTCGCAGGCGCTGCGGACCGACCTGCCCGCTCGATTGGGTCTGCTGGAGCTTGCCGACCATCGGCAGAAGGAAGTCCGCTGGCTGGCCTTGCGCTGCATGGGTTACATCGGGCAGTTTCACCCCATGGTCGTCGTGCTGAACGATCAGGCCCGCAAGCCCGACTGGCCCGACTACATCGACCAGCTTCGCGAGGCCGTGGCCCGCGATGCGGAGTCGGCGGCGGCGGTCCGCGAGGCGCTGGAGAAGCAATACCCGCAGCAGGCGGCCGACCTGTACCGGATGCTTTGGGGATACACCGACAAGGACCTGCAAGGCGGCGAGGACTTCAACCTGGTGAAGGCCCTGGACGACGAGAACCTGCCGGTCCGCCTGCTGAGTTTCTGGAACCTCAAGGACATCACGGGGCTGGGGCTCTTCTACCGGCCGGAGCAGACGGCGGCCAAGCGTCAGCAGCCGTTGCTGCGCTGGCGGCAGCGGCTGGACGCGAAGGAGATCCGCATCAAGTCGGCCGAGGAAAAGGCCGGCGCCGCCGCCGGAGAGAACACGGCCCCGCCGCCGCCGGATTCGGGCACGTAATATTGAATAGAGCTCCCGACCCCCGGGCTCGATTACAAAGTGCAACTTGCACCCTTCTTGGGGGGCAAGAAAACCGTTGCAACGCCCGGGGATTTGTGCTACAATCAGGCTTGTGCCGTTTGGGCAGGTTGTCCGGCTACTGCCGGGGCTTGAACGGCTACACGGACAGAACAAACGGCAACGGCTATTCCTCGGCATGTGCGCCGGCGATCAGCCATAAAACGAAAGCGAGGCAGCGTCGTGCTAAGACCAGTTCTTTGCGTTGTGGCAGTATCCAGCCTGCTCTTCTCTGTCGCTGGGGGTGCGCCGGCCGCCACAATCAGCTATCGTCCCGCGATGATTCCAGTGATCGGACCACCAGTCCCCGTACCTTTTGCTATTGAGCCACTGGTTCCAACTACAGCCGACACGATTCTCTTCACCGCTCCGCTTGACGGGGAGACCTATAATAACGACGATTTTGCTGCCGTGGCTCTTCACGGTCGGCCCGTTCTGAATATCGACGAAGGGGGTCGGCTTATCAACATCTCCTATGATTGTTGTCTACTCCGGGGACGTGCGATTATCGGCGCAAGTCCCTTCGGGTTCACACGTTAACGATTTGTGTATTCCGCGAGGCGTGCTATAGTTGAGCAGCCTGGG
>Ga0315287_10001325_pt1 | contig 22708 bp, 17 predicted proteins | sample YL17G11_0_MG_FD_205037 | JGI IMG/M metagenome (GOLD analysis project Ga0315287, IMG submission 205037) | Sediment microbial communities from Yellowstone Lake, YNP, Wyoming, USA - YL17G11_0 | ecosystem: Environmental > Aquatic > Freshwater > Lake > Sediment | place: USA: Wyoming | collected... | reverse complement strand
AGCGGCGCAGCAGGGCAAGCCCCACAACCCCGCCGCCAATGATGCCCAAGTCGAATCTATCATGCATGCAGGTAACCTATCACAAAGAAAAAGGGCGGCCGAAAGGCCGCCCTCCAGGTTTTCAGGGCAAGCTTAATTTGAGCCAACGGCTCTTTCAGCTGCAGCGATTGCAGCCTGGCGCTTGGCGATTTCATCGCCAATCGGGGGGCCTGCAAAGCGCTTGCCGTTCAGCATGAACACCAGGATGGCCATAATGATGGCTACGAAGACCCCCGCGTAGAGGCCGAAATTGTCACCCTCGACATGCCAGAAGTAGTAGACGACCGCAGCGGTGAACAGCGCAAAAAGCAGTCCGATAGGCATGCGTCCTTCCATGGATTGCCAGAAGCCAATCAAGGCGAGAAGCATGATTACGATCAGGTAGCCCACCTTTTCCTGTGGTGGCTGGACGCCGACATAGATGAGGATGGCACAGCCGATGATCGCAAGGCCCGCCACCAGCATGGAGGCACCGCCGAGGTTGAATGGTCCCTTGTTCTTCCACCCGCCCGCCGATTCCGACTTAAGGGCCGCAGCAATTGGCATGAGGTAGGAGAAGTAAAGGAACACGGCACAACCTGTTGACAGCACCAGGAATGCGCCGCCGTAGAGCGTAGCAATGATCGACAATACACCGCCCACCCAAATCGCAGCACCTGGGGTGCGATAGGTTGGACTGACTTGCTTCAAGGTATCAGATGCCGGCAAACCGCCATCCCGGGCGAAGGCATAGATCATGCGCGAGCATGAGGTGAGGCCGGCAAGAGCGCACAGGAAGTTCGACACGACAATGCCGATAATGATGATGGCACGCAGGATACCAGGCATCTGGACCTGGGCGATCAGCCAGTTGAAGGCATTCCAGCCCTGGGCTGCGCCGGCGGATACGCCATCAAGGGTGACCGCACCCGTTGCATCCTTCTGGTCTGGCAGCGCCAGCACGAAGGAACAGACCATGACGTAGCCCACAAGGAATGACCAGAATACCGAGCGGATCATGCCCTTGGGCACTTCCTTCTGGGCATCGCGGGTTTCTTCTGATGTATGGGCCGAGGCGTCAAATCCTGTGATGGTATAGACCACATGCAGGAGGCCGATGAGGAACACATAGCCTATGACAGCTGATCCCGGCCAGACATTGCCACCGGTTTCGCCAGTGTAATTGTGGAAGGTAAACAGCCTGCTGAAGTCATGGCTATCAGCAAAGGCTAGCATCGCCAGGGTGAGGACAACGGCGGTTGCGAGGATAATGTAACCGCTCCAGTCCGTGAGGATGGTGGTAAGACGCAGGTAGTAGTGATTGAGCAGCGCCTGCAGAATGGTGACAGCGGCAATGAAGATTGTCTGTACCCACCACCCGCCAGAAAATTCACCCGATGGGGTCCATGCGGCCACATCCATGCCCATAACTTGGGCGAGGAAGAGATCGCGGAACAGGTTGAAGAGACCCCAGTTCACCGAAGAGACCACGAACAGCAAGCCCAGCAGGTTGAACCAAGCCGAGGCCCAGCCGAAACCACGTCCACCCAGGATTGATGACCAGTGATAGATGCCACCGGCCGTCGGATACGACGAGGCGATCTGGCCCATGGCTGCTGCCACCAAAAGCGCGAAAGCCGATCCAAGCGGCCACACGATGCCGATGGACGCGCCACCGCCGGCGCTCAGGGCAACGGGAAATGCCGTGATGCCACCAGCAACGATGCAGATGATGGCAAACGAAATCGCGAAATTCTGAAACGCGCCCATGCGGCGTGTCAATTCCTGGGCATAACCCATTTGGTGGAGGACTTTCTCATCCTCGGTTAATAAATGCTTATCAGCCATGTGGCTTCTCCCTGCCTATCCGCGGGGACCCGGACATTGTGAAAATGTGTGGTACACTCTCCGCATGGTACCCCCCGGTACCGTTTGCTGCGGCAAGCCTTCCCCTGATTCGGCATTGTGACGGTGGCCATGGGTAACGTCAACACTTCCTATGGGGGGTCAGAGTGCGGTGCACAATGGGCATTAAGAACTATAAAAAGCATTGGAGTGAGCTTTACTCAATCGTGGTTAGCGTGCTTGTGTGGCTCCTGTAATGTCACGCAATCTATATCTGCTGGAACAGCAAGGCGGGTCTATCTGAGGAAGTACTTAATTCTGCGCGAAGATGTTCTCACTCATTGCGGGTGAGGAACTGGTGTTGATTCAAGACCCTGCGAAGTGCTCAATAGCAGGACAGTGAGGCGAGAACGCAATGATCAATACAATGGAATTGGCAAAGCAGGCATCGGCCACGGGCAAACGCAGCGGCGGGCGTGAAGGCCGCAGGGCGCTGCGGGCGGTTCCTATGGCCTCCTTTCCGACCCTGGTGCGCAACATCCCTACCTACCAGATGGTTCCGGACGAGGCGATCGAGCTCATTCACGACGAGTCCATGAAAATTCTTGAAGAGGTGGGCTGCGAGTTCCGCGATAACGAGGCCATTGCCATGTGGAAGACGGCGGGCGCTGACGTGCAGGGAACCCGGGTACGCATTGACCGCGCCTTGCTGATGAGCGTCATCTCCACGGTGCCGCCGGAATTTACGCTCAATGCCCGCAATCCGCAACGCACAGCCAAGGTTGGCGGCAGGAACACCGTATTCGTTCCCATGTATGGCGCCCCTTACGTGCGCGGGTTGGACGGCGAGCGGCGCTATGGTTCCCTGGCCGATCTCAATAACCTGCACAGGCTTGCCCACATGTCGCCTGCGCTGCACTCCTCAAGCTCCATCATCTGCGAGCCCATGGAAATACCCGTACCCAAGCGCCACCTGCATATCATCCACTCTGCCCTCAAGCACTCGGATAAGCCGTTTATGGGCATTGTCACCTCCAAGGAGCGGGCCGAAGATGTGATGAAGATGGCAGGCATTGTATTTGGCGAAGACTACGTCAAGGACAACACGGTGCTGGTTTCCATCACCAACTGCAATTCGCCGCTGGTCTGGGATGCAACCATGCTCGATGCGATGAAGGTTTATGCCAGGCACAACCAGCCCTTGATCCTTGCCCCCTTTGCCCTGTGTGGTGCCTCTACTTCGGCTTCATCGATCGGAGCAGTAGCCCAGGTGAATGCGGAAGCCCTGGTAGGGGTTGCCTTCACGCAACTCATCAGGTCAGGCTCGCCACAGATATACGGCCAGTTCATGGTGACGGTAGACATGAAGACCGGCGCCCCCATGGGTGGCACACCTGAGGCGGCTCAGATGATGTTTGTGATGGGGGCCCTTGCCCGGAAATACGGATTGCCGTGGCGTACCTCCGGTTTCCATGTGGGCTCCAAGCTCAATGACGCGCAAGCCGGCTATGAGTCGAACATGCTCATGCACGCAGCGATCCTGTCGGGTGCCAACTACATCTGGCATGTGGCGGGTTGGCTCGAGGCCGGCCTGTGCTGTGGCTATTCGAAGTTCGTGACCGATGCCGAGCAGCTGCAGGGCTGGTACAAATATGCGCAAGGCCTTTCTTTCGATGACTTCAAGGAAGCCATGGCGGCCATTCGGGAAGTGGGCCCGCAGGGTCATTTCCTCGGCAGCAAGCATACGCTGGAACATTTCGAGAGCGCCTTCTTCATGCCCTCGATCATGGACTTCAACCCCTATGAGCAATGGTCGGCTGAAGGTGCCAAGGACCACGATATGCGCGGCCGTGAAAAAGCAGCCGCCATGCTCGCCGCCTACGAAGAGCCCGCCCTCGAGCAGGGTATTGCTTGCGGCCTCAAGGATTTCATTGCGCGCCGCGAGTCGGAATTGCCCAACAACGTTGGCTAGCCATCATGCAAATCTATGTGGATGCAGATGCCTGCCCCGTGAAGGAGGAAGCCACCAAGGTGGCACGACGGCACGGTCTCACCATTTACTATGTCTCCAACTCGCACATGCGTTTGCCGATTGGTGACAATGTGAAGCGCGTCGTGGTGGGAGAAGGTGCCGACGCGGCAGATGACTGGATCGTGGCCCAGGTTGTGTCATCGGACGTCGTGGTAACATCCGACATTCCCTTGGCGTCACGCACAATCAAGAAGGGTGCCAGTGTTGTCTCCCACGCGGGTAAGCTTTTTACTGAGGATGGCATCGGAATGGCGCTGGCCATGCGCGACCTGATGGCACAATTGCGAGAGACAGGAAACATGCAAGGCAACAACCCCGTGTTTACGCCGGCAGACCGCTCGCAGTTCCTGCAAAGCCTCGAGAACATCATCCAGCGCATCAAGCGGTCTGGTCCTTGAGGACTTGCCCATGTTAACCTGTCGCGATGATTGATTATCTTACATCGGCCCTTGCAACGCTCCTGGTGGTGGCCGATCCTATTTTCCTCAGTGCGCTGTTTCTTGGCCTCACCCATGATCTGGAGGCGTCTGCGCGGCGCGAGGTGGCTCTCAGGGGATCTGTTATCGCGCTTTGCATACTGGTGGCGGCGGGCCTGGGTGGTGCAAAGCTGCTGCAACTGCTTGGCATTTCTCTTTCGGCTTTTCGCATCGCCGGAGGATTGCTGCTGCTCTCATCGGCGGCCGAAATGGTATTCGACCGCCGTATCCAAAGGCTGCAGGCCACCGCCGATACGGCGGTGAGCGTAGACCATGTCAAAAACATTGCGGCGTTTCCGCTTGCCATTCCCCTGATGGCGGGACCAGGAGCCATTACGGCCATGATCCTGCTGGCCGGACGGGCTGAGGGCCGGATGGAACTCCTGCTGGGATTGTTTGGTGTAGCGGCGCTTGTGATGCTCGCTTGCTACCTCAGCTTTCTTACGGCTGAGCACATTTCGAAGACCATGGGCATCACCGGCCGCGCTGTGATCACGCGGTTGCTTGGAATCATTCTCGCAGCCCTTGCGGTGCAGTTCATGATCGATGGAATGTTGGTGTTGGTGAGCTAAAAAAAGGGGTGAACAGCAGCAACCTTTCGCCGCCCACCCCTTGAAATGATGATCTCTCAAACCGGAGGGATTAAAAGATCACCATCTGACACGCGTACAGGGAAGTGAAAATGGGAGGATCCAAACCAGACGTGTGCATTGCAATATCCACTGCAATGCGCGGGCCAAACTTCCGACGGAACATTCATTTTTTTAAGTTTTTGATATTTATATATTATATAGAGTACTTCAATTCAGTTGTAGTATCGACAATTTCACGAGCGCCGCAAAAATGTGCAATGCAACGACCAAAAAAGCAGCATTTTAGTCCTGCTGGTAAGTTTTTAACCAGCGCTCAAAACGGTTCATGGCCTCCTGAAGAACAACAGGATCTCGCAGGTAGCACATGCGCAAGAACCCCTCGCCATCCCTGCCAAAGGCAGATCCAGGCGCAAAACCGATGTTGGCTTCGTCAATAATGCGGCGCACGGTGCCCGCTGAGTCCCTCATGCCCTCGATCTGGAAAAACATGTAAAAGGCACCGGTCGGAACTTCAAAGCGGATCTGCGGGAAATTGCGCAGGAATTCCGCCACTAGGTCCCGGTTGGCCCGCGCCTTGGCAACCTGGGCTGCGACAAAATCTTCGCCGGCGTCGAGGGCTGTAACACAACCACGTTGCAGGAATGCGGCCGTGCCGCTGGTATTGTACTGGATTATGCGCTCGATGACACTGGCCAGCTCGCGCGGCGCCTGCAGCCAGCCCACCCGCCAGCCGGTCATGGCCCAATTCTTCGAGAAGGTGTTGGCAAGCAACAGGCGTTCCTCGACATCGCACACATCCAGGAAGGACGGGGCGCGGGCTTCACCGGCAGCACCATAGTAAAATCGTGAGTAGACTTCATCACCGAAGATCCAGATGCCGCGCGCGCGGCATTTGTCGCGAATCGCAACGAGGTCGGCCCGTGACGCGGTCCAGCCCAGGGGATTGGACGGCGAGTTGAGGCACAGGGCCTTGGTGCGCGGACCGATCGCATCAAACACACGGTCAAAATCCAGCGACCACTTGCCGTTCCTGAAATCCATGGGTACTTCAATCGGCTTGGATCCCTGAATGCGCAAAGGGCCGGCATAATTGGGCCAAGCCGGGGTTGCAATGATGATCTCATCGCCTTCGCCGGCAATCATTTGAATGGCGGTCTGGATGGCCTGCATGCCGCCACCAGTCACGAAAAAATTTTCGGGATTGAAAGCGCGGCCATAATGGCGGGTGTGATAGTCCGCCAGTGACTGGCGCAGCTCGGGAATGCCGAGCTGCCAGGTGTAAAAGGTTTCGCCCTTGGCGAGGCTTTCAGACGCCGCGTTGCAAAAGGTGGCCGGAGTTGGAACATTGCCCTCCCCGGACCACAGCGGAATGATGCCGGGTTTGCTGAAGCCATACATGGCGGCCTTGACGATGCCGCTATCGGGCTCGCTTACGGCCTGGGGCGTGATGTAGGAAAGATGAAATTGCGTTTCCATGGCCGCCCTTAGAGCAAGAAAAAGGCCCGCATGTCCAGCCTGCAGGCCCCATAAGAGTTATGCTTTAAAGCTTACGTCTTCTTTGAAGCTGGAACGGTCGAGACGGAACTTGTCAGCGCATCACGGATTTCCTTCAGCAAAACTTCGGTGGTTGAAGCAGCCGCTGGTGGTGTGGGCGGTTCTGCTTTCTTAAGGCGATTTGAAATCTTCACCATCTGCAGCAGCACAAAAGCAATTATGAGGAACTGGATGATTACCGTTACAAAATTTCCGTATGCCAAAGTCGCGCCGGCTTCCTTTGCGGCCGCCAGCGTCGTAGCGGTTCCGGTGCCATTGAGCTGAACGAACTTGTTGGAAAAGTCCGCACCATTGGTAATGAGGCCGATGATAGGCATGATAACATCATCAACCAATGATGAAACGATTTTGCCGAACGCAGCTCCCATGATCACACCGATTGCGAGATCGAATGCGTTGCCTTTGAATGCAAAGTTCTTGAATTCTTCAAACATGGTAACCCCTGTTGTTTTGATTCGCTTGCCACCACGGATACCAGATTATGGAGGCTCAGGCAAAAGCAGACCGCGTGAGCGCCGGCATTCTCGCAGCAAAGGTCAATCCGCGCGCCACGAAGAATATGCATAGTGCAGCCCACAATCCGTGGTTGCCGAAATGCCGCTCAAGAATCCACCATCCTGCCAGATAGATGAATAATGACAGAATCATCATGTTGCGCATTTCGCGGGTGGCCATGGCGCCAGTGAAGATGCCGTCGAACTGAAAGCAAATGGTGCCAAGCAGTGGCGTCAGGCCGGCCCACGGCAGGTACTGCCGCGCCGTTTCACGCACCAGAGGATTGACGGCCATGAGATCAATAATAAAGGCCCCGGCGAACCAGATGATGAGACTGCAGCAACTGCCCACCACCAGGGCCCACAGTGATGTGAGCCTGATGGCTTGCCTGAATCGCTGCCGGCTCCTGGCGCCAACCGCCTGCCCCACCAGCGCTTCAGAGGCAAAGGCAAAGCCATCAATGAGGTAGGCCGCCACTTCAAAGAAGTTGAGCAGGATGGCGTTAGCGGCAATGATCACGTCTCCAGCGCGGGCGCCGCGCGAGGTGAACCACCCGAAAGCGAACACAAGGCATAGTGTGCGGATCATGATGTTGCCGTTGGCGCCCAGGGTTTTCATGACCTTTTCGCGCTGCCACACCTGTGCCCACGTGGCTGTCACCTTCATGCGCTGCAGGCTGCGCCACACCAACAGGCAGCCGAGGATTGAGCCGGAGAATTCCGCAATCAGGGCTGACAAGCCAACGCCATCAGCCTTCATGCCGAAGCCCAGCACAAAGAGAGCTCCAAGGCACATGTTGGCGAGGTTGAGGAATATCTGCACGAAGAAGGCGACGCTGGCACGACCCTGGCCGATAAACCAACCGAGGACGCAGAAGTTCGTCAGAGCAAAGGGTGCCGCCCAGATGCGACACTGGAAGTAGATCTCCCCTTGTCCGCGCACCTCCACTGAGCCACCAATCAGGTCGAAGGCCGCCTTTTCAATCAAAGGGCTGACAGCAAGGAGAAGCAATCCCGCACTGCCCGCAATGGCGAGCGCACGCCAGAATACTGCGGAGAGTTCGACATCGTCAGCGGCTCCAACGGCCTGCGCAGAAAGCCCGCCGGTGGACAGCCGCAGGAACCCAAATCCCCAGAAAATGAAGGAAAATATCAGTGAGCCGATGGCAATCGCACCTATATAGTAGGCTTCGCGCAACTGTCCGATGACGGCAGTGTTGATCACACCGATGAGTGGTTCTGTCATGTTTGACAGCATGATCGGCACCGCGACGGCGAGAACGGAGCGATGAGTTATGGGCAGGGCTGGAATGGCAGGTTGCATGCAGTGCGTGTTGCTTTAGCGGGGTTCACAAGTCAAGTTAGTGCGATGCATGAGTTGCCGCCAAAGTTTCAAGTCTGGTTCGCAACGCGAGGATGGACCCCGCGACCTCATCAGCTCGCCGTTCTGAAACATGCCATGCAGGGTGAGAGTGCCCTGCTCATTTCGCCAACCGGCGGGGGCAAGACGCTAGCTGGATTCCTACCAAGCCTTGTTGAACTCGCAGAGCCCCACGAGCGGCGTGGCATTCACACGCTGTATATCTCACCACTGAAGGCGCTTGCCGTCGATATTGCCCGCAACCTCGAAGCGCCCGTCAGCGACATGATGCTTCCCATCAGTATTGAAACGCGCACCGGCGACACGCCCCATTCACGGCGTAAGCGCCAGCGCGAAAATCCTCCTGATATCCTCATCACCACACCAGAACAGGTGTCGCTGCTGGTTGCTGATCCGGGTGCCGCCCATATGCTTGCTCACCTCAAGGTGATCATCCTTGATGAGCTTCACTCCATCGTCGCATCAAAACGCGGTGTACTGCTGTCGCTGGCGTTGGCGGCGGTGCAAAGCTTTGCGCCAGGCGCCCGGCGCATTGGCCTATCGGCAACGGTTGCCGACCCGGACGCGCTGCGGGGCTGGCTGGTCCCCAGTGGCACGCCGCAGGCCCTCCTGGTGCTCGGTGGTCCGGGAGCAAAACCCAACATCCACATCCTGAAATCACAGGAACGAGTGCCGTGGTCGGGCCATTCGTCCCGCTATGCCATACCGGATGTTTACGCAGCCATCACAAAGGCTAAGATGACTTTGATCTTCGTGAACACACGAAGCCAGGCTGAAATGACCTTCCAGGGCCTGTGGGAAGCGAATGAGGCGAATCTGCCAATCGCACTCCATCATGGCTCGCTGGATGTGGGCCAGCGGCGCAAGGTCGAAGCAGCCATGGCCGCAGGCACACTCCGGGCCGTCGTGTGCACCTCAACCCTCGACCTTGGTATTGACTGGGGCGATGTTGACCTGGTGATCAACCTCGGCGCCCCCAAGGGATCGAGCCGCCTGCTGCAGCGCATTGGCCGTTCCAACCACCGGCTCGACAGCCCGAGCGAGGCGTTGCTCGTTCCGTCCAACCGCTTTGAGGTACTCGAATGTGAAGCGGCGCTGCAGGCTGCGAGCGATAATGTTCAGGATACGGAGTATCCTGCCGTACTCAAGCTTGATGTGCTGGCCCAGCATGTTCTCGGCCGTGCCTGTGGCGGGCCGTTCGATGCCGATGTCCTGTTCGCCGAAGTTACCAGCGCCTGGACCTACCGGAATTTGACGCGCAACGATTTCAATGCGGTGCTCGAATATGTGGCCACTGGTGGCTATGCGCTCAAGGCCTATGAGAAATATGCCAAGCTGAAACGACAGGTCGACGGGAAATGGCGCCTCACCCATCCTCTGCTTGCTCAACAGTACCGCCTGAACATGGGCACCATCGTTGAAGCGGAAATGCTCAAAGTTCGGATTGCCAACGTCAAACGACGGTTGGGAAAGCGTTTGGTGACGGTTGGCCGCAGCCTTGGCGAGCTGGAAGAATGGTTTATCAGCCAGCTTTCCCTTGGCGATACATTCCTTTTTTCAGGCGAAGTGCTGCGCTTCGAGGGGCTTGATGAGTTTGGCGCGCTTGCTTCCCGCGCTTTCGGGCGCGAACCCATGATCCCGTCCTACCAGGGTGGGCGATTCCCGCTGTCCACCTATCTTGCGTCACGGGTGCGTGAAATCCTGAGTACACCGCAGAAATGGGAATCACTGCCGCCACAGGTGCAGGAATGGCTGTCGGCGCAGCGTTGGAAGTCGGTAGTTCCCAAGGCGCATCAGATGCTGGTTGAAACCTTCCCACGCGCTGAAAAACATTACCTGGTGTGCTATCCCTTCGAGGGCAGGCTCGCCCTGCAGACCCTTGGCATGCTGCTCACCCGCAGGCTTGAACGCTGGGGGGCTCAGCCCCTGGGCTTTTCTGCCTCGGAATATGCGCTGGTGATCTGGACAGTGCGGGACACTTCCCTGATGATTTCATCAGGCCGGCTGTCGCTCCACGAGCTGTTTGATGAAGATATGCTGGGTGACGACCTTGAAGCGTGGCTGGCGGAATCAAACCTGATGAAGCGCACCTTCAGGAATGCCGCGATCATTGCCGGGCTTATCGAGCGCCGCTGGCCCGGCAAGGAAAAAACCGGGCGGCAGATCACGGTGAACTCCGACCTGATCTATGACGTATTGCGCTCGCACCAGCCAGACCACGTCCTGCTGCGCGCCGCCTGGGATGATGCGGCAGACGGCCTGATCGATGTGCACCGCTTGGGCGCGCTCTTGAAACGCATCAAGGGTGAGATCATCCATAGCTCGCTGGATGCGGTTTCGCCGCTTGCAGTTCCGGTGCTGCTTGAGATCGCCCGCGAATCAATTTACGGCGAAGGCAATGATGCCCTTCTCGCCGAAGCTGCAGGTGCCCTTGAAGACGAGGCCATGCGGCTTGTCTAAGGAACATCGCATAACGCTCGCCGGGCTGGACTTCGTGCCAGACCTTTCTGGCGCTCTCTTCGTGCCGGAATTCAGCACATTACTGGTTGCCGACCTGCATCTGGAAAAGGCCTCCAACCTGGCGCGTCGCGGCGTGCACCTGCCACCCTATGATACCCGCGCCTCTCTGGTTCAGTTGAAGGACGTCATAGCTGCAAGCCAACCCCGACAACTGATATTTCTGGGAGACAGTTTCCACGACAATGAGGCGCGCGAACGCATTGATGAAGGCGATTTGGCGATGGTGCGTGATATGACGGCAAATATCGAAACCGTTTGGATTCGCGGAAATCACGATCCCTCGCCTCCGACCGATATTGGCGGGCGCATCGCCCATGAAGTTGTATTGGCATCTATCACCTTGCGTCATGAACCCGACGAACTGGCGGAGGGCGAGTTTGAAGTGGCAGGCCACCTGCACCCAGGCGGCGGCGTGAGCCAGCGCGGACGGCATATTCGCTGCAAGTGTTTCATAGCGAACAGGTCACGGATTGTCATGCCGGCGTTTGGAAGTTTCACGGGCGGCCTAAGTGTTTCCGCACCACCCTTCAGGAAAGTGTTCGGCAAGAACGACTATCAGGTCTGGATGCTGGGTGACCGGGCGATTTACAAGTTTCCCGCGGCTCGCGTCAGCTGATCGTTAGCTTGACGAGCATCGAACTCTGCGCGAGGACAGCACCTACGGTCAGTACCATGCGCAGCTTGCCGAACCATGGGGGCAGCCGGTTTTTTTCAACACTGAGGATATCCCATAACGCCTGCAGGAGAAATCCTGCAACCAACAGGCAAAGTCCCAAGAGGGGGGACAGCCATAGACTTGCCCATCCCACCAACGAGGCGACGACACTACCTGCCAGTTCAGCCGACTGATGCGTATTGGATGGTGACTGCATGGCAGCACCCCAGCGAATGCCGCCGAGGAATGACAGGATCACGGCGGCATACGTGATGCCGGCCCGGAAGCCCGCTTCGGCGGCCAGTTGGGGAATGTCCGACCATTGGCTCAGGGCCGTCACAAAAAAGGGAATGAGGCCACCAAGACCCAACGCCAGTGCGGCGCCGGGAATGGCGGTACGATCGCTAAGGCTTGTCATCCCACCTTTGCCTGCAATTGGGTGATCAGTTCACTGGTGATTTCACCCGTCACATTGATACCTGACTGCAGCTGGAACAGGCGAATGGCATTGGTAGTGCGAGATCCTGTCTTGCCGTCGGGTTCACCAATGTTGAAACCCAGCTTAGTGAGAAGGGCCTGGGCTTTTACGACTAGGTCATTGGAGGACATGGCCTTGTCAGCTGCCGGCGCGGGCTTGCCCATTGCTGGGGCAAGCTGGCCAGGTGCCGGCAGGGTTTGTGCGACGGGATCGCTTTGCTGCCAAGCAGGGTCCTGGATGGTAACCACGTTGGCATCCTTTGGCGGCTGCAGAGGCATCCAGGCCTGTGCCTTGGACTGAACCGCGTTCACGATGGATGGCGCCAGGCTTTGCGAAAGGATGGAAGCGCGCTTTTGCGCATCCGTGTCATTCTGCTTGGCGGCAATGGTATACCACAAGAGGGCTTCGCTGGTGTTGATCGGCGTGCCCAGGCCGCGCTCATACAGGACTGCGAGGTTGAACTGGCTGTCCTTCAAACCATTCTGGCTGGCGGCTAGGAACCATTTGAAGGCGATATCATAGTTGGGTTTTCCCGCTTCATTGCCTGCCGCAAGAACGGCCGCATTATGCATAGCCTTCACGTTACCCTGCTCGGACGCGCGCTGGTACCATACGAGGGCTGCTGACGTATCCTTTGGAAGCCCCCGCCCCCGTTCGAACAAAGTTGCCAGGCGGTACTGCGCCGGAGCAAGGCCCCCAACTGCCGCCTTCTGATACCAATGGGCGGCACGGGTGACATCCTGTTGCGTGCCTTCGCCGTCAAGATAGCGCGTTGCGATAATAAACTGGGCTGCGGCATCGCCATGTTCGGCAGCAAGGCGCAGCGCTTCAGTGCCAAGTTCTGCCGGGGGTGCTTCAGCATCATTGCTTATTGAACCGGGCTGGGCAATGATTGAGGCAAGCGTAGCATCCGATCTTTGGCCGGATAGCGAGCCCGTCAGAATGTTGTCGGTAGGTTCAATGCTGTTCTGGTTCTTTGCAGCGGTGGTGGCTGCCGGCTCCCGATTTTTGGCGGATGCTAGTTGAGGTGCGGGAGGAACCGCCTTGTTCTCCATCGTGGCTGGAGCAAGATTCGAGCTCGTCTTCATCGACTTGCCCACGACATTCACATAGAAGGCAGCAACGCCCGCCAGCAGCACCAGGCCAGCGAGCAGCAAAGTCACGCGTTTATTCCCACTTGCCTTCACGGCGGGCTGTATTTCGGGTGGACGCTTTTCGCCAACGATGGTGGTATTTTGGACTTTTGCTTTGGCCTTCATGAAAGGCAGCTTCAATCCCTTGCGGCCGGCCTTGGCGGGTCTTGCAAGTCCTGGCGCTAAGCTGCCGAGCACGCTCTTGTTGGCTGCTGCCTCGGCGGCACGCCGGGCTGCCGCAATGAAATCATCACTGAGTTCGTCAGCGTTCCCCGGGTTTGCTTGCACTTGATCGCCACCATCGGGACTTTGGGATGTCTCCAGCCAGTCACTGAGGGGATTGGGTTGGCCAGATGCTTCCGCATCGCAGAACGTCCCTTCAACCTGGCCTGATATACTGGATTTCTGCGTCGGAAATACCTGAGGATCGCCTGCCGCCGGTTCACTATCGGGCGCACTGACGGAAAGTTCACTCACCGCAAGGGACGAGACGTTCTGGGCGGCAGCGGCGACCTGCTGTCCTACCGCTGCGGTTTCCAACTCGGCCAGCTTGCTGACAATCTGTTCAAGGGTTTCATGGACTGCAACCAGTGTTTCCTGGTTACGCTTGTCGGCACCGATGGCGCTTTCACGCACTGCACGCAAGCCTTCTTCCAGCGCCTGCAATTCCGGCGAGCTGCCCGGCGGCGTCATGCCCGCCAGGGGTGAACTCATCAGGCGATCAGCCATGCGATTGGCTGCATCTTCCGCCACATCCTTGGCCCAGGTGCGGTTTTGCTCGATGCTTTCGAACAGTTGATTAATGGCGCGCTCAATGGTTTCGAGATGTCCGAGTTGGTGTTCGGTCTGGCCGACACGCTCGGCCACCTCTGAAATCTTCTGTTCGAGGGCAAGTTGCGCGCGACCGTCGCCCTGTCGCGTGATGGCATCGTTCAGGCGGTAGTCAAGCTCCGACATGCGGCGTTCGAGTTCGCCAAATTGCGGATTGTTGCGGGCTGCTGCCTGGCCTTGTTCAAGCCGCTGTGCGATATCGGCAATCCGCTTGTCCATGTCGGCGATGGGGCGCATATCCGGCCCCTGTGCTACGCGGGTGGAGAGCTGCTCAACGGCCGCGTGCAAGGCATGGACATCTCGTTCAGAGGCAGTGCCGGCGCGTGCGCCGTCGATGCGTTGGTTGAGGGTTGCAATTTCGCCTCTCAGCTCTTGCATCTCGGCGGTACTGCCACCACCGCTGGCAAAGGTTGCTTGCGCTTCCTTCAACAGGCTCAAGATGCGCCTTTCAATTTCGCGCAACTCCCGCTGGGAGGTTTGAACTGCAGAGGTTTGTGCCTTGCTGGCAAACACTTCGGCCTGTTCACGGACAAATTCAATACGCTCCGTAAGCTGCGAGAGTTCTTTGCGCAGGACGTCGGGAAGGTCCGACTGCGGTTTGGATTCCTGGCGTTCAACGCGACCGGCGAGTTCGCTTAGCCGTGATTCCAGTTTGCTGATGGCAGGGGCGGACTGAAGGACCTGCTCACTGTTTGATGTGGTTGCTCGTTGCGCCATTTCGGCCATGCGGTCTTGCATGGATTTCAGGCTATCGCGTGTTCGCTTTTCGCTGACTTCAATATGTTCAACAATATTGCGGACAGCGGTCTCGAGCGATTTGAAGGCAGCCGGCTCATCGGCGCGCGAAGGTAGTTGCGGTTTGACTTGCACCATCTGACGGCCGAGCATGGCCAGGCGTTCATTTACTGCTGAGAACGCCTCGACCGTCTGGCGTTCATTGCTTTCAATACGATTCAGGATCTTGCTCAGCGTCTCGCGGTCTTCAGATGGGGATTCATGGGTATAGCTGGAAGGCGCAGGTGCCGTGTTCTGCTCACGACGTGCGATGCGCGAAAGCTGTTCGGCAATGTCCTCCAGGCGAATGGAGGTTTCATCGCGGGGTGGTGATGGGCGTTGATAACGTTGCATGGTGGCTTGCTCGAGCTCCGGAGTTTCAGCAGAATCAAGAATCATGGAGTTGAGCCACTCACCCAGTGTCATGCCGGAGCGACGGGCAGCATCTTTTGCTGCTTCGCGGGTCTCTGGTTCGATCCCCTTTACGCTCCACGGAATACCCGGCTTCATTTGCTTTTCCACTTATTTTCGGCAAACAATTCCCGGAAAACTCACAATGGGAATCGCAAGCATCAGAAATCTCGCTTTCCCTAGAAGTTAACGTTTTAGGTAAATAATCAGTTAAGTATTGGCCTCATTCCTGTAATTATCCCCTTTGGCTCCTCAACATTCGGACTTCCTGTGCCCCAATCGACGTTTCTTGCCTTCGCCCATAGCAATCTCGACCGCAGCGCCAACCACCGCAGTGATGAAAAATGGCTCCGGAGTTTTCTGGAGAACCCTGCAACGCGCCATGTTCGGCTGCATGGTGACAGGACCCTTGTATCAGATGAAAAACTGCAGACTTTTGATGACCCGCACCCGACTGAAAACATCTTCCTCGGTGTTGATGGTTCGGGGATAGGTTGGTTTGCAAGCCCCTCAGAGATTTCAAATGGCATGGTGGATTTACGCAGCCTGGCGATGGCTGGTGCCTTGCCCGCTGAACAGCTAGGCATGCTGGCACAGGCACGCTCCCTGTTGCACTGGCATGAGCACCATGGGTTCTGCGCCAATTGCGGTGTTAAAACCGAAATGCAGGATGCCGGCTACCGGCGCCATTGCGCAGCCTGTGTAACCGATCACTTTCCGCGTACCGATCCTGTGATCATTATTGCGGTGCGGCGCGCGCGCAAGCTGTTATTGGGACGGCAAACCATTTGGCCCGAGGGGATGTATTCCACTCTTGCGGGCTTCATGGAGCCGGGGGAAACCATTGAGGACGCCGCACGCCGGGAAGTTTTCGAGGAGGCCGGAATTTGCGTGGGCGACATCAGCTATCATTCCTGCCAGCCTTGGCCGTTTCCATCCAGCCTCATGATCGGCCTCGTTGGAGAAGCGCTGAACGACGATATCGTGGTTGACACCAAGGAACTGGAAACAGCGCGCTGGTTTGACGAGTCAGAACTCCATCAGATGCTGACGGGGAGCCACCCCATCGGGCTCAAGACTCCCCTGTCGATGGCGATTGCCCATCACCTTATCCGGGCTGCGATTTCGGTCCGGTAGGGACTGGCCTTGTATGAGCCGAGCATGCGCACATAGGATGTAAAGAAGGCCAGTTCCTCGAGGGCCAGCCGGACGTTGCGCTGGTCGGGATGACCTTCGATATCGGCATAGAACTGCGTGGCGGAAAACTGGCCCTCAATCTGGTAGGATTCAAGTTTCGTCATGTTCACGCCATTGGTGGCAAACCCGCCCATGGCCTTGTAAAGAGCCGCCGGCACATTGCGTACGCGGAAGACAAAGCTTGTAACGACTGGCTCATCCTTCGCTTCTGCATCCTGCTGTGTCTGTGATAACACGACAAAACGGGTGGTGTTGTGGCTTTCGTCCTCAACGTCTTGGCGCAGGACGTTCAGCCCATAGATTTCTGCAGCCAGCCTCGTTGCGATCACGGAGCGCTTTTCGTCCCTGATCTCCATGAGTTCGCGGGCGGCACCGGCGGTATCGACCGCAATTACTGCCTTCAGGCCCAGCTCTTTGATGAGCTTGCGGCATTGGCCAAGCGCATGAACATGGCTGTGAATCGACTGTATCGCTTCGATACCAACCCCAGGAAGCGCCATAAATTGGTGGTGCACACGCAGGAAGTGCTCTCCAATAATATAGAGGTTCGACGCCGGCAGAAGGTGATGGATGTCAGCCACACGGCCTGCCACTGAATTGTCTATGGGGATCATGGCGAGATCTGCACCGCCCTCCTTGACGGCTTGGAAGGCATCTTCAAAAGTGCGGCAGGACAGGGGTTTGCAGTCGGGATAGGCCTCCAGACAGGCAATGTGGGAGTTAGCACCTGGCTCGCCCTGGTAGGCGATTTTCAATGTCATATTCTTTTCCTCAAAATCAGCCGCGCCGCCTCCAAATCGGCAGGTGCATCCACACCGAGAGGAACCGTATCCACCTTGACAACGGCAATACGCATCTCGTTGTCAAGGGCCCGCATCTGCTCAAGCTTGCGGAGCGCCTCCCGCGTGCTCACGGGCAGGCTTACGAACCGCTGCAACGACTTCCTGCGGTAGGCATAAACGCCGATATGGTGCCAGTAGGGAGCCTCATGTTCCGGCCCCACGATGCGCACGAAATCCCTCGCATAGGCAGCCTCCCGGTCACCATTCAATGGAGCAATAGCTTTGACGATATTAGGGTTTTTGACATCCTGGTCGGTCTCAATGCGCGCTGCGATGGTGGCGATGTCGACAGTGTCATTGGTCAGGCCGGCAAGGCAGCGCTGCAGCGACAGGGGATCAATGGTTGGCAAATCCCCCTGGAGATTCACCACATATTCAAAGTTCTCATGGATGTCCCTGAGTTTCAGGGCTGCTGCGATGCGATCGGACCCCGACGGCAGAGACGGTTCGGTCACAATGGCATCGCCACCCTGGTTCCTGATGACCTCGGCAATTTCATTTTCGGCGGCCGCAACCAGAACCTTACCAATATTGGCTTCCATGGCACGTTTCCAGACATGCACAATCATGGGAAACCCATGGATGTCGGCCAGCGGCTTTCCCGGCAACCGCACCGATGACATGCGTGCGGGTATGACGATGATGGTTTTTTCGTAGGCAATCATGGGTTTGGTTCTGGGCGCGGCAAATTGTTCAAAGCGCCTTATACGTATTGCGGCTTCAGAGAGAAACAATTAGTTTCCGGCGCGAATGTTCGTTTTAGAGGACCATCTACCCCATGGATAGCTTTGAATTCAACAAGATCGCGGGTGCTGTCTTGGCCACAGCCTTAGTGGTATTCGGCCTAAAAGAACTTGCCGGTGCGGTCTATCACACAACAGCACCGGAAAAGCCTGGTTTCCTGATCGAGGTTGCCGAGGCTTCCGGTACGGCTGAAGCCCCGGCTGCAAGCGGCGAAGCCGTTTCCATTGGCAAACTTTTGGCGTCCGCTGATGTGGCAAAGGGCGAGGCTGCCGCAAAAGCCTGTGCCGCCTGCCATGACTTCACCAAGGGGGGCCCCAACAAGACGGGCCCCAATCTTTGGGACGTGGTTGACCGTCAGATCGCCTCACACGAAGGATTTACCTATTCGGACGGCATCAAGACCCACGCCACTGACAAATGGACCTACGACAATCTGAATGCGTTTATCGCCACCCCCAAGATATACGTAAAAGGCACCAAAATGGGGTTTGCCGGGCTGAAGAAGGACCAGACACGGGCTGACGTGATCGCTTACCTTGCATCACTTTCAGATTCACCCAAGCCATTTCCGGCCCCATAAAGGCAGGAATTATTGCGAAGAATTAACGCCGGCAAGTCCCTTGCCGGTGTTTTCTTTTGGCGCCGGCCATGCGTATCTATTATATCGAATCAAATATGGAGTTTGCCCAACATGAGCATTAGCCGCCGCACCCTGTTGCACCTGGCAGGCCTCATTCCCTTTGCCAGAATAGCCGGTGTGTCCGTGGCTACGGCTGAGGATAGACAATTTCGTCACGCCTTGACCCTTTTTGACGACATTAAGTATCCGCCCGATTTCAAACATTTCGACTATGTAAACCCAGTTGCACCGAGGGGCGGCAGGGTACGCGTGTCCGCCGTGGGCTCGTTCGACAGCCTGAATCCCTACACCTTCAAGGGTGACTCCTTTGGCGCGGCAGGAAATGAAACCCTGCTCACCTCTTCCCTTGATGAACCTTCCACCGAATATGGACTGATTGCAGAGAGCGTCTGGTTTCCGCTGGATTGGTCTTCTGTGGTTTACCGCCTGCGCCCGCAAGCCCGCTTTCACGACGGCATGCCAATAACGCCTGAAGACGTTGTGTGGAGCATGATGACACTCCGGGAAATCAACCCTTCCTATAATGCCTATTACAAGAATGTGGTGAAGGCCGAAAAAACTGGTGAGCATGAAGTAACGTTCTCCTTTTCGCAGAAGGGCAACCGCGAACTGCCACAAATCACCGGGCAGCTACCGGTTCTTCCCATGCACTGGTGGCAGGGCAAGGACGCAAACGGCAAGCAGCGGAATATCAGCGAGACCACCATGGAAGTGCCGCTGGGGTCCGGCCCCTACAAGGTTGCAGATGTCAAATCCGGTACCTCCGTCCTGCTGCGGCGCGTCGAGGATTACTGGGGCAAGGATCTGCCGGTAAATGTTGGGCAGAACAATTTCGCTGAGATTGAAACCATATTCTTTCGTGATGCCAACGTACAGTTCGAAGCCTTCAAGGGTGACCAGTATGATTACCGCCTGGAGACAAGTTCCAAGAACTGGGCAACCGGCTACGATGTTCCTGCCGTCACCGCAAACCGGCTCGTGAAGGAAGAAATCACCCTGAAGCAGGTGGAGGGCATGCAATGCTTTGCCTTCAACATGCGACGTGACAAGTTCAAGGATGTGCACGTACGCCAGGCCTTCAATTTTGCCTTTGACTTTGAATGGTCAAATACGAACCTGTTCTATGGTCAGTACACCAGATCACGCAGCTACTTCAACAACTCCGAAATGGAGGCGAAGGGCTTGCCTTCGCCGGAAGAACTCCAACTGCTGGAGCCGTTGAAAGACCAGCTGCCGCCGGAAGTATTCACCACGGAATTTTCCAATCCCGTGAATGGCAACGCGGTCGAGCGCCGCAAGAACCTGCGCCAGGCCTCGAAACTGCTGGCGGAGGCCGGATGGAACGTGACTGAGGATGGCGGCAAATCGGTTCTCAAGAATACCAAGGGTGAAAAACTGGAAGTAGAATTCCTGCTTGATTCACCGCTCTTTGAGCGCATCGTTTTGCCCTATCGGCAGCAGCTGGAACTCCTCGGCGTCGTGGTGACCATCAAGACCGTCGATAGTGCGCAGTACCAGCGCCGGAGTGAAACCTTCGACTATGACGTCATCGTCGGCAATTGGGGCCAGTCACTTTCTCCGGGCAATGAACAACGAGATTTCTGGGGATCGGAGGCAGCCGACAAAAAGGGCAGCCGCAATGCCGTTGGCATCAAGAGCCCTGCCATAGACAAGTTGGTCGATGCGATCATCTTCTCAAAGGATCGAGCTGGACTCACGACGGCCTGCAAGGCGCTTGACCGTGCACTGATATGGAATCATTACGTGGTGCCCATGTGGTACACACCCTATCAGCGTGTGGCTCACTGGGACCGTTTCGGCAGGCCCGAGAAGTTGCCTGATTACTATCTTGGTTTCCCCACCATCTGGTGGTGGGACGAAGCCAGGGCCGCCAAGGTCAAGGCCGGTTAGGACACATGGGTTCCTATCTTCTCAAGCGCATTCTCCTCATGGTGCCCACATTGCTGGGCATCATGCTGATGACCTTTGCGGTCATCCAATTCGTGCCAGGTGGCCCCGTGGAGCAGGTCATCGCCAAGATGCAGGGCACCGATGTCGATGCCACCGCGCGCATCAGCGGCAATTCCGGCAATGAAGCGGGTGGCAACAACCAGGCCCAGGCTGGCAGTGATGTCAGCATAAAATACAAGGGCGCCCAAGGCCTTGATCCGGAATTTATCAAATCACTGGAAAGGCAGTTTGGCTTTGACAAGCCGGTGCACGAACGCTTTTTATTGATGATAAGGGACTACCTCACCTTCAATTTCGGCAAGAGTTATTTCAGGGACCGCGACGTGGTGAGCCTGATGGTTGAAAAAATGCCGGTGTCAATTTCGCTCGGGCTGTGGCTTACGTTGATTACCTATCTCGTGTCCATTCCTCTCGGGATCCGCAAGGCCGTGAAGGATGGTACGAATTTTGACGTGTGGACGTCCGCTGTCATCGTCGTGGGTTACGCCATCCCCAGTTTCATTTTGGCTATCCTTCTCATCGTGCTATTTGCCGGCGGTAGTTACTATACCTGGTTCCCGTTGCGCGGGCTCACTTCTGACAACTTCAATGAAATGACCTGGTTTGGAAAAATCGTTGACTATGCCTGGCATCTTGCCCTTCCGCTTTTTGCCCTGGGCATTAGCGGATTTGCAACCATGACTTTGCTCACGAAGAATTCCTTCCTCGATGAAATCAAGAAGCAATATGTGGTAACAGCACGTGCCAAGGGACTGACCGAAAGGCAAGTGCTCTATGGCCATGTGTTCCGCAACGCCATGCTGCTGGTGATCTCTGGGTTCCCGGGTGCATTCCTGAGCGCCTTCTTCACTGGTTCACTGTTAATCGAAACTATCTTCTCGCTGGATGGACTAGGCTACCTCACCTACAAGGCATCGCTTGACCGCGACTACCCGATCGTTTTTGCCAATCTTTATATCTTCACACTGGTGGGTCTTGTGGTGGGACTGATAAGTGATCTCACCTACATGTGGATCGATCCGCGCATCGACTTTGAAGCGCGAGAGGTTTGATCTGATGGCGCTTATTACACTCAAGGGTTTAAACCGACGGCGTTGGGAGCTGTTCAAGGCCAACCGCCGCGGGCTGTGGTCGCTGTGGATCTTTGGCCTGTTGTTTTTCATCAGCGTATTCGCACCCATCATTGCCAATGACCGACCCATCCTCGCCTTTTACAAGGGCGAGCTTCTGTTTCCCACATTCGTTAACTATCCTGAATCGAAATTCGGCGGCTTTCTGGCGCGAACCGACTACCGCGATCCAGTAAACCAGGATGAAATCGGCGCCAACGGCTGGATGATTTGGCCGCCCATCCGCTATTCCTACAATACGGTGAATAACGAACTCCCCCAGCCCGCGCCGTCAACACCGGCCTCCAACCTCACACGCCAAGAGGCTTGCGCCAAATATCCGCTCACGACCACGGATGCCAACTGTATCGTCGGCAACATGAACTGGCTGGGCACTGACGACCAGGGACGTGATGTGGTTGCGAGGCTCATCTATGGTTTCCGCATATCGGTGGCATTCGGACTCATCCTGACCTTCTTTTCGTCCGTGATTGGCGTGGCGGCAGGAGCGCTGCAGGGTTATTTTGGTGGCTGGACAGATCTCCTGTTCCAGCGTTTCATCGATATCTGGTCGTCCATGCCAACCCTTTACCTGCTGATCATCCTGGCCGCCTTCATCACCCCGACCTTCTGGCTTCTACTGTTCATCCTCGTCCTGTTTTCCTGGACGGGACTTGTGGGCGTCGTGCGTGCGGAATTCCTGCGCGCCCGCAATTTCGAGTATGTGCGGGCAGCAAAGGCCCTGGGATTAAGCAATGCCAAGATTATGTTCAAGCATCTCCTGCCCAATGCCCTCATTTCAACCGTGACATTCATGCCCTTTATCCTGTCGGGCTCGGTCACCACTCTCACTGCACTGGACTTTCTCGGCTTTGGCCTGCCACCCGGTTCTCCATCACTGGGTGAGCTGCTGGCCCAGGGAAAATCAAACCTGCAGGCTCCCTGGCTGGGCTTTACCGGATTTTTCGTGGTGTCCATCATGCTCACATTGCTGGTCTTCATCGGCGAAG
>Ga0315287_10001324_pt1 | contig 22709 bp, 19 predicted proteins | sample YL17G11_0_MG_FD_205037 | JGI IMG/M metagenome (GOLD analysis project Ga0315287, IMG submission 205037) | Sediment microbial communities from Yellowstone Lake, YNP, Wyoming, USA - YL17G11_0 | ecosystem: Environmental > Aquatic > Freshwater > Lake > Sediment | place: USA: Wyoming | collected... | reverse complement strand
CATCCCTGAGAACATGTTGGAAGCCGTTTTCGACCGATTCCGCCAAGTGGACGGATCGTCCTCACGGACCTATGAGGGCACGGGCATCGGGCTGTCCCTGGCCCGGGAAATCGTGGCTTTGCACGCCGGAACGATCCGGGCGGAAAGCGAACTCGGGAAAGGTTCCCGGTTCATCGTCGAACTCCTGAAGGGCACGGGGCATTTTGCCGAGGACATCCTGGACCGTCGACAGAGCGACGTCCCGGTGGTCTACAAGAAACGGTCGTCCGACCAGGAGGGTGTCCTGATCCAGGATATCGTCTCCAACGCCCGGGAACTCCAGATCTCCGACCTGGAAAAAACCGACTTTGAAACAGGGCCCATGCGAAAGGAGCGGCGGCACGATTATCAGCTGCTTGTCATCGACGACAATCCCGAAGTCCTCAAATTAATGAAGCTCCTGCTCGGCGGTGAATTCGACCTGGATTACGCCACCTCCGGTCAGGAGGGCCTGAAGATTCTCCAGGATCACGCCCCCGACCTCGTCCTGAGCGACGTCATGATGCCCGGGATGGACGGCCACGAACTCTGCCGCCGGATCAAGGCCGAGGAGACTCTCAAACATACGCCGGTGATCCTCGTCACGGCCCGATCCGCCTCGGAAATGATGGCCGAGGGAATCGAATCCGGAGCCGACGACTATGTCGTCAAGCCGTTCAACGCCGTCGAATTGAAGGCCCGGGTCCGGTCGCATCTCCGGATGCGGCAAGTCGAGGCCGAATTGTCGCTGGCCAACCGAAACCTCAAGATGCGGACCAGCGATCTCGTCGAGCGGCAGCGGACGCTCTTCATTTCCATGGTCAAATCGCTCGTCTCGGCCCTCGAAGCCAAGGATTTCTATACCCGCCACCATTCGGCCCGAGTGACCGAATTCACCCTGCAAATCGCCCGCCACATGGGCCTCGGGGAGCGGGAACTCGATGATCTCGAATTGGCCGGCTTGCTCCATGACGTCGGCAAAATCGGGGTCCCGGAAACCATCCTCAACAAGCCCGGCCCGCTGACGTCCGAGGAATACAAGGCCATCAAGGAACATCCGGCCTACGGAGAAGGAATCCTGAAGCCCGTCGTCGAACTCGCCCAAATCTCAAAAATCGTCCGGTATCATCACGAGAAATACGACGGATCCGGTTATCCGGACGGTTTGAAGGGCCTGGAGATTCCCCTCGGCGCGCGGATCATGACCGTGGCCGATTCCTATGATGCGATCACCTCCAAGCGGCCGTATCGAGGGGAGGAATCCCATCATTACGCGGTGAAGGAAATCATCCGCTGCTCGGGCACGCAATTCGATCCCGAGGTGATCCAGCATTTCATCGAAGTGGCCAAGGATATCGCCCGGCAAGCCGCAGCCTCGGCTCCTCCGGCGGCGCCGGCCCGTTGATCAATCGACGATAAAGACGCGGGCCCCCCGGTCGGTCCAGGCGAGGTGGGGATTGGATTCGTCGTCTTCAGCCTGAAAACTCATCCCGGGGGATAAGACGAACTCGCGGCCGTCTTTCAAACGAAGGTCCAATTCTCCCTCAAGGACGTAAAGCACATGGCCGCGGGCGCACCAATGATCGGATTTGAACCCGGCTGAATAATCCACGACCCGAACGCGGAGATTTCCCCTTTCCACAATGCGCCAGGTCGACGTCCCCGTTTCGCCCCGATGCTCGACGGCCGGGACTTCGTCCCAGGCCGTCACGGTGAGAGGAACCCCTTCGATTCTCATTTGAATCCGCTGAGCTCCAGAGCCTTTCTCATCTTCCCCAGGAAGACGTCTTTCGGCTCAAATCCCACGCCGCGCAATTCCGGGATTTCCGTGCCGTCGGGTTTGAGAAAAATCATCGTCGGCACGCCCCGGGCGCCGTATTTCTTGTAGAAGGCCTTTGTCTTCGGGTCCGCGTTGGACGTCAGGTCGGCCTTGAGCATGACGAACGCCCGGGACGCGGAAACGATCTCGGGCTGGTTGAACGTTTTCTTGTCGAGCTCATGGCAGGCGATGCACCATTCGGCGTCGCTGTCGATGAACACCGGGCTTCCGGAGGCGAGCGCTGCCGTTAAAGCCTCCTCGGAGTAAGGAACCCAAGTAATGGCGTCGGCGACGATCCCCCCCGATCCGGATGTCTTGGCCGCGATTGTCTTGTCGAGATATTCCTCCACGCCCAAAACGGCGAAGACGAGGGATAGGACGAGGAAGACGATGCCGATCAGCACCCGGATATAAGGGAACACCTGGCCGGCGGTCTTGGTCGGCTCGATCCACCCCATATAGATTCCGCCGATCAGCATGATCATCGCCAGAGCGAAATGATAATGGAGCGTATTCAGGATGAGCGATTTCAGAAAGTAGACGGCCATGGCGATGAGGATGAATCCGAAAATTTTCCGGACCCAGACCATCCAGGCCCCCGACCGGGGAAGTTTATTCAAACTCCCGGAGAAGATCCCCAGGATCAAGAACGGCACGCCTAAGCCCAAGGCCAGGACGAAAAACAGGGAGAAACCGAGAATGACATTGCCCCTGTTTCCGACATAAGTGAGAAGCCCCAGGACGAACGGCCCGATGCAGGGTGCGGCGACGATCCCGACGGTCAACCCCATGAGGATCGTTCCGAAATAACCTTTCTGCGTCCCGCCGGCCAGCTTATTGAGGAACGCCGGCATCCGCAGTTCGTAAACGTCGAACATGCTGAGAGAGAGAATCACCATGACGACGGCGATGGCGATCAGGACGGGCGGGAAGGTCAGGGCCGCCCCGAACAATCCGCCGGTGAAGGCCGCGACAACGCCCAAGATCGAGTAAGTGATGGCCATGCCGAAGACATAGAAAATCGCGTGGGCGACCACGCCGCCCTTTTTCCCCTCGGCCTGGCCGCCGAAATAACTGATCGTGATCGGAATGATCGGGTAAATGCATGGGGTCAAGTTCAAAGCCAATCCGCCCAGAAAGACAAGTACGAACATGACCGGAAGCCCCTTGCCTTCGAAGGGAGAAGCATGAGCCGGCGCGGGTCCGGACACGGAAGGAGCGGCCTTCGACTCGGCGGCTGCGGCGGCCGGGATGGGTTTCGTCGCGTCCGCCGCCGTTCGTCCCCCGTCGATCTTCACTTTCTTGGAGAAGGAGATATCCTTCGGAGGCAGACAGGACTGCTCGTCGCAGGCTTGATATCCGACAGTCCCTTCGATCTCCAATTCGGTCCCGGCAAAATCGGCGGCCACGCTGATTTCGGAGGTGAGCTTGACCGTGCCCTCGAAGATGGAGAGCGGATTTTCGGCCAAGGCCAACTTTCGCATTTCGGACGGCGGAAAGCGGACGTTCCCGTACGTGACCCCGGGACGGGGCTTGAAATCCAGCGTCGTTCCGATCAGATAAGCTTCCGACGGTTGGTCGGAGTTGATGTGATACGGCGGCCGGATCGTCAATTCGATCGTGACCGGGACGGTTTGCCCGGCCTTGAGAACATCGGACGAGAGGATCACTTTCGCCGTAACAATTTCTTCCGGAACTTGACCGAAAACCGTCACGCCGCAGACGATAAGGGTCAGGGTTGTCGATAACAAACGCTTCATACGGCTGTTCTCCTGGGGAGTCGGGCGGAGCCCTCTCGGCGGGCCGCGGGGCATTATATCATATTCCAATTTTCCTCCTCCGGCCCGACTTCATCCATTCGTTCGGTTTAAAGGCCAAGGAAGACGAAGGCTTGATGACGAATCGCGTTGTTTTTTCGGATTCATGTCTGAGGAAATACAAGGAAAATAGGGATAACCTGGCCGTTATTCCCCTCTTTTCTCAGATTGTTCTCACGTACGGTAAACTCAGAGAGCCCTGCTCCGCGGCCCCATTCGTCATAAAGCTTCGACAGTCTTGCCCCGGGGCCGACCGGATGCTAAGATCATCCGGAGTCAGACGGAGTCTTCCGGACTTGGCAGCGTGGAGGGAAGGATAAAACCATGATCCCCATCGATCGCGCCCGGGTGTTGCGGGCGGAATACCAGGCCCGGATCAACCGGGTGATCGACCATATCGACCGGAATATCGGCCGGGACCTCCGCCTGGAGGAACTCGCCCGAACCGCCAACTTTTCCCCGTTTCATTTCCACCGGATTTTCAGCGCCTTAGTCGGCGAAACACTCAACGGCTACATCCAGCGCCGGCGGGCGGAGAAAGCCGCCGCGGCCCTGGTTTTCAACCCCAAAGCCTCGATCACCGAGATCGCCCTGGATTACGGGTATTCCGGCTCGGACGTTTTCGCTCGGGTGTTCAAGGAGCGTTTCGGGATGAGCGCCTCGGAATGGCGGGCGGGCGGGAATGAAACCTGGAGCAAGAATCGTCAAACGAATCGCAAGAACGGCCAAGAAGAATCCGGAATCTTCCCCTATGATGAGACCGATCAAATCTCATCCAGGAGGTCCTTCATGGACAAATCGAAGTTTAAAGTCGAAGTTAAGGAAGCGCCGGCGCTCACCGTCGCCTACGTCCGGCACATCGGACCGTTCCAGGGAATCGGGCAGGCTTTCGAGAAATTGATGAGGTGGGCGGGGCCGCGCGGGCTTTTGCGCTTTCCGGAAACCAAAGTCCTCGGCGTCTATCACGACAGCCCGGAAATCACCGAAACGGACAAACTGCGCTCGGATGCCGGCATCACCGTCCCGCCCCAGACCGTCGTGGAGGGGGAAATCGGCAAGATGACTGTCCCCGGCGGATTGTTCGCTGTCGCCTACGCCGAGGTCGCCCCGCACGAATTCGGCGAAGCCTGGAACGTCTTGATGCGCGACTGGCTGCCGGAGAGCGGTTATCAGCCCGATGACCGGATGTGTTATGAACTGTATCTCAACGATCCTCAGAACCATCCCGAAGGCAAGTTCATCATCGAAATCCACGAGCCCATCCGGCCGTTGTGATTTCATTCGGGGACGCATTACTCAACTCCCAAATAACACCGTTGGATTGTTTCGTGCCATTCGGGAGTTGAGTAATGCGTCCCCAATTTCTTCAGGAGGGAATCATGAAAAAAATCGGAATTTTCGCCGCGCTTCTCGTCCTTTCGTCCGCGGGAATCGGAGCCGCTCGGGCATCGCAGGCGGACGATTCACTCAAGGTCCCTCGCCTGACGACAAAACCCGACCAAAAAATGCTCGTCGTCGAAGCCAAAGGCGATCCCAACATGGCCGGACAGGCCGCGTTCGGTTTGTTATTCAAGACGTTCTTCAGCCTTCCCGGTGTACAGATGACGGCCCCGCGGGCCCGCTGGTCCGGTGATTTTTCCGCCGCGAAGGACTCCTGGACCGGGTTCTACGCCCTGCCGCTGCCCGCATCCGTGACCGCGCTTCCGGCCGGGCTTCAGGGCGTTAAAATCGACATCTGGAAATACGGCGAAGTCGCCGAAATTCTCCACCTGGGTCCCTACGCCACCGAAACGGCGACGATCGAAATGCTCCATCAATTCATTAAAGACAGCGGATATGTCGTCGCCGGCCTTCATGAGGAAGAATACCTCGTCGGACCGGGGATGGGCGCCGAACCGGCCGCGTTTCGGACGATCATTCGTTATCAGATCAAAAAAAAGTAGATCCTTCGGCCAGGCGGATGAAGCGCTCCGTCCCGGCCGTCCGTCGGAATAACCGCAGACCTTCCGATTTCGAAGCCCACCGCCGTTAGAACGGAAAGAGGATAAAAACGGCGATATCCCAGAGCGTATGGCTGACAGCGACCAGAAGGACAGATCCGGTCCGATCGTAGATCGCCCCCCAAAACAGGCCGCAGACCGCGGCCGCGAGGACGAGCATGGGATTGCTACTCCCGACGTGAACGAGCGTATAAAGAACGGCCGCGGCCAAAAAACCGGACCCGCGACCGAATCGTTCCTGCCATCGTCTCTGTAAAAATCCGCGCCAGAAGAGTTCCTCCCCGGGACCAATCAGCAAGGCCATCAGAAGGACGATTCGGACCGGCGAGGCGCCCGCCTTGAAACCGTAGACATCCGCGATCCCCGCTCCGGCGAAAGGCAGAATCATTCGGGAGATCAGATTCCCGGCCCAAAAAAACGCGTAAAGCGCAGCCGCCGAGCCCGCTCCGAGCAAGAGTTTGTTCCCCAAGCCCGAGGAGAGATCGGCCTTCATCGCCGGAAGAAAGCCGCAGTCGAACACTGACCCCAGGCCGATCAACAGGACAAGGTTGAGGCTCATCCACCCCCAGAAATCCAGCGGACCGAGGCCTCGAAGAATGAACAAAGGAACAAAAAGAAGGACGGCCGCCGCTCCGGGAAGCCAATCCCGGAGATTCACGGAAACCGCCTTATTCAACATTCGTCGCATCCTCGAATCCGGGCGATCGATCCCGTCGGCCTCGGAGAATGATCTCCACGACAACCTCTGACGCGGAGGCCCGATCCGATTCAGGCCGCAGCGCGGTTCGCCGGATGATCCCCCAAACCCCGCTTCATCCCCGCGATCCGCGAAGAATGAATTCGATCCAGAGTCCGGCCGTATAGAAAAGGCCGAAGAGAAGATTATAGCGGGCCGTGGCCCCGTCCAGAACGATGAAATCGAACGGTTCGAGCGGAGCGTGCCGCCGTTTCGCCCGCTCCCATAATTTGATCGCCTCGGGCAAGACCGCACCCACGATCAGACAAGGCCAGGGCAAAAAAGGCGCGGCGAACATCCTCAAGCGCGGGCCCGCGACATAGACGACAACCAGGAGAAGGCTCCCGAAAAGCAGAAATCCGTAATAGGCCAGGGAGCGGTAGTCGCCAAGGATGGAGGCAAAGGTCCGCACCCGGCGGTCCGAATCGGTGGCGATATCCCGCCAATTATTGGCGTGCAGGATCCCGACCACCAGCATGGCCATGGGTACGGTCCAAGCGACCGGCAACCAGGAAAAAGCCCGGGTTTGAACGGTCCAAGCGCCGAGCGCTCCTAAAATTCCGAAGTTAAGGAAAACGGCCAGGTCTCCCAAGGCGTTGACCTTGAATAAGGAATAAGACGCCCCGATACAAACCCCGACCGCGCCGATCACCAGGAGGATCCAACCGGTCATCCAGGCCAGGGCCAGGCCGAGGGTGAGACCGGCCGCGAATAAGACCGCCGAGCCGCGAGCGACCTGCCGATCCGTCAGCCAGCCCCGGATGATCGCTCCGCTGACCGGAGTCGCCCTCGTATCCAGGCCGCGCCGAAAATCGAAGACATCGCTCCGCATGTTGGCCGCGGAGTGGAGAATCACCATCGCCGCCAGAGCCAGGACGAACCGGGGAACGTCGAGCCGGGCTCCCCCGACGACGACCGCCAGGCTGGTCCCAAAGATCACCGGCATCGTCGAAGCGGGCAAGGCCCAAGGCCGGGCGGCCGTGATCCATTTCCGAAACGGGCCGGGGGGAGGCGTGCTGATGTTCATGGGACGCCCATTATAGCGGCGTCCACCCTCCGCGAGCAACCGTCGATCCACGTCGATCCGCCATCTGGACACAGGAATTAATTAATGCTATATTTCCCATCGTATTTATAGACAGAGGACCCTGCGAAGGCTTCCTGGAAAAGTTACGGCTTCCGCCCGCCGGGCGGATCGTTTATAATCGCATCTCCAAAGGAGGCACCACATGCCCACGACCCCTTCGTCCATGGATCGCCGCAAATTCCTCAAGAACGGACTGCTGAGTGCCGCCGGCGCCGGAGCCCTGGCTGCCCTCCCCGGAACGCTGAAGGCTCAAAGCAAAGCCTCGACCGCCGGTTTCATCACCCGGCCGCTTGGGAAAACCGGGATAAAACTCCCCATCGTCTCGATGGGCGTCATGAATTCCAACAATGAGAACCTGATTCTAGCCGCCCTGGATGGCGGAATCATCCACCTCGACACCGCTCACGGCTACCAGCGCGGGACGAACGAAGTCGCCATCGGCAAGGTCCTGAAAGGCCGTCCCCGCGACTCCTACTTCATCGCCACGAAAGTCCAGGGCGACCCCCGCGACAACCGCACCGGGGATTTTTCCTCCGAAACCAAGGCCGAGCCTTTCCTCCAGAAGTTCGACCTCAGCCTGCAGCGGCTCGGACTGGATAACGTCGACACCCTCTACCTGCACAACGTCCAGACCAAGGAAGCCGTCCAATTCGAACCCTTGATGAAGGCCCTGGAACAGATCAAGAAAAGCGGAAAGGCCCGCTTCATCGGCGTGACCACCCACTCCAACGAACATGTCGTCATCCAGGCGGCGGTCGAAGCCAAGATCTACGATGTCGTCCTGGCCGCCTACAATTTCCGGAAAACCAATATCGCCGAGCAGAACACGGCGATCGCCGAAGCGGTCAAGGCCGGCGTCGGAATCGTGGCCATGAAAACGCAGGCGGGCGCCTTCTGGGATCGGGAAAAAACTCAGCCGATCAACATGAAGGCCGCCCTGAAGTGGGCTTTGAGCAATCCCAATATCACCACGGCCATCCCCGGCATGACGACCTTCGACCAGCTCAGCCTGAATCTTCAGGCCATGACGGACATCACCCTGACGGCCGAAGAGAAGGCGGATCTGAAGCTCGGGGCGGAGGCGAACGGGCCCGGCCTCTATTGCCAGGGGTGCAACGAGTGCCTGCTTCAGTGTCCCAAAAATCTCCCCCTGCCCTCGCTCATGAGGAGCTATATGTACGCCTACGGATATCGGAACCTCGGGGCTGCCTATGACCTCGTCGAATCCCTCGGTGTCAGCCCAACCCCCTGCGCCGGCTGTTCGGCCTGCGCGGTCAAATGCGCCATGGGCTTCGACGTCCGCGACCGGGCTTCCGACATCACCCGGATCCTGGCCGCTCCGGCCGAATTGTTCGGCTGATCGGCTCTGCCCTATCGGATATTCTCCCCCGGTCCGCCAAGCGGGCCGGGGGATTTTTTTTCCGGAATCAGGCGGCGGTTATGGGCTGGACCCGCCGGCTGATCTCGTAGACAACCCACCCGACCGCGGTGATGCCGAGACCGGCTAAAGATTCTTTCGGCCGGTAAAGCAGGCCGTACACCAGAATATAGATGTGGATCACAAGAAACGCGCCGGGGACCCAGGGATAACCGATCGTCTTGTAGGGCCGCGGCAGATCGGGCCGCTTCTTCCGCAGGATCATCACCCCGAGAACCGTCATGAACGTGAACAGGTTCAGGGTGAAACCGACGAAGACGATGACTTGATCGAAGGTCGAGGTGAGGATGTAGAAGACGGAGAGAAGTCCCTGGACGACGATCGCCAGGGCCGGGATATCCTTCGACGTCGTCCGGCCCAATTTACGGAACAAATGGATGTCCTCGCCGATGACCCGGGAAATCCGCGGTCCGGCGATGACCATCGCGCTGATGCTCGACAGGAGAAGGAAGGCAATGATCCCCCCCATGAAACGTCCGCCCACGGGGCCGAAGACCTTCCCGGCAAAGATATACCCGACCTCGAGCTTTCCGGACAATTCGGCGATCGGGACCGTCCGGAGAAAGACGAAATTCAGGAGGACGTACATCGCGATGACGATTAACGTCCCGGTGATGAGGCTCCGCGGGAGGTTCCGCTGGGGCTTGTCGATCTCGCCCGCGACATAAGCCGCCGCGTTCCACCCCGAATAACTGAAGGTGACGAAAAACATCGAAACGGCGAAGGCCGGGCTGAGGATGTCCTGGAAAGCTTTGGCCGACGGGGCAAACGACAAGCCGGCCGACTTCCCCAGGGTCAGGCCGAGAACGATGATCAAGACGATGAACAGGACTTTGAAGATGGTGATGACGTTTTGGAACCGGGCGCCGACGGCCTTGTCCAGGCTGTGAATCGCCGTCAGGGCGGCGACGACCGCGATCGCGATCCAGGACGACGTCTGCAGTCCCGGGAGCCAGGCCGTTTTTTCCGGAAGGGCGAGGGCGCTGCTCATATAGCGGCCTAAGGCCATCGAGGAGGCGGCCACCGGAGCGGCGAATCCCACCAGAAACGAGATCCACCCGGCCATGAAACCCAGGGCCGGATGAAACATGCGGGTCAGAAAATGATACTCCCCGCCGCTGCGGGGGAACATCACCCCCGCCTCGGAATAGGTCAAGGCCCCGAACAGGGCGATGGCCCCGCCGAGAATCCAGAGCATCAGGAGGGCCAAGCCCGAGGACAAGCCCGCGACTTGAAATCCCAAACTCGTGAACACGCCGGTCCCGACCATGTTGGCCACGACCAAGGCCGTGGCGGTTGTCAGGCTGAATTTTGTTTTCATTTTTTCACGATATAGAGGATGGAGTCTTTATTCGTTCCCCAATGATAACCAAGATGAAAGGGCAAAGGTTTCACCCGGGCCGGGTCGGCGTAGGCCGTCTTCAAGTCGAGCTGTTCGACACCCGAAAAATCGGACACCGGCTTGATGTATTCTCCATACAGCCGAACATCCCAAACCGCCGGGGGAAAATACCGGAAAGGGATTCCGGTATCGTCCTCGAGGATGAACCGGCTCTTCTCCAGAACCAGGCTGCGGATGTTCGAAAATTCCTTGTAATGCATCAGATAGGAGGCCGACTTGACAAAGGTCGTCTCGAACGGAAGCCCGGCGAGATAGGCGTGGAAGGGCGTATCCTTCCGGAACACGTCGTCGACGAGGTCGCAGGAGAAATAAGACATCGTCCGTAGGACGTCCGTTCCCTCGGCGAAAAAATCGATTCGAATCCCATAAGGCCGGCGGAATTTAGTCCGCTCCCCCGGATACGGGCTCGCCGAGGCTTCGCCATTCTCCAGGACGTCCAACCGCCGGATCGAGGAAATCACATTGCCGGTCCGCTTCAGGAAGAAACACAGAAGGGGAAGAACGCCGTCGACTTTGTCGCCGGACATCGCTTCGTTCATATTCTTGGTGATGAAATAGCTTTTATTGAGAAAATCCTTGAGAGAAACCTGGAGATTCTGAAAATACGCGGAAATCCGCTTCTCCTCCCCGGCCTTGAATTCCGGCATTCTCCCGACGAATTCCAACCCGAGGAGGACATAATGCCCGGCCTTCGGAAACAGGACCTCCGCGGTCAATCCGTCCGGCCCTCCGAACGGGTAAAACAGCGTCTTCGTGGCCGCGCCCGCTTCGGCGATTTCCGCCCCGGCCCAGGTTCTCATCGGCAAAAACCGATTGCCCTCGAGTTCGGCCCAACTCTGGTCCAGCGCGGCCATGAACGACCGGTACTCCTCCGTCTCCTGGAAGGCTTTCAAAATGGGCGTTTCGCACGGACGGCCGGCGAGAAAATTCGCCGTCTCGTCGAAAACCGGATCTATCGGGAGCGCGGGCTTCACCGGCGGAGCAGGTGTCGCCGCCGCCGGAACGGCGGACCCCCCGGAATCCCCGGCTTTTCCGGCCGCGCCCTCGGATTCGGACCGGCAGGCGACCGAAACACAAAACAGCCAAAGAAGAATCACCCCTATCTGTTTCCGTCTCATTTCGACGTCCTTGAACCAAAAATAAAGGACAATCATAAGGAATACGCCTGAAAAAAGCGAATCGTTATAATAACTCTCTCGGTCCGATGTCCTCTCCGGAGCCGCTTCACCCCCGCCCCATGGCCCCGGGAACAGGCCCGATAACCGCCCCCCATTGCTTCTACTCCGAACACGCGTTCTTAAAAGGCGGGATCATCGAGATCGACGGAAGTCTTTTCGCTTGACTTCACGGGCAGGCCGTTGCGGCCGGTCGGCGGACGACCAAAAGGGTTCGATCATCCAGAGGGTCCGCGCTCGCGGTGAATTCACGCACGGCCGAAAATATGGCGGCGATAATCTCCTTCGCGGTCCCCTCGCTCCGCGCCCGGACGGTCTCCACGATCCGGGTGGTGCCGTAATCCTCCCCGAGCACGTTCCGGCTCTCCGAGATGCCGTCGGTATAAAGAACGAGCACATCGCCGGGGGCGATGACGATGCAGCCTTCTTCGTAGAGACTTCCCGAGAGCATCCCCAGGGCCATACCCGTCCCCTCGAGTTCGCGGATTCCGCCCCCGGCGGAGAGGAGAAGTGGGGCATTATGGCCGGCGTTGACATACCGGAATTCCCCCTGAACCAGGTCCAATTCTCCATAGAAAAAAGTGATGAACACGTTCGGCGCGGAGCTGCGGAAGATGAAATTGTTGAGCTTCCGGGCGAGCCCGGCCGGGGCGACCCCGGGCCCGGCTTCGGACTGCAGGGCGGCCCGAAGGGAGGCCATGAGAAGCGAGGCGCTGACGCCTTTCCCGGCCACATCGGCGATCGTCAAACCGAGACGGTCGGCGGCGATGGGAATGAAATCGAAATAATCGCCGCCGACGTGGAGCGAGGGCACATATTCGGCGGCCATTTCGAACTTCTCGCATATCGGGCAGTCCTTGGGCAGGAGCCCGCGCTGGATTTCCGCGGCCAGGCGGAGTTCGCGTTCCATCTGCTCGCGGGCGACGCCGTCCTCGACCAGGCGGGCGTTCTCGATTTTCACTCCGGCCAGGTTAGCCAGGAGCGTCAACAACCGGAGGTCATCGTTCGTGAACGGCTCCCGATTGGTGACCCGTTCCGCGCATACGACCCCCAGGGTCTCGTTCTCCGTCCCCAGGGGGACGCACATGGCCGAGTGCAACCCCAAATCGATAATGCTCTGGCGATCGGCGAAACGCGGGTCCTGGGCCGCGTCCGTGGTCAACACCGAAAGCTTTTGAGAGGCGGCCATTTCCACCAACCCGCGGCTGATCTGCATCCGGCCGTTCTGGAGATTGGGATTATTGATCCGGACGGCCCGGGGCACGAGCTTCTCCGGCGAGCCTTCCTTGAGAAACAGGGCTCCGCGGTCGAGGGGCAGATGGGCGACGATCAAATCCATGACGTATTCCAGGAGTTCCTGCAGGGGTTTGTGGAGGAGCAGGGCCCGGCTGACCTCGTTGAGGACGAGAAGAAGGCGATCGTCGCCGCTCCCCTTCTCGATCCGGTCCCCCGGCTTCAGGGTGCCGGATGTCGTCCGACCGACCAGATCCCGGGAGGGGATGGCCGTGTTGACTCGGACCGGAATTCCCGGCGAGTCGGTGATTTCGACGGCCACGGTCAAGGGACGGTCGAAGAACATCCGGACCGATCCGATGGTGATCTCGTCGCCCGGCGAAAGCGGGGTGGCGACGTCGATCCGAAGCCCGTTCACCAGCGTGCCGTTTTTGCTGCCCGCGTCCTCCGCGCTCCATCCCCGGGACGTTCGGCGGATCCGAGCATGGTGGCCGGAGCTGTAGGCATCGCTCAGGCGGACATCCGCATCGGCGGCCCGGCCGAGAACGGTTTCATCCTTTTCCAGTGTGACCGAGAAAAACGGGGCTTGCTTGGGATAAACGTAAAGCGTGGGCATGTTGTTCTCCTTAGCCCAGGGCCTTGAGGATCCGCCGGCCGGACCGGGCTTTTTCCCCGGCCGGGGCATCCTCGAGGATCGGCAGAACCGCGTCCTTCAGGTCTTTCGAAAGGACATTTTCGAGGAGCTCGAGGGCGTAATCCACGGCCCTCTTCGTCCCCTCGGAATAATTCTGGAGCGCCCGGGCGATGTCCTCGTGCGGATAAATCAGCCCGAGCAGCAAAAAGATTTCCCGATGGCAGGGAACGAGATAACTGTTTGTCTTATCGATGTCCCGCCCTAAATCCGGAGTGGACGACGAGGCCGCGCCGATGATTTCCAGGCAGGCCGCCTTCACCCGGGCGAAGATTTCCGGCCGGATATCGCGCTCGGAAATACGGACGTCGCTTCGGCGCAACCGGATTTTATAGAGGGCCTCGATGGAGGCGCTCACGACTTCAGGATCGCGCCTCCGCAACTGGCGGACGAGCGCGTCGGCGGCTTTCTGCGTTCCGATCGCGGCCAGGGCTTCAGCCGCCTCCCGCCGAATCCGGAGATCGGCCCGAAAATCCGCCAGCCAATCCCGCAGGATGGTGACCGCCCGGTCGCCATAAGCCTCAAGAGTCTCGACGGCTCGATCATGGACCGAGGGGCGGCCGAGATGAGGAATGATCAGGGGCAATAACTCCCTTTTCCGCAATCGAGAAGCGCTCTCCAGGGCATAATGGACGACGCCCGGAGATTCGTGTTTCAGCAAACGGGCCAGGTTTTTGGTGAGCGGCGCGTCGGCCGGCATCATCCCCAAGGCCTTGGCCACTTCCATCTGATCGACCTCGCACCCGGCCTCATCCGCCGCGGAAATTTCCTCAAAGGAGTGCCGCATGACGTCCTGATAGGAATCGAGAGCCAGGACTTCGCGGACGGTCGCGTCCAAGGTCTCGCCATCTTTTTGATCATCCCAATTCGGCCCGAGCGATTCGCAATGCGCGTCAAGCAACGTGTCGATCGAGCAGGCCCGCACTTCGGCCGATTTGTCGGACAGGATCTGCCGGATCTCGGGCGTCAACGTCTCGGCCTTGAGCAGGTCAAACAGGTTGTAAGCGTAGAGGACCGAGCTTCGCTCCCGGCTCTCCAGGAGGTCGAGAAGCCGCCGGGCTGTTTCGGGGTGGGATTGTTCCCGGACGATCCGCTCAGCATCGGGCCGGGAGGGGAGGAGATTATCTCGGATAGCGGGAATATATCGGCGGCCGATCCGAACGAGGATCAGAAGCCAGAGGGCGATGACGGCGATCGTCACGAGACTCATTCCCCGGATTTCGAAGGCCAGGACGATTCCGAAAATCAATTGAAGAACGCCGGCGAGAGCCTCGCCGCATTTGCTGATGAACATGTCGATCGTCATTTTGGCTTTGGCCCTGAGCTCCGGCGGGACGGGCATATAAAGAAGTTCCCGGGTCGCCTGGCTGAAGGTGTGGGTCAGGCCTTTATCGGCCCCTTTGACGGCCACCGCCCAGGCCATCATCCCGGCCATCGGAACGATAAAAACCGCCGCCGAACCGAGGGCGAGAAGAAGCGGCGTGACAAACAGGGCCGCCCGGACGCCCAGGGTACGGATCGCCCGGTTCGCGAGCAGAGAATTCAACAACCAGGAAATAACCAGCACGGCCATGGAAAAGACCCCTAAAAAGGCGGTCCTCTTCGCGTCTTCGCCCGCGTAGGCCTTCGTGATCATCAAATTGAATTGGAAATCGATCATCGTTGACGCGGTCAGGGCGGCCACGATCAACCCCGACAGCAGCCGCAGATAGGGATTCCGGGCGACGGTCCGGAACCCTTCCCAGTAATCCGGCGCGGAATCCTTTTTGGGTCCGGCGGGAGGCCCGTTCGAAATCCGGGTCGAAGCCCGCATGAATCCCGTCCCCATCAGGAAGAAAACCAGCCCCAGCAGAATCATGTTCCGGGTGGAAAAAAAACGGGAGAGGACCGTGACGAGGGCGGAACCGAAAATCCCTCCGAGCAGACCGCCGCTGACGAAAAAGCTCAGCAGGCGCTTTGCCCGGCGGGGTTCGCAGATATCGCCGACGACCACCCAGAATTGAGTCACGGACGCGAGAAGGAAGATTTCAAACCAAAACCAATAGAGAGCCGGGACCAACGGGTGTTTCGTCCCGAAGAGAAACCAGAAGGCCACCGTCCCGACGGCGAAAAACATCTGGCTCCAGGCGATATAAGCCCGGCGGTCGAGAGAGCGGATCCGCTTCGTATTCCAGGCAGCGAAAAGACCGGTCAGGACGGCCGAAAGCAGATAAACGAGCGGGAGGGACTTTTTCGTCAACCCCAACCCGAGCAAGAGCGACGTTTTCGAAGCCTTGGAGACGTAGATCGAGGCCATCAGGAAGAAAAAGTGGGCGAACAGATATCCGGCTTGACGCATCTCGCCGGGGCGGAGGGGCCCCATCCGAGTCAGGAGCGATCGAAATCGGTCGTTCATCCGGAGGGGCCTCCGTGCCGGGGGCCCGGATCAGCCCTTCTGAAAGCTCGCCAAGGCCGTTTCCTCGTTTTCCTGGATGTCCAGGACCCGGGTGAGCTGAGTCACCTGGAAAATCAGGAAAAGCCGGGGTGAGATCCGGGTCAGCTTCAACCGTCCCCCGATGTTTTGTGTCGAGATGTAGCTGGCCAGGATTTCTCCGATCCCGAAGCTGTCGATGAACCGGACTTTATCAAAGTTCAGGAGGATTTCGCGTTTTCCCCCGTCCAATTGATCCTTGACATACCGATGAAGGGAGACCTCGGCCGTATCCGAACGACGGATCTCGCCTTCGAGGTCGAAAACCACGACTCCGCCATTTTCCCGTCTGGTGATGAGCATTTGCGCGCCTCGTTTTTCTTTACATTATCGGAACCGTTGGATCTTGTCAAACGGGAAGGGGGCCGACCGTTATCCAGCCTGCAATTTCCAAAATCCGATTCTCCCAAGAGTATTCTCGGAGCCGGGGGAACCGGATTGAACCGAAGAATCGGCTGTTTTTAGCTGTGGAGGGGCCGTCTTCAAGCCCCCGTGGCGGAAGGGTGACGGCCTCATCTCCCCTCATCAAAATACCATGAATTCTTAGTCGGAGGGGATTGACTCTATCCGGGAGGCAAGGCATAGTAGAAATGGGTGGGGAGGACTCTCACGATGCCGATCGGATTGCGACGTCTTCGCCGGCTCGAGCCGGCTCTTCCGCTCTTCCACGCCTTATGTCTCTCCTTCATCCTTCTTCTGGCCGCATCCCTCTTTCCCCCACCGCTCCAGCCGACGACCCGAGGCCCGGTTTCTCTCGCGACCGATCCCCCGCTTCCGGCGCCTCTCCCCCCGGCCCCGCACCGCCTAGCCGCCCCCCCCTCCGCGATCGAACAATCCTGCGTCATTACCGGGGTCCGGAAAATCGTGGCGATCGGCGACCTCCACGGGGCTTATGAGCCGTTCGTCGAGATTTTACAGGGGATGGGAATCATCGATCATCAACTTCGGTGGATCGCCGGAACGACCCACCTCGTCCAGACGGGAGACATCATGGACCGCGGGACCCGGGCCCGCGACATCCTCGACCTCATCCGCCGCCTGGAAGTCGAAGCCAGCGCGGCCGGCGGGGCTGTTCACATGCTCCTCGGCAATCACGAGGAGATGACCATTCTCGGACTTTCCTTTGAACTTAAAGGATATGTCACCCCCGAACAATTCCGGGATTTTCTCCCCCCGGATCGCCGCGATCGAAAAGAGCGAGAATTTCGAATCAAAGCCGGGCCGACCACCGATCTCAACCCCCTCTGGGAAGCGTACATGGATGAGAATTCGGGAGCCCGGGACGCCTATACAGAATATTTCAATAAGAATTATGCGCCCTGGCTCGCCTCCCATCCCGCGGTCATCAAAATCGACAACATCGTTTTCGTCCACGGCGGTCTCAGCGAAGCGCTTTCGGTCCAGCCGTGCTCGGTGATCAACGCCGGTTTTTCCTGGGAGATCCGACGAGTTTTGCGCGGCGAGGTGTTCGACTATTTATGGCTCTACCGGACGAACGGGCCTCTCTGGTACAGGGATTTGGCCACCACGCCCGAGAACACGCTCCGAGAGGAATTGGATCGGATCCTGGCCAACCTGGGGGCGAAGGCCATCGTCATCGGCCACACCCCGACGGCAGAGGCGATCTCCCTGGTCGGCGCGAGCCGGCTCGGGGGGAAAATATGGACCATCGATACAGGCATCTGGATGAAAGAAGACGGCCGCAAATCCGCTTTGGTGATAGAGAACGGGCGGATCCGCATGACGCCCGGGCGGATCGAAGACGAAGGGGGGCAAAAATGAAAACAAGAGGAATCGGCGGACGGCGAGGTCTGTGGATCCTCGGTGGCGTTCTTATCGTCGGAACGATGATCGGGCCGGCCTGCTCTCTTTCGCCTCGAAAAGAGGCGGAAGGGCCGCCGATCGTCGGAACAACGCGCGGGCAATCGCCTCCGTTGAGCTGGACGGCGAAGGACATCGAGGCGTTTTTAGGAGAAGCCCGCGTCGCCGTCGTGGAAAAAGACGTCGAATCCGGGCGGACCATGCCCTGGCGGGTGACGCTCGACGACGGGCGAATTAAAGCTCGAGCGCTTTTCAAATACATCAACCGCCCCGGCGTCCCGCCCATCCGCCACAGCTTCCGCTATGAGTTGGCCGCGTACTCGCTCAGTCGGCTCCTGGAATTGGAGATCGTCCCCCCCGTCGTCGAACGGGAAATCGAAGGAACGGCCGGCGCCCTGCAATGGTATGTCGAAAATTGTCTGAGCGAACGGGACCGCGAACGGACGAGAAAGGAACCCCCCGATCTCCAGGCGTTCCTGCAGCGCCTCGACGTCATCCAGGTCTTCGAAGCGCTCGTCAACGACGAGTGCGGGGACAAGGACGACACGTTGATTCATCTCGACACCTGGAAAATCTGCCGGATCGATTTTGCCGGGGCCTTCGGCCCCACCCGGACCATTGCCCCGGCCTGCTCCCTCCAGCGCTGTTCCCGCGAGCTTTTCAACCGGCTCAACCGGCTGACGCGGGAGGCGCTTGCCGACCGCCTCGGGAACTATCTCTCCCTGGAGGAAATCAAGGCGATCTTCGAGCGTCAGCAACGGATTGTCGAACACCTCAAAGCCCTGATCAAAGACAAAGGCGAACCGGCTGTTCTTTTCGCCGAGAAGAAACCTTAAGGCCGACCATGGACGCCCCGGGTCGCCCCCACACCGGCCTGACCGCTTTATCCAGCTTTCTCCGTCTATTCACGATCATTCGCCCGGAAGAGACGGTCAAGGCCCTCCTCTTGACCCTGAACAGCTTTCTCATCATCTTCAGTTATTACCTGATCAAACCCGTTCGGGAGGGACTGATGCTCGCCGCTCACGGCGCGGATCTAAAGAGTTATCTGGCCATTCCCCAGGCGTTCCTCCTCGTTTTCGTCGTCAAGGGGTTTTCCCGCATCGCTTCCAAAGCGCCCCGCCACCTCTTGATCACTTGGGTCACCTTATTCTGTATTTCCAATCTGGTCATTTTTAATATTCTGAACTGGGCCGGCGTTCCGGTCGCCGTTTTGGGGATCGTTTTTTTTATCTGGATCGGCATGTACAATTTGATGATTCCGGCCCAATTCTGGGGGTTCGCCAACGATATCTACAGCGAAGAGCAAGGCAAGCGGCTGTTTCCCCTCATCGCCCTCGGTGCCTCGCTCGGCGGTGTCGCCGGACCTCTCCTGGCCGGGAAAATCATTCCCTTCTTCGGTTCCTATGGGATGATGCTGGCAACATCGGCCGTCCTGGTCCTGACCATCCTCCTGACGTGGATGATCCATGGCCGGGATCTCCGGGAAAGTCAGGGGAGGGCGGAGGGAGCTCCTTTGGTCAAAGAGCAGCCGCTCGACCGGAGCGGGGGATTCCGGTTGATCTTTAAAAGCCGTTACCTTCTTCACCTCGCCCTCATGATCGGGCTGTATAACTTCATCAATGCCCTGGGTGAAAATCTGTTCTCCAAACTTCAACAGAATATGGCCTTCCGCGTCCTGGGAACGACGGCGACCGGAAGCGCCGAGCTCCAGAATTACATCGGAGCCGCTTTCGCCGGATATCAGTCGCTGGGCAACATCATCGGACTCCTGATCCAGCTTTTTCTCGTCTCCCGAATATTCCGGTGGGTGGGCGTCAGCGGCGCGCTTCTCTTCCTCCCCATGATCGCCCTGGGCGGCTACGGCTATGCGGCCTTCGGAGCCTCGCTCCTTCTCCTCAAGTGGATCAAGGCCTTCGAGAACGGGACGGATTACTCGTTGATGAAGACGACCCGGTCGGCGCTTTTTCTCATCACCAATCGGGAGGAGAAGTACAAAGCCCAAGCGGCCATCGAGACCTTCTTCGTCCGCGGCGGCGACACGCTTTGCGCCGCCGTCGTCTGGCTGGGAACGGCCGTCCTGGCCCTTTCCATCGAGGGTTTCGCGGCCATAAACGCGGTCGCCGTGTGTCTCTGGATCTATCTCAGCCTTCGCATCGCCCGCGAACATCGGAAACTCCGGTCGGACGAGAAGAGGCTCAGTGATCCCCAAGGATAAAACGATTCTCCGGGGAGGTCGAAGCGCGGCTAGTTATTGACCGATTTCCGGAGCGATAAAACGTTTTCTTCGCCGTCGCGCCGGTAGGACATTTCGTCGGTGAATTTCCGGACGAGATGAATTCCCAAGCCTCCCCGCCGCCCCCCGCTCAACAGTTTCTCCAGGGCCGGCTCGGGCGCGGAGCGGGGATCGAAGGAGATTCCGCGATCCCGGAACTCCAACCGGACTTCGTCCGGTCCGACATCGATCGACAGGTGGATTTCCCCGGCCTCGGCCGGATAGCCGTACCGGACGATATTGATGATGATTTCGACGAGGACCAGGTCGAGCTGAAAGCGGTCATCCTCGGACAGGGCGGACGTCCGGAGGACGTCCTTCAGAAATCCGCGGGCCCGGTCGACGGCGGTCAAGGCGGCGGGGATCGTCAGGAACGCGGACATCTCAGATCCCCTCGCCCTCCCGAAAGAAAAAGGCGCCGGCCGAAGCGCCGACGCCAAGGGCTATCCCCAGGATTACGGCGGCCGCAAACCCGAATCTTCGCTTCATCCAAGCCTCCTGATGATTGTAGTTATACCACAACCGGCGGTCGGGAAGTGAGGGGTGCGATCGACTCTTCGCGAGGACGTACACGCAGAACGGCAACCCCATTTCTGGGGGGGGTATGCCGGCTGTGTAGCAAAAGGGGGTGATGATACTTTTTTGAGGGAACTCTCTCCAGCCGGCAAAAGAGAGTCTGAGGACATATTAAATCCAGAAATTCAAAAAAGCAAGTCTCTGCCGTTTCGGCCGTTAGATTCCCTCGACAATTGGGAGAACCATTCCTCGGCCGATCAATTCGGCCCGGACGGCATCGGCGGGGATTTCTTGAACGTCATCGGCCGAAATCACCCCGATCTCCCCGCCGGGCCGCCAGGCGGCGGCGAATTCCGTTCGAAAGACAGCCACACCCGGCACACCTAGAACCGAGGCCAGATGGGTCACACCTGAATCATTACCCAGATAGATCGCCGCTCCGGCAAGGAGACGGGCCAGGTCGGAGAGCGAAAGGCCGGAGAGGCGGCGCCAATCCGGCGGAAGTTCCATTTTGGCTAATCGGCCTTCCCATAATTCTTCGGCTTCGCCGGTCGTGACGAAGCCGGAATACCCCTTCCCGGCGAGAAATCGAACGATCTCCAGGAAGCGGTCGAACGGCCATTGCTTGCGCCGCCCGCCGCTTCCGGGATGGACGATCGCGAATCGACCGGCGGGAACGCGGGCAGGAAACGGAAGGCGGGCGCATTCCTCGAAGACCTTCATCGGCCGACCCAAATCCATGATGAAGCCCTTTGTCAATTCGAAAAAAAACCGGTTCAACGGACGCCCGGCCGCCGGATCGGCGAACAACGTCCGGACCGAAACTTTCGGCCAAAGAGCGGACGCGTTTCGAGAAAAGGCGGCTCCGGCCCCCGAATGGAACCATCCGAGAACGGCCCCGGGTTCGGGAAGCGAGGATAAACCCGAATGCTCCCTCGCGCCGGAATCGGCAAGCGCCGCCCAGCGAAAATCCTCCGCGTCCTCGATGACATCCACCACCCCGGCCTCGAGGAGGAGGCGGCCGTATGCAGCCCGGGCGACGAGCGTGATTCGGGCTTTGGGGAAGGCGGACCGCAGAAGGCGCAAGGAGGGAAGGATGACGAGAAGATCGCCCAATCCGCCCCACCGGACGGCCAGGAGAGACTTCAAACCGACATCCCGGCCGGACGAATCCCGGGCTTGGGTCCGGGGAGGGGAAGCCGGCTGTGTTTAACAGCAGAAAAGGGAAAAATTGTTTTATGAGGAAAGATGAAAGTTTTCTCCAGCCGGCTCAAGAAAACCTTGTTCGGATTATAAGCGAACGCCGAAATAAAATCAAGCCCGCTCTTCGGGAGGACAATTTTCCCGTTTTTTATCGATGTGATGCTTGATCGTCTTGCCTTTGACAAGATAGATGACATCTTCACCGATGTTCGTGGCGTGATCGGCCAGCCGCTCCAGGTTCCGGCTGACGAGGATCAAGGCGACGGCCCGTTGGACCGTATGCGGATCCTCCATCATGTAGGTCAGAAGTTCCCGGAATATCTGATCGTCCAGGGCGTCGACTTCGTCGTCCCGCACGCAGACGTCGCGGGCCAGGGCTTCGTCCCGATTGATGAAGGCGTTGATGGAATCGCGGACCATGGCCTGGGCCAGCCGGGCCATCCGGGGGATGTCGATCAGGGGCTTGAGCAGGGGGAGTTTGGCCAGTTCGAGAGCCAACTCGGCCACGTTGACGGCCAGGTCGCCCATGCGCTCCAAATCGCTCGAGATCTTCATGGCCGAGGTGATGAATCGAAGGTCGCCGGCCATGGGCTGGCGAAGGGCCAGAAGGCGCATGCACCCCTCGTCGACTTCGACGTCGAGCAGGTTGATGCTTTCCTCGATCTGGAGGACCTCGCGGGCGGGTTCCTCCTTCTGATCCTTCAACGCTTCAATGGCCAGGGACACGGCGTCCTCGACCAAAGCGGCCATCCGCAAGAGCTTTTCCTTCAGGGATTTCAATTCTTCGTCGAATACGCGTTCCATGGACGCCTCCCGGATCATTGTCGGATATTCTTCCCCGCTTGGCAAGCGGAAAGGCGGAGACCCCGACAGGATATCCGAGCCCGAGGAAGATCGATTGAAGAAACGATGAATTTTCGATGAAGAAAACATTGCCGTCTTGCCGGTTCGATGACGAATAGGACGGATTTTTTCGAACTCATTTTGCGGGGAGTCTAGAGAAAATGG
>Ga0315287_10001322_pt1 | contig 22725 bp, 15 predicted proteins | sample YL17G11_0_MG_FD_205037 | JGI IMG/M metagenome (GOLD analysis project Ga0315287, IMG submission 205037) | Sediment microbial communities from Yellowstone Lake, YNP, Wyoming, USA - YL17G11_0 | ecosystem: Environmental > Aquatic > Freshwater > Lake > Sediment | place: USA: Wyoming | collected... | reverse complement strand
GCGTTGGTCGCCGCCCGCGTGCAGTCGATGCACTGGTGGGGCTCCACGACCGCGTCGATGCCGCACGTCTGCTGCAGGACGGCCCCGCCCAGGACCTCGGACTGGACGGTCAGCTTCAGCTTCAAGCGCCGGGAGTGGGGCTCCGTCCAGATGAAGCCCGCGTCGACCAGGCGCACCTTGCCCAGGCCGCGAATGCGTTTCAGGCACAGGGCCAGCAATTCCTTCGACTCGGGAGGGGCGACCGCCCAGTGTTTGGGGGGCTGCAGGTAGCGACCGCAGGTCGGGCACCACTGGAGGTTGATCTAGGGACATGGTTGGAGGGAGGACGGAGGAGAGGGTGAAGGGCGGTTGAGAGAGGGTGTGATGGATGTTGGAAAGGAGAGAGAGAGAGAGGGCGCGCGCGCTTTCCTTCCTGCTCCGCACCCTGCTTACCTGCTTCTGCAGGCCTTCCGTGATGTCGACCTGGGACCGGATGCAGGTGACGCACATGTTGGACGGGTTGGGCGCTATGGAGGTGCCGCAGAGGCAGCAGAGACTGTTTGAATGGAAAAAGAGAGAGAGAGAGAAAGGTTGAGGCGCGGGCGCGCGGCGGCCGCACGGAAAATGTGTGTTTGCTGCTAGCCACCACCGCGCGTGCGGCGAGGCAAGGCCAGGCCACGCCAGCCTGGTCCTCCCCACAGCTTCTCCACCATCGCCCACACTCACATGTGCCCGACCGTGTGCTGGACCTCAAAGGTGGCTGGCGCGGAGGTGGGCGGGGCAAAGGCGGGCAGCACGGCGGCGCCGGCGGCCGGCGAGAACGCGTCCATTGATGATGTGTCTGTAAGCGTGCGGGCAGCGATGTGCAGAGCGGGGATGTGATCGTGTGTGTATTGTGTATGTGTGTGTATGTGTGTGTGTGTGTGTGTGTGTGTGTGCTCCCTGGGTGGCCAGGGTGTGGGCGGGTGCGGGAGGGGCACTGGGCCGCGAAGCGTAAACAGACAAGTGCACAGCCCCCAGACAAACCATTGCTCACTCCCGAAAACGACGCTGAAAAAAACTAGCGCGATGACGAAATACGCCCGCGACCCGATTAACGATTCAAAAAGCGCCAAGGCGCGCGGGAAGTGAGTCAATAAACATCCTCTGCGCCCCCTGTGTGGGGGTCGGGGGGGGGAGGGTCGGGCCAGGCCTTGGGCGGGCGTCGGCTGGGCGGACAACGCGAGCCGATCGAGCAAGCGCAGCGGCGGCGGCCGCTCGATCGGTCTCCTCACTCTTGGCGCACCCCGTTGGGACGTGCCCGCCTGCCCTGCTCGCGCCATCTCTAGGCAGGCATGTGCATCTATGCCCTGGTTTGCCTCTTGCTTGCCGGGCAGGGCGTCAGTGAGCGCGGGTCGCACGGCGTTGACGCAAAAGTGCGGGCGGCGCCCGCACTTTGCGCCGCCGCCGGCGAGCACGGCAGACAGCCCGCGTTTGGGGGACGGAGGCCAGGGCCACTGGCGGCCTCCGGACCCCTTGCCCGGCACGAGAGAGGCTGGAGTGCATCCCTGCGTGGACGCGCGTGTGATTGAGGGTGCGGCCTCCTGCCGCCAGGCGCATCCTGACGGAGAAGTCGTCGCCCCCTGTGCCGCCACACTTTTTTGTTGTCTCGCTCTGCTTGGGGCCGCCCGCCACCGCCCCAGCTCCCGTTTCCTCCGCCACCACCCTCCCCGATGGGTCGAGCGGGGCTCCACTTATCTCGCATGGGGCAGCACACCCGCTTTATCCTGCTCCTCGCCGGGAACGGAAGCCCCTCCTCCTTCCCTCGACCGATCAGCCCGGGGCACTAACCCCCACCGCCACCCCTCCCTCCACTTTCCCCTCCTCCTCCTGCCCAGTGACCTCCGCACCCACTTCAAGAACACGCGGGAGGCCGCCATGGCCATCCGCAAGATGGAATTGAACAAGGCCAAGGTGTACCTGGCGGCCGTCCTGGCCAAGACCCGGGTCATCCCGTTCCACCGCTTCTGCGGCGGCGTCGGCCGGACGGGACAGGCCAAGAACGAGGGCTCCACCACCGGCCAGGGCCGGTGGCCCACCAAGTCCGTCAACCTCCTGCTCGGCCTGCTGCGCAACGCGGAGGCCAACGCGGAGGTCAAGGGCCTGGACATCGACCGCCTGTACGTCTCGCACGTCCAGGTCAACCAGGCCATGAAGCAGCGGCGGCGCACCTACCGCGCGCACGGCCGCATCGGCCCGTACCTCTCCTCCCCCTGCCACGTGGAGCTGACCCTGTCTGAGAAGGAGGAGGCGGTCGCGGGGGCCGGGGCGGGGGCCGCCAAGAAGCTCTCCAAGGTCGGCCTGGCCCGGGCCCTGCGCAGCGGGGGGTCGGCCGCCAAGCCCAAGGCGTGAAAAAAAAAAATGGATGGGTGAGCGAGGGTGGGAGGGGGGGGGGCGCGTGTTTCTGTTGGTGTAAAGAAAGGGGGTCCTGCTCCTTCTTTTTGCTCACTTCCCGCGGAGAGGGGGGCGGGGGGGGTGCATGTCTACACGCACACTCTCTAAGCGGCGGGGGCGGCGGGTTGAGGTTGGTCGTCAACCCCCCGCTCCTTCTTTTTGGCCTCCCTTCTCACTCACTGCCCCGCTGCCCTTCGCTACTGAACACGACGGGCGTTTTCGTGCACCCGCCCAGCCCTTCGCCCGGCTTCACGCCGGGCAACCACCGCGCATAGTCGGCGGCGTGATTGGCATGCTCCGCCGCCACGGCCACGCTGTCCGCCGCAATGAAGATGACTGTGAAGACGCGGCGGGCGGCGGGCGACGTGTTTGGCCCCGCCCGGTGCGCTGTCCAGGATGCGTGGAAGGACACTTCGCCCGCCCCAAAGCCGCCGCCGACCACGGCACACCCTCGCGCCGCCACCTCCGCCCCTATGGCGGCCTCACTGCCGCTGCCAATCCCCTGGGCGGCCGCGGACGCCAGGGGCGGGGCGTGCGAGCGCGCCGCAAACTCGAGCGGCCCCCGGTTGGGTGGGCACCCGTCCGCGTCCAGGGGGACCCACGCCGTGACCGCCCGGACCGGCCCGCCGCCCGGCGCGTGCAGGGGCCAGTAATAAGCATCCGCATGCCAGGCGGTCGGCCCCGCGCCGGGCGGCTTGATGAGGGCCTGATCGTGGTAGACGCGGACGGAGGGGGCGCCCAGGAGGGCAGCCGCGGCGGCCGCGAGCCGCGGGCAAAAGGCAAAGGCCGCGACGGCCGCGTGGTCCTCCCACAGGTTCATGACCTGGGTGAAGGCGGCTGAGTAGGCGGCGTCCGATTCAAGGGGGGCAGGCGGCGGCGTGGACGCCAGGGCGGCCTCGACGGCGGCGCGGGCAGCGGCGAGGTCTGTTTCGGTGAAAAAGGCGGGGAGGCGGATGAACCCGTCTTTGTTGAATGAGGCGTGCTGCTCAGGGGTCAGCGCGTACACGGTTGACGCGAGGCAGGCGGGCATGGCTGGGAGGTGGCAGGCCGAAAGGTGGCGTGCGCCGTGCGTGGAGGCGCGCCCCGCCCCCCCAGCGCGCCGCGCGCAGTCAATCGGAAAAAGAATGTGCAACGAAAAAATGTCACCACTTCTTTTTTGCAGGGCTCTTGCGGCTTCCGCCCGGCCCTTGCTCTTTTTTTCTCTCCCGTTTTCTTTGCCGAGGTACGTGCTCAGATAGATGGGCTACATGATGCCGCGTTGAGGCAGTGTGGGAACAACCGGGGCGCTGGCGCTGTGGCAAGACCCCCCTGCTCTAGCCTCCTCCCCAACCTTTCTCTCCCCTCCTCTCCCCTCTCCCCTCAGCCCCCTTCTTCCCATCATGCCCGACCCGTCACCGCGCCCCTCCGCGCCCGAGGTGTTCACACCTCTGGGGTCTGCTCGTTCGACCGCGGACCGGGCGCCGCCAGGTGAGATAGCGTTGTGGAGAGAGAGAGAGAGAGAGAGAAGGAGAGGAGGAGTTACAAGCGCGCGCCCCTCACGCGAAGAAGGAAAAAACGTCGCTCCCCCCTCCCCCCCCGTCCCCTACACACAAGCCCCGCCCTCCCGGGCCTCTGGCACCGTCGCCCCTGCACCCACCATCAGCGCCAGTCGCCGCTCCTCCGGCGCGGGCTCCCTGGGAGACCCCTGCCCGGCGCCCGCCTTTGACGATGCGCGCGCCGGGGTGGTGCCTGGCTGGGTGGTGGGCGGTGGCAGCGCCGCTTACCAGCCCGCCACCGCGCCGCCACCGCCGCCCGCCGCGGCCGTCCCCTCTGTTGCGGTGGGCGGCGGCGCGCCTGCCAAAAAGGCAGAGGAAGGTGCCGCGCCCCCGCCGCCGCCGCCGCCGCCTCCCCACCCCCACCCGGCCGGCCTGGGGCGGGGCTCACTCGGCTACTCCTTTGCCCGGGCCGCCCGCCCCAACCTGGCGGCCTGGGCGCTCGTCCTGGCCTGGGCGGCCGCCCTGGCCTTCTACCTGTACGTCCGGGCCGCACGCACGCTCAAGGGCCTGACCGGCCCGTACCTGGGGTACGGCACCTTCGTGCTGGCCGTCGAGGCCCTGGGCGCGTCCACCGTCGCGCTCGCCGCGTACAACCTGCTGTGGGTCCCTCTCCACGAGGCGCCCACCCTGGACAGCGACAGCCCCACCCCAGGCATGCCCCGCGTCGCCTTGCCCTACCACGTGCGCGTCCTGGTCCCCTGTTACAAGGAGGACCTGGACATCGTGCAGCGCACCATCGCGGCCGCGGCGGCCGCGCCGCTGCCCGCCGGGTGCGCGCGCACTGTGTACCTGTGCGACGACGGGAAGGACCGGGCCAAGAAGGATTGGGTCCGCTCGCTGGGCACGGGCTTTGTGTACGTCTCTGGCCGGGCACGGCCGGCGGGCGAGGTGAACGGCAAGTCCGGCAACCTGAACAACGTATGCCGCCAGCTCTACCCGGACGGCGTCGCCATTCCTGGGTCGGAATTGGTCTGCGTCTTCGATGCGGACCAGGTGGCCACGTCCGAATTCTTCACGCGCACGCTTCCCCTGCTTGATGGCGGGGATGACGTGGCCATGGTGCTGAGCCCGCAGGTGAGGAGAGAGAAGGGGAGAAGAGAGGGAGAGAGAGAGGAGGGGTGGTGGTCACACAGCCGAGCGCGCGCGAGCTCTTTCCCAAACCTTTCACCCCTTTCTCTCTCCGCCCGCCTCCCTTTCCATGAAGTGCTTCCACAACCTGGACCTCCACTCGGACGTCTTCAACCACTCCAACATCCACTTCTGGGAGTACGCGCAGCCCGGCTACGACGCGGTCGGCTTCATCTCTTGCACCGGCACCAACTTCCTGGTGCGGGCCAAAGCGTTCCGCGATGCGGGCTGGTCGCCCGAGTACACGCTGACCGAGGATTTCGCGCTGGGCATGGAGCTGAAGAAGCGGGGCTGGCACTGCCGGTACGTGCAGTCCTACCTGGCGGTCGGCGAGGCCCCCTCCGGCGTGCGCAATTGTTTCCAGCAACGCTCCCGGTGGGCCAAGGGCCACTTCCAGATCGTCTTCCACCCAAAGCACAACCCCCTCCTCCAGGCCGGCTTGCCCCTGCGCGACCGCCTGCTCTACTGCTCCGGCGTCTGGTGCTACCTAGTCTCCTCCATCACCATCCCCACCTACGCTGCCATCCCACTCATCACCATTTGGGCGGGCGTCTTTCCCTGCATCATCGACCGCTGGTTTGCTGGCGCGCTCACGGCTTACGCGGTCGCCACCCAGGCCCTCCAATACTTTGTGCGCACGCCGCGCCACGTGGAGGCCCTCTGGTTTGCGGACGTGGCCAACGCCATCCTGTGGTGGGCGTACGTGAAGGCCGCCTGGCGGATGCTGTGGGCGCGCATCTTCTTCTGCTGCTCCGTCGTGTCCTTCAAGGCGACCGCCAAGGGCAAGGGCAAGCTGGCGGCCTCCATCGTCGGCGACGTCTGGCTGCACGCCGTCTTCCTCTTCATCCTGGCCATCACGGTCGCCGTCGGCATCTGGCAGCTGGTGGCGGGGGCGGAGGTGTTGTCACCCCTGCTGATCTCGGTGCTGTGGGCGGCCCACGCGGCGGTCCCGCCCTTTCTCCTGCTGGCGTACGTCGCGGTGGGCGGGCCGGGCGTCCTCATGCACCTGGCCTGCCGCCTGGCCCAGCTGGTGTCGGCGGGCTCGGCCGCGGCGGCGGTCGCCCTGGTGTGGACGATCAAGGAGTTCTCGCCCGTCCAGGGCGAAGGCGGGCTGATCAACGGCAAGGAGATCGGGCTGGCCTTCCGGGAGCTGAACAGGAAGGTGGGCGCGAGCCTGGGGTGATGAGGAGGTAAAAAAGCTCTGTGTTTCCCAAAGTGAATTCTCTTTTTTCTTTCCTTCTATTGTTTGTTTATTGTTGTGTCAGTGAATGGCGATGAAGATCCTAGCCGCCGGCGTGAATGGCCGGCGTGTGCGTGGATGTGTGCGTCTGGTGGGATTGATGAGTGAAGGTCGAAGGTGAAAGGAGGTTGAGGCAAAGAGCATCACTCTCATCAGTCCCAATTCACACGTCCGCCCCGCTCCGCCCTCCTCATGGTAGCCGCCTCCCCCTAAATCTCACCCGCACACGCTTGCACCACTAATCCTGGACGTAGTGCGCGTGTCGCGTGGTGCCTGGACGGGAGCGCGTGCGCGCTGGGGCCCTTGGCGGCGAGTTTTACCGTTTTTTCGACCTCGCACGCACCCGCCCCTCCCTTTCGGCCCTCTTTTGATTTGCAAGCCACTTGCAAATCCGCCCTCCTTCGCCTCTCTCGACAGCGGGGGTGGGCGGGGGAGAACAAATCACTTGCAAATCCGCCCTCCCTCGCCTCCCTGGACAGCGGGGGTGGGCGGTGGAAAAACAACAGCAACCATGCCCTCCACCCGCCGCCGCGCGCTCTCCTCCTCCGAGGCCCGCGAGGCCATGCGCCGCGCATACGACGCGCGCACGTACGGCCTCACCGCGCTCATGTGTGCGGGCGGTGCCAACCTGGTGACAGGTCGCGCGGCGGTCGGCCTGTGCGTGGGGATCGCAGGGCTGTTTGCGGCCACCGCCCTGGCCGCCTGTTTTTGGCGGCGGGGGTATGACCGGCTCCGCTTCCTCAGCGCCCCTTTCCTGTGCGCCATCGTCCCACCCCTCCACAGCCTGTCCTTCCACTGGAGCCAGGGCCCCCGGAACGCGCTGCCGGAGCGGGTGGGCTTCCGCGAGTTCTGGGTGTCCCGGTTCGGGCCCCTGATCACCGGCTTCGTCACGCTGTCCCTCTACCAACCGCGCGGCCGCCCGCTCGCGGCCACCCTGGGCGCCCAAGTGGTCGGGGCGGCCGCCTCCTCGGCCCTGGGCTGCACGGCGTCCATCCGGTTATACCCGCCGCTCGCCTTCTTTTACAACCGCCTGGTGGATGTGTGGGATGAGGCGGCCCTGGCGACCGCGGAGGCCATCCTGGGCGGCGGGCTAAGCAGTCTGAGGGGCTGCGACGGCGGCGTGTGCACGCTGCCTGCCTCTCCGGCGGCACCTCCCGCCGCCCTGGCCGTGCCCGCCCTGGCCGCCTGCACTCAGCGCGCCTGCGAGAGCGTGTCCTTCATGCTGTACCTCGCAGTCGCGTGCGTGGCGTGGGCGGCCGCCCCGCCGGCGCGCACCCCAGCACTGCAGGCGAGACAAGGGCGGAGGCAGGGTGTGTTGCTGGACGTCGCCGCGTCGGGGGCGGCGCTCGCGGTGGTCGTGGCCGCGTTGGCGTGGGTGGGGTTAGGGATGGTGTGGCCGCGGCCAGAAGAATGCGTGCGAGTGGCGGCGGCGGCCGGGTCGGTGCACCTTCGAAAATGAAAAACTTAAACAGGTGCGCCTTGTTTTTTGTCCTTCTACATGCAATCGAGCTAGAGGTGTGGTGGTGCATCTGTGCGAGCTGCCCGTCGAAGATGCACAGGGGAATGCGAGACGGAGAGAGAGAGAGAAGCGGGACGGCGGGACGGCGGGAGGCGCGTGTTTTCAAAACATGTCCCTTTAAGGTTCGGCTAGGTCAGGGCCCCACTTACGCGTAGGTTGCTTTTCTTTCACTTACGCGTAGGTTGCCTTTCTTTCTCGGTGGACCGCGCCTCCCCGCCAGTGAGTGGGGGCGCGTCCCGCCCAATTCACCACCAGTCGTCATTCCAGGTGGACATTGCATGTACACCTGAAATATAAGGATAAAAGGCGCGCGTCACGGACCTGCCCCCCCGGACGAAACAACAGGAGACGCAAACTGCATTTCGGTCACCTCATCCCGTCCCTGGACCGACAGCCAATAGCCCACAGCCACGGCGCCCGGTACACACACACACCACACACCATGCCCCCCACTGCCGATGCCGGACCCTCCACCTCGCGCTCACCCCCACCCATCAACACCCCCTCCCTGCCCACCACCCTGCCCACAACCCGCGCGCGCGCCCAGGCCCGCATCGACGTGCTGACCTACGGGATCATCGTCAGCGTTGCCCTGAGCGCTACCCGACGGGCAACGGGCCCGAGCGCGCACCGGGCGTGCCTGCTTATCGCCACCGTCTTCAGTGGCGCGGCTTGCTTTGCCGCGGCCGGCGGGCGGCGGTACGTGCGCGCCCACACGCCGGTGACGGTCCTCCTCCGAATCCTCTTTGTCCTCCTCCACAACCATGCGGTCATCGTGACCGAGCGGCCGCGACGGATCTCGGTCGCCGGGCCTTCCTGGGCCCTGTGGCCCAGATTTTGGATGACGCGCACGGGCCCGCTGATTGCGCTTATCATAAACCTGGCGACCGGCCTGCCGCGGGGGGCGCCCTTGGCAACGATGCTGGCGGGCCAGGGCGCCGCGATCGTGGCGACGCAGCGCGCGACGTGCGCCCACCTGCTGCGCGTGGTCCCGGAGATCTCTTACTTTTACGCACGCATTGCGGACAGCCTGCAGCGGGCGGCCAGTATCGCTGGGGCGGCGGTGTTGGGTGGTGAGGGTGGGGGTGGGGGTGGAGGTGGCGCGGCCACCACACTCCCCCCGCTCACCCCGCCCGCCCTGCAAGCCTGCTGCACGCTATCCTGCTGCCAGGTCATGTGCTTGCTTTACTTGGGCGTGGCTGGCCTGACGTGGGTGGCCGCGCCGGCGTTGTCAGCGACGGCGTCAACGGCATCCTCGCAACGGCGCCAGCGGCGAGGAGGGGGCAGGGGTGGCGACCTCCTGGACGAGGTCCTCATCGGCGGCATCGCCCTCGCGGTGGGCGCCGTGGTGGCCTGGTGGGCGATCGCCCTGGCCTTCCCTCGCTCGGCTGACTGCGGCGCGGCGGCGGAGGCGGCGTGGGGCGCGCTGAACCGGGTGTTCACTGAATGAAATGATGATGAGAGAGAAAGGTGGTGGTCACCGCCCCGGGCTGGGCAGGGCCACCACCAGTCTACATTCCTGGTTTTTTGTTTGTTGTTTTTTGTCCTTCTGCATTCAATGGAGCCAGAGGTGTGGTGGTGTCACCTCTGCGTGCTGTCCGTCGAAGATGCACAGGAGAATGCAAGGCGGAGAGAGAGAGAAAGGCATTCATGAGGCGGGTTATGGAAAAGCGTTGGAGACATGACGAGAGCACTTTCCCCTCCACTCTTGCAATCTAGCTTTTGCTCCTCCCTGTGTAGCTCCAGAGATCCTTCTCCTCGCTCGCGCCTCGCATGGCGCCCAGGGTGCGAGCAGCCGCACCCTGGCTGGCTGCATGCTGCATCTTGATAGCGGCGGGCGGCACTGGTGCGTGGTTTTGATGAGAGAGCGAAAAAAAAAAAGGCGGCGGCGAGGGAGGTCGGAGGGAAGGCTTGCCTTTCCCACGCCCGCAGGCGCGCGTCCCCGGCCAAACCCGGCCAGCCAGTGGGGTGTGATAGGAACCAAGATGATTTTGCAAGCGCTCCGCGTGGCGCCCCGGGCCCATCATCCCTCCCTGGCATGCATCCACAGAGCCGACTTCGCTCCCGCTTGCGAGCCAAACACGAAAAAAAAGAAAATCGCTTTCTCACCCCCCTCTCCCGACCCCGTCTCACACAGGCGCCCGCACCCTCCACGGCTCCGCCGATGAGCGGCTGGGCCGGGCCATCTGTGGCCAGGAGGTTCTTGACTCCTGGAAACAGCAGGTAAGCCGGGAGCGAGAGGAGAGAGCGAGAGAGAGAACCACCCAACCCCCAGCGGACACGGGCGCTAGGAACAACACGCTGCGGGCGCTATCCTCGGGCAGCTCCCTCCGGGTCTGGGAACGGCGCGCGCAGGCCCGCCGTGCGCACGCAACGCCCTCCCGTCTCGGCCTCGCGAGGGGTGTCTGAAGCAGGCCTGTGGCCGGAAAAAGGCCGGCCTCTTTCATGGAATGCTCGCGGAATGTGGGCGCCTCCCCCTTGCGCCGCCTGGTCCATCGAGCGGCGAGCGGCAGCCGTCGGCCGCGCCTCAACCCCCCCCACACACACACGCTTTCCCACACTCACCGCACGTTCTCTCTCTCTCTCTCGCGCGCGCGCGCGCGCGCTCTCCACCCCCTCCCCCCGATTCCAGGCCTCCGTCTGGGACCTCCTGTACGGCAACCTGGACGAGGCCTCCCTGGCCGAACACGGCGTCGGCATCGGGGCAGCGGGCTTCAGCGCTACCGGCAAGAACCACCCCGTGGCCGACCCGTCGCGCTACCCGTACTCCGCGGTCGCCGCCCTGCTGGCGTACGCGGAGACGGGGCGCGGGTCGGGCGGGCGGGGCGGCGGGGGCGGCACGGGCGGCCCGGCCCCGCTGCTCACCTGCACCGCGGTCCTCATCTCGCCGCGCCACGCCCTCACGGCCGCGTCGTGCGTCTCGCGCCCGACCTTTGAGCTGACGTGGCGCGCGGACGCGCCGAAGGGCGGGGCCTCCCCCTCCGGCTGGGCCGACTTCGAGGTCGTCCCCGGCCTCTTCGGCACCTGCTCCCGCAATGGGACGGCGGCCGTGGCGGGCGTCCGCATCGCGCCCGAATGGGAGGCCTGGGACACCGCCTTTGCCAACGGCACCGCCTCCAGTGACGGCGCGTCCAACGCCGCCCGCGCCCGCGCCGGGTCGACTGTCGACTTCAACTACGCCCTGCTCACCCTGGACCGGCCGCTGGGCGACGCGGCCGGCTTTTTCGCGCTCGGGTCCGGCCTGCCCGGGTCCGCCCTCCCGAAGCCCGGCACCAACCTCTCCCGCCTCGCCTATGGCGGGCCCTCCATTGAGGCCAACATGCCGACCTTCTCCATGTGCCCGCTCCTGGACGACGTCGGCCCCATCGATGACGCCGCGCCGCCGGCCCTGGTGGCCGGGTGTGCTATGTACCCGGGCACCCGGGGCGCGCCCCTCTGGATTCCACCGAAGCTCGGTGGGCCCCGGTCCGTGCTGGCCCTGCAGACAGCGTCCATGGATTACTGGCACGCCTACGTGGCGCTGAGCCCGAGCGAGGCGGCCGCGCACCTGGCGACCGTGAACGCGACGCTGGCGGCGTCGGAGCCGGCCGCCCAGGGGCTGGCAACGGCGATCGACGGGGCGGCCATCGCCCGGCTGACAGGCTGGATGGCGGAGGACGGGGTCGGCCCCACCGATCTGGCCCGGGCGGGGGCGCCCAAGGGCCTCCGGTCGGCCGACCCGCGCCCGCCCCTGTTGGGCGGGGGCGAGACGGCCGCGGCGGGCCAGGCGGCGGCGGTCGCGGCCGTGGGCGCGGGCGACCAGGCCGCGCGCGCGCCGTCTCTGGCAGCGCTGGACGCGGCCGACCAGGCCCGCCGCGTCGACCGCACGCCCGGCGCCGCGTCGGGGCGGCCGGGGGCGGCGACCGTCGCCCTGACCGCCCTCCCCGACGTCTGCACCGCCCCCGCCGGCCACGTCGCGGGCGCGGCGCCCGCGGACGGGACGGAGGCCAAGCTCACGGCGGACGCGGGGTTGGGGGACCCCCCGCTCTACGGCCGCCACGTCCCGCTGCCGCAACGCTTCCGGGGGACGTTCCCGTACTCTGCCATCGGCGCCCTGCGCGCGTACGCCAACGCGTCCGACGCAGACGCGGCGGCGGCGGCGGGCGTCCCCGCCACGGGCGGGCCGCCCCGGCCGCCCGCCCCGCGCGCCCAGAAAAACTGTGCGTCTGCCCTGGTCGGGCCCCGCCACGTCCTCACTGCCCACCACTGCGTCTTCAACACGACAGGGCGGCGCAACCGGGACGCCGTCACCTTTGTCTTTTTCCCCGCGGCGGGGGCGGGGTGTGGTGGCAGCCCGGGCTCCAAGTCGCCCGGCGCGCCCCTCCGGGTAAAGTCCCTGCGCGCGCTCCCCCAGTTTGAGGGCTGCCTGCAAGACCTGGCCGGCGACCCGGCGAAGGCCCTGGAACGGGCGGCCAAATCGGATTGCGATGCGTTGCTCGGCCTGGATTACGCCCTGCTGGAGCTGGACGGCGCGCCAGGCGACGACCTCGGCTTCTTCGCGCTGGGGCCTCCAGCCCGGGCGGTCGCGGCGGGCGCGGCGGCGGCCGCCAAGGGCGGGGCCGCCCTCCCGCCCTCGCCCGCCCTGGCGGGGCTGCCCGCCGTCAACTCGACCGTCACCGTCGCGGGGTTCGGCGGGGCCCTGGCCAACGGGACGAAGATCCTGTCCCTGTCCCGGTGCACTGTGCTGCCGTCCGACACGCTCGCCCTCGCGCGCGAGGCCGTAGGCGTGGCGCCCGGCAATGCGACAGCTGCTGCCACGAAAGCCGCCGGCCCCGCCACTCGGTCCGCCCGGTGGTCAGGCGCGGGCGACCCGGCCGTGCCGGGCGCGGTGGAGGACCCGATGGCCGGGCGGCACGTCCTGTTCACGGGGTGCGAGGTCGCGGTCGGCGATTCGGGCGGCCCGCTCTGGCAAGAATACGCAGGCGCGAGCCCGGGCGCCGCGACGGGGCGTCGCCACCTGGTGGGCGTCCAGTCCACACTGCAAGCCGTCTGGGCGGCCGCCTCCCGCCTGGACCCGGGCGACGCGTCGGGCTGGGTGGGCGCCTTCACGGCCACGTACGGGACGTCCGACCCGCTCCAGGCGAGCGCGGTCGCGATCGACGGGACGACCGCCGCCCAGCTGGTGCGCTGGATGGCGGACGACGGGGTGCCCGCCGCCCGCCTGGCGGCCCGGGGCGGCCTGCCGCCGGACCCGAAAGCCCCGCCCACGCCGCGCCCGCCGGAGGAGGTGCAGCTGCTGACGAAGGGAGCGAAGCCAGCGCCGCCGGAAGTGGCGCGGCCGCCTGCGCTGGCGTCCGCGCCCGCGCCCGCGCCTGCTGCCACACCGGCGCCCACGCCGCCCGCGCCCGCGCCCGCACCAGCCGCTGCCGCTGCCGGTTCCGCCCCCCCGGCCCCCGCCCCGCCCGACACGCCCACGCCCAACGCGCTGGGCCTGCTGCCGCCGGGCGGGGTGGCCGCGCTGGGCGGGCAGGAGGAGCCCAAGGTCGCGGCCGCGAGCGCTGCGAGTGCTGCCGCCGCGCCTGCGCCTGCCCCGCCGCCGTCGCCGGCATGAGAGGAGCTCGCTGGCCGTCCGCTCTCCTTTTTAACCCCCCCCTGAACCGCTTATTCCCCCCCCCCCCCCCGTTCAGATTTTGGTTTGATCACCCTTCCTCCCCGTCTCACCGCCTTCTTAAAAATAAGTTATCCTTTTGCCTCGTTCTTTGCTTACATAACCCCCAGTGTCATTTTTGAATACCCTTTTGGTTGTGCGGTGTGTGGTGGTGTGTGCGTGAGTGTGCGTGAGTGTGCGCAGGAGAGAAACTAAGAGAGAGTGAGAGAGAGAATGAATGTCCATGGCTCGTAGCCTGCGTGTATCGAGTCTGGTGGGGTGGGTTGGTGGGTGGCTTTTTTGCCGGTGTGTGTGTGTGTGTTCGTGAGAGAGAGAGAAAAGTCTAGGGGTGTGTGCTCCGCAGGCGCGTGCTTTGTGTTAATGGCTGGTCCTCTCTTCCTCTCATGCACGGCGGGGGGAGACTGGAAGACAGGGGATGATTTGAAGAAAAGGTCGGGAAAACGACCCTCTCAACTCTCATTAATTCATTCGTGTTCCCGCCACACCCTCTGTCCCACCCCCCACTCCCCTCCAAAACATGGCCCCCAAGGTCACCGCGGTCTTCAAGGCGGCGGCCGCCGGGTCCGCCTCCAAACAGACGCCCCCCTCTGCCTCCCGCGAAGCGGCCGCGTCGGTCGTCGCCGCGGCCGCGCTCCTGGTCACCTGCGTCCTCGCCGTCTCGGCCCGCCTGGCGTCCATCATCAAGTACGAGTCCGTCATCCATGAGTTTGACCCGTACTTCAACTATCGTGAGTTGTTTTGGAGCGGGAGATAGGTGGGGTCGCCGCTGGGCGCGTGCCTTTTGCTCTCTCGCTTCGGGCCGAGTTGTTTTTTTTTCGATGCCTCTCACGCGCTCCTCTCCCCATCCCTACCAAACACCAGGCGTCACACAATTCCTGGTGGACAGCGACTTGTACCGCCTGTGGAACTGGTTCGACGACCGGACGTGGTACGAGACGAGGTCGAGAGAAAGCGGAGGAGCGCAGGGCGGTGAGAGCGCGCGGCGGAAGAAGGCGATCTTGGCGCCTTCTTTTTTTTCTTTTCATCTCTCCTCCATCTTCACTGCCACAGGTACCCGCTGGGCCGAGTCGTCGGTGGGACGGTGTACCCGGTGCGTGTGGGGGGGCACGGGAGGGCGGGTGGTGGGTGACAGGATCGGGGCGATTCACAGGCGCCCCGTCGCGCGCGGGCCCTCTCTCTCTCTCTCGGCCGCCCCCACTCAAATCAACACCACGTCGCGCGCGTGCTCATCTTTTTTGTCTTCTCGCCCCCCCCCCCCCTCTCCCTCTCTGCTTTTTCCCTCCAGGGCCTCATCTGGACGGCCGGCGCCATGTACCGGGCCCTCCACGCCCTCAACATCCCCGTCCCCGTCCAGGAGGTCTGCGTCCTGACCGCCCCCCTCTTCTCCGCCTTCTGCGCGCTCTCCACGTTCGCCTTTGTGAGGGAGGTGCGGGGGCGCGGGGCGGGCCTGGCCGCGGCCGCGCTCGTGTCGGTCGTTCCGTCCTACGTCTCCCGCTCGGTCGCGGGCTCCTTTGACAACGAGGGCGTCGCCATCTTCGCGCTCGTGACGGTCTTCTTCTTCTACATCAAGACCCTCAACACCGGCTCCCTGGCCTGGGCGGCGGGCCTGTGCGGGGCGTACGCCTACATGGTCGCCTCGTGGGGCGGGTACACGTTCATCATCAACCTGCTCCCCATCCACGCGCTGGCCCTCATTGTGAGCGGGCGGGCGTCGGCGAAGCTGTATATCGCGTTCGCGCCGCTCGTGGTCATCGGCACGTTGGAAGCCGCCGCGTTCCCGGTCGTCGGCTTCAACGCCATCCTGATGAGCGAGCATTTCGGGGCCTTCCTCGCGTTCGCGGTGCTGCACGCCGCGCTCGCAGCCAAGGCGCTGAAAGCCCTGCTGCCCCCGCGCGCTTTTGCGTCCGCCATCCGCCTGCTCCTCACCGCCGGCTCCGTGGGCGCGGTCGCCGTCATCGCCTCCCTGGCCGCCTACGTCGCCGCCTCCCCGACCTTCGGGTGGACGGGGCGCAGCCTGAGCCTGCTGGACCCGACGTACGCGGCCAAGTACATTCCCATCATCGCGTCCGTGTCGGAGCACCAGCCCCCGACCTGGTCCTCCTACTTCACCGACCTGCACGCCGCGGTGCTGCTCGCCCCCGCCGGCCTGATCGCGTGCGTGCTGCGCTCCACGGACGCCTCCCTCTTCCTGGCCCTGTACGGCGTCACGGCCGTCTACTTTTCGGGCGTGATGGTGCGGTTGATGCTGGTGCTCGCGCCCGCCGCGTGCTGCCTGGCCGGAATCGCATTTTCGGACGCGGCCGGCGTGCTGGGCGGGTCGCTCCGGGCCGCTTTCACGAGCGGTTCCGCGACGCCCGACGTGGAGCTGGACGGCGCGGGGGAGGCCGCCCTGGCCGCTGCCCCCGCCGGAGCGCCCCGCCCCACCTCTTCCGGCACGACCCCGCCTGCGCCGCGCGCGCGTGGTGGTGGCCGCGGCGGTGCTCCTGCCTCAGCTTCCTCCGCCTCCCCGCTCGCCGCCCTGCGCGCCTTTGCGGCCCGCCCCCGCCGCGCCCTCCCCGCCGACGTGGCCGGCGCGGGCGTGTTCCTGCTGGGCTCCATCCTGGTGGCCTTCCTTTTCCACTCCATTTACGTCGCATCAGAAATGTATTCCTCGCCCTCCATCGTCATGCAGACCCGCACCGCGGACGGCGGCCTCCACATCTTTGACGACTTCCGGGAGGCATACGCCTGGCTGGCCCACAACACCCCCGACGACGCCAAGGTCGCGTCCTGGTGGGATTACGGCTACCAGACGACGGCGATGGCGAACCGCACGGTCATCGTCGACAACAACACCTGGAACAACACCCACATCGCGACGGTGGGCCGGGCGATGGCGCTCCCCGAGAAACAGGCGTGGGCGGTCTTCAAAAGCCTGGACGTGGACTACGTATTTGTGGTGTTTGGCGGCTTCGTGGGCTACCCGTCTGACGACATCAACAAGTTCCTGTGGATGGTGCGCATTGGCGGCGGGGAGTTTGGGGACATCAAGGAATCCGATTTCGTCGGCGATAAAGGGTACAAGGTGGACAAGGACGCCACGCCCGCCATGCTGGCCTCCACCATGTACCGCCTATCCTACTACCGGTTCGCCCAGGCGACGGCGCGCGGCCCCGACGGGGCGGGCGGCGGGATGGACCGCGTGCGGGGCACTGAGATCGGGTTGAAGGATTTCAGCCTGCGCTACTTTGAGGAGGTCTTCACCAGCCAGCACTGGATGATGCGGGTGTACAAGGTTAAGGACGCGCCGGAGCGGGAGGCCCGGCTGCCCAACGCCCGGCGGCGGGCGGGGGTGAGCAAGGCATGAGATGAGAGAGAGAAGGAAGGGGCGGGTTGAGAGAGTTTGTAAGAGAGAGGCTTTTGCGTTTTGCTTTTTGTTCCGTCCGCCCTGCCTTCACAACGCACACACGCATGCACATGCCCCGCTCGCCTTGCCCCTCACCCGCCCCGCAGCGCCGCATCGCCGGCAGGGTAGAGAATGTCGTAGTGGCCGGGCCGGTAGAGCAAGGTGATGCGGGGCGGGAGGGCGCCCCCTCCTCCAGGCACGGGGTCGGGGTCGAACGAAAAGGCGTTGGCCGCCCCGGCGCCCTGGCTCCCACCCTCCTCCCCACCGCCCCCACCATCCTCCGCGCCCGACCGGTCCAGGTAGACGACCGTGATGGGAATGCCCAGGGCCGCCGCCGCCGCGACCCCGCACACGTGGTCCGCGTCCTCGCCTATCGGTTCCACGTGGCGCCGCACGTACGCGTCCACGGGGACCGCCGCCTCTGCCACGTCATCGTGCAGGCCCAGGGCGAAGGGCGCGAACCGGTCGTCCCACCCGGCCCGCACCTCCGCCGCCACCAGCAGGCGGAGGAGCATCACGTTCATGTTGGCGAGCGCGGGCTCGTTGGCAGTGGTCGTGAGGGCCTCGATGGTCAGGGGGCCGTCTGGGTTGGTGGGGTGGGCCAAGCGGTTGAGGAGGTCGCAGTAGCAGTCGAGGGCGTCCTCGCTGTGATGTGCGTGGGGAGAGGCGGGAGGTGAGTGCGTGGGTGGGTGGGCACGGCGAGAGAGATAGAGGGGGAAAGGCGGGCGGTGGTGGCCCAGGAGAGATTTCCTTTCTCCATCCATCCAATCCTCATCGACAAAGGTATACTCACTAGACCAACGGCTCGTACCCGGCCGCCGACAGCTTGGCCGCCGCCTGACGCAGGCGGGTGACAAACCGGTTGCGCTCGGCCGTGTCGCCCCGGGCGACGCACCCCTCCGCGTGCGCGAAGAGGACCGCCCGGTAAAAACAGTTGCCATCGCCTCGCGCCCGCCGCAGGGCCGCGAAGGAAGGGGCCAGGCCCTTGATCTTGGCGACAAACACGGACGCGGCGGGGCCGGCGGCCGCGTACTCGGCTTCCAGGGAGGATAAGGGCTGGATGGGCCCGATCAAGGGGGCGGACGCCGCGATTTCCTCGCTGTGGAAAATTAGGGGAGGGTAGGGGGTAAGGGAGCAGGTTGAGGTTTCAAGCCTGAGAAATGCCCTGTCTTTCCGTTCACGCCCACCCACGACCCCGCACCCCTTTCCTCCTGTGCTCACCGGATGGTGTTTTCGTACTGGACCATCTGATCGTACGTCGGCTGGTCCGCGACCCCCGCAGGCTGGACGGTGGCGGGCGCGTCCACACCGCCGGCGCTCGTCGTCGCGTCATCCACAAGAGCGGCTGCGGCGTCGACCGTGCCGGCGGCGGCCTGGGTGGAAGTGGTGGGAGTGGTCATGGCGATGGGGGGAGAGGGCGCTGTACCCTGCTGCGTGCGTGTTGGCCCACGGTCGGCGGGCCAGGAGGACACGCGCTCCTTGCACTGGAGACGGAAAAAAAGAGAGAAAGTGCAGACTGCCCAGCTCGCGCACTCACTCCATTTTTTGTCTCTCTCCCCACCCCCACGCCCTTCTCCTCACCCTCCCACGCACGCATGCGGGCCTCCACCCCTCACCCGACCGCCAACCGGGTGGGCCGGTTGGTCGCCCTACCCGCCCGGGTGGGTGGGGCGGCGGGTCGGCCGGCGCGGGCGCCCGTGCCGACTCTGCAGCCACTGCGCACCATCGGCGACAGGTGCGCCCTATTAAAAAAAAAAAGGAAGGCGCCCGCGTGTGCGTGAAAGGAATGCGCCCCACCACCGACCCAGCCCGATCATCGGGGTGATGCTATGAGATGCGCCTGGCTGCGTGGATCTGGCGCATCAGGGGCGTGGGGTTAGTCCCCTCGCCCGCTTCTCCCCCTTTTTTTCCTTTCTGCCGGCGCCGCGCGCCGCCCCTTGTCTCACCATCCTCAACCCTCCTCTCTCTCCAGCCGCTGCCGCCGCCCGCACACCCTCCTCCTCCCCACCCTGCTCGCAGCCTCCTCGGCCGACCTCCCCTCCTCCACCCCTTCCAAACCCCGCCTGTCCTTTGAGGCCGCGCGCTGGGTGTCCTTCGCCGCCATGTTTGCGGGGTATGGGGCTTTTTATTTGACCCGGAACTCCCTGGCGTTCACGGCGCCCTTCATGCTGGAGGACAAGGCGCTCGGCCTGGACTTGAAGGTGTGTGTGTGTGTGTGTGTGTGTGTGCATATGAGAGAGGAGAGAGGAAAGGGGGCGCGCGTGCGCCGGTGCGTGCTCTTTCTCCATCCCACCCCCAGGCCCATTCCCATCATCAACCTCATCGCTCCCATCCCGTTTCTTCACACACACGTCCATTCGTTCAATCGCAGGCCATCGGCGCCCTGACCTCCATCCTGCCCGTCATGTACGGCTTCTCCAAGTTCGCGTCGGGCGTGCTGGGCGCCCGCACCCCGCCCACGCTCCTCCTGGCGGGCGGCCTGCTCGCGACGGCCGCCGCAAACGCGGCCTTTGGCGCGTCGACCGCCTTCCCCCTCCTCGCCCTCTTCTGGGGGCTCAACGGCCTGCTCCAGGGCCTGGGCGCGCCCGCCTGTGCCCGCACCCTGACCGCCTGGTACCCGGAGTCTATGCGCGGCACCTTCTGGGGCTTCTGGACCGCCTCCAACAACGTGGGCGGCTTTGCGGCGCCCATCCTAGCCGGCACGGCCGCGCGCGCGTTTGGGTGGCGGGCGGGCATGTGGGCGCCCGCCGCGGTCGCGGCGGGCGTGTCCATCTTTGTCGCCCTATTCATGAAGGAGTCGCCCGAGGCGGCGGGCTACCCCCCCGTGAGCGAGCCGGTGCCCAAACTGGCTCCGGGCTCGGCTGCTGCTGCTGCCGCCGCGGGCGCCGCGGCCACCGCCCCCAAAACCCCACCCGTGCCCAAGAAGACGATGATGGAGTCCCTCACCCAGGACTGCCTGCGCTCGCCCACCGTCTGGCTGCTCGCCCTGGCCTACTTCTTCGTGTACGTCGTCCGCCAGGGCGTGACCTCCTGGTTTGTCTTCTACCTGGGAGCCCGGGGCGTGCCCAACCCGGCCGTCGCGGTCAGCGGCCTCGAACTGGGCGGCCTGGTGGGCTCGCTCTCCGCGGGCGCCCTGTCCGACGCCCTGCTGCGCAAGGCCGCCGCGGCGGGCGGGCGGGCGGGGTCCCTGGGCATCCGCGTCCGGGTGGTGATCGGCTACGCCTCGCTGACGGCGGCCGCCCTGGCGGCCGTCTGGGCGCTGCCGACGACCGCCCACCCCGCGCTCGTCTGGGTCGCGGTCGCGGGTGTCGGCCTGACGCTGTACGGCCCCCAAATGCTGATCGGCCTGTGCGGGGCGGAGGCCGTGCCCAAGCCCGCCGTCTCGGCGGCCCAGGGCTTCCTTGGGTGGGTGTCCTACCTGGGCGCCGCCAACGCGGGCGTGCCCCTGGCGGCCATCGTGCAGGCGAGGGGGTGGGACGCCTTCTTCGCCACGCTCGCGGCCTGTTGCGGGGTGGTGGTGCTCCTGTTGCTGCCCCTGGTGGCGGCGCCGTCCTACTCCCAGAAGGAGGCCCGGGCGGCGGCGGGTGGGGCGGCTTGAACGGTGGGGGTGGGGGGATGGAATGGGAAAAGAGGAGGGGGGAGGGGGGGGGAGTGGTTGTACGCCGCGTTTCCTCCTCTGCTCTCTCCATTCTCTCCGTACTTTGGCGGCGATCGGTACCAGGGAGAGCGAGAGAGAGGGACGAGAGCAGTGCCAGCGATGCGGTGCGCGTGCAAATTTTGAGCAAAAGCAACCATGCGTTGTCGCACACACAACTCTTCTCTCCTTCCCCCCCTCTCTCCATTTCTTCTCTCACGGGTGCCACCGGCGCGACGGGTGCTCCAGGTGCGCCGGCCGTGAGACTGGCTCCACGAGGCGCCACGAGGCGCCACGGGGGGCGCCACCCGCGGCTCCAATTTCTCACCCGACCTTTGGCCGCCGCGTCGTCCGCGCCACGAACCCGGCCTTGATGGCCGTCACCGTCCGGGACGCCCCGCACTGCTGGCAGCGCAGGGAGGTCACCCGGGTGGCGGCGTCCCGGTCCAGCAGGGTGTCGGACGCCTTGCACGCGCCGCAGAGGACGTACTCGTTCGCGTACCGCCGCAGCACGCCCTCAAAGGCTTTGGGCAGGAAGCGGCCCTTGACGATCAGGCGGGCCTGGTCGCCGTCCAGGTTGCCGGAGGTGCCCAGCTCGGCCAGCAGGAAGGCCTGGACGTGCTCGCCCGGCCGGTTCATCGCCCGGCAGAGCTCTGAAAAATTGGTGAAGACCGTTTTCTTGGTCCCCTCGCGCGCGACCTGGGGCGGCTTCAACAGCGTCCGCCGCTTCTCGCCCGTCAGGGCCGGGTTGTGCGCGCGCAGGATGCCAAACACCCGGTCCAGGAGCTCCTCGTACAGGTAGTCCCGGTCGGACCCGTCCCACGGGTTGCCCGCGGGCGCGGCGGCGGCGGCTGACGCGCCCGAGGCGGACGCCTCCTCCTCGCCGCCGTCCCCAAACTCCTCGTCCGCCCGGGCGGCCTTCTTCTTCTTTTTCTTGCCCGCCAGGTCGCCCACGATGGCCGAGATGTCGACCTTGGGAAGGGGAGGGGAGGGTGCGGGTGAGCGAGTGTGAGTGTGCCGCGCGCTTTCGCCTGGAAAAAGGGGGTCGAGAGGTTTGGGGAGCGAATCGCACCCCCGCGCTCTCCTTTTCTGCCTCTTCTTTTACCTCGCCCTCGCCACCCTCTTTTTTCTTCTTCTTCTTCTTCTTATCCCCGAGCTCTAAAGAAAGCTCGTCGGCGACTGGAGGTGGGCGAGGTGAGGAGGGAGCGCGTGTGTGAGCAGGGCAGGCGAAAGAGCGACGGCGGCGGCGTGGAAAGTGTTTGCGTCATCTGCTTCTCCCCCCGCCTCTGCCTCACCCTGCATGGAGTCCAGCGCCGCGGTAGCGGCAGCGACGTCCTCGCCCTGTGTGTGCGTGGGTGGGTGGGGGGTAGGGGGGGTGAGAGAGGGCAGAGAGACAGAGAAGAGAGCGGAGGAGGCATGACGATCGACGCCAACGCAGTGAGCGCTCCTCCTCTCACGGGTGCTCGCCACGCATCGCCTCGGCGCCTGGACGCACCGACATGGGAGCGGGTGCAAGGGAGGTCTTGCTGTGTGTCTGAGGGAGAGCGCAGCTCGGGAGGCGCGCGTGGAGAGGGCCGGTGGGGGCGGGCCGGGTGGGGGAAGAAGGGAGTGAAGCGCTCGAGGCAACCTCCTTTTCTTTCTTCATTGGACTCGACGCAGGGCGCTCTGGAAGGGCCATTGAGGGACACAATGTGCGCGCGCGTGGGCCACACCACACCCCACGCACGCTGTGTGGTGGTGCGACAGAACGGGGAGCACTGCTTTACAGTGGGCACACACAAACGCGGCACCAACACAAAAACACCACCACCCCACTTTCCCCCCCTCACAACTTCAGTCGCCCTTGCGCCGGAAGGAGCAGCCCTCCGTCAGGCGGGCCTTGCCACCCGTCGGCTGGCACAGCGTGGCGGAGCAGGAGGAGCAGGTGACGACGGTCTGGGAGTGCGAGAAGACGGTGGTGATCTGGAAGCAGCCCTGGCACTTGACGTCCATGAAGTACGAGTTAGGGGCCTGGACCAGGCGCTTCAGCTTGTGCCGCCGGGCCTCCAGGGCGGCGGGCGGGTGGAGGAGGTCGATGTCGTACGACGCGGTCTGGTGAGAGAAAGAGGGGAGGGCGGGGGGGGGGGGGGGGGGGGGGGGGGGGGGGGCCCGCCGGGGGGCCCCCCCAAACACAAGCGGGGGCGGCCCACCCGGGGCCCAGCAAGCCGGGGCCCCGCCCCCACAGG
>Ga0315287_10001321_pt1 | contig 22726 bp, 21 predicted proteins | sample YL17G11_0_MG_FD_205037 | JGI IMG/M metagenome (GOLD analysis project Ga0315287, IMG submission 205037) | Sediment microbial communities from Yellowstone Lake, YNP, Wyoming, USA - YL17G11_0 | ecosystem: Environmental > Aquatic > Freshwater > Lake > Sediment | place: USA: Wyoming | collected... | reverse complement strand
CCGGCGAAGTACCGCATCAACGGCGTCGTCGAAAACATGCCGGAGTTCGCCAAAGCGTTCGCGTGCAGGAAGGACGCTGCGCTGAACAAGCCCGACGCGAAGCGCTGCAAGGTCTGGTGAGCGACCACGGCCGCCGGGCGGGGCCGCGCCCGGGTCAGGGCAGCAGTCCCGCCACCGCCTTCGCCACGTAGTCGACGTTCGCGTCGTTGATGCCCGCGACGTTGATGCGGCCGTCCGGTGGCAAGTAGACGTGGTGACGGTCCCGCAACTCGGCGATCCCAGCGGCATCGAGGCCGAGCAGCGAGAACATCCCGCGCTGGCGCGTGAGCCAGCCGAAGTCGCGGTCCGGTCGCCGTGCCGCGAGGCGCGCTGCCAGGAGCGCGCGCAGGCCCTTCATCCGCGCCACCATCACCCGGAGTTCGTTCTCCCAGAGCGCCCTGAGTCGGGCGTCCCCGAGCAGCCGGGCCGTGATTGCGGCGCCGTGATCCGGCGGCATCGAATACATGCGCCGCGCGATGCGGGCCTGGTGAGTCGCGATCGCCGCCGCAGCTTCGGCGGTGCTTGCGATCACCGCAAGCGCGCCCGCTCGTTCGCGGTAGAGTCCGAAATTCTTCGAGCACGATACCGCGAGGAGCAGTTGCGGCACGCGGCGCGCCAGCTGCCGCAGGCCGGCGACGTCGGTCTCGAGATCGTCGGCGAAGCCCTGGTAGGCGAGATCGACGAACGGCACCAGGCCGCGACGCTCGATCACCTCGGCCAGCGCGTTCCAGTGTTCCGGCTCGAGGTCGGCGCCGGTCGGGTTGTGGCAGCAGGCATGCAGCAGGACCACCGCGCCAGCGGGCAGCTTCGAGATGTGGTCGAGCATGGGCTGGAAATCGACCCGGCGCTGCACCGGATCGAAATAGGGGTAGCGTTCCAGCGTGAGTCCGGAACTGCCGAGCAGCGGCTCGTGATTTGCCCAGGTGGGATCACTGACGTGGACCACGGCGTGCGGGTCGGACGTGCGCAGCAGTTCGGCACCCACGCGCAATGCGCCACAACCGCCGACGGTCTGGATCGTCGCCGTCCGCGCGCCGAGTTCCCGGGCGACTCTGCCGAGCGCCAACTCGACGATCCGTTCGTTGAATTCGGGATTGCCCGCGGGACCGACATAAGTCTTGGTCTGCTGCTGGGCGAGCATCTCGCGCTCGGCCTCGCGCACGGCGGCGGGCACCGGCGTGTTACCAGCGTCATCGCGATACACGCCGACGCCGATGTCGACTTTCTGCGGTGACGGGTCGCGGCGGAACGCCGCAGTGACGCCGAGGATCGGATCGGGGGGCAGCTTGTCGAGGTTGTCGAGCATCGCGGGACGCCTGTTGCGCGGACCAGGAGCGCCATGATGCCCGAGACAGCCGCGCAGGTCAGGCCAGGGAGTCCGGAGGGGCGGCTGCGACTACCTTCTGGTCGATCGCGCCGAAGATGCTCTGGCCGTCGCTCCCGAACATCTCGATGCGCACGCGATCACCGAAGTGCAGGAACGGCGTCACCGGCCGGCCACATCCGATCTGCTCGAGCATGCGTCGCTCGGCCAGGCAGGCCGACCCCCGCGAGCGATCGTAGTTGGAGACGGTCCCGGATCCGACGATCGCCCCGGCCCGCAGCCGCCGGGTCTTCGCGACGTGCGCGACCAGCTGGGTGAAATCGAAGGTCATGTCGACGCCAGCCTCCGGCCGCCCGAACGGCGCGCCATTGATGTGCGAGACGAGCGGCAGGTGCACGCGAGCGCTTCGCCAGGCATCGCCGAGTTCGTCGGGCGTGACCGCGCATGGGGAGAATGCGGTGGCCGGCTTCGACTGGTAGAACCCGAAACCCTTGGCGAGTTCCGCGGGGATCAGGTTGCGCAGCGACCAGTCGTTGACCAGCATCAGCAACTTGATATGAGCCGCGGCGCGCTCTGCCGTGACACCCATCGGCACGTCGTCGGTGACGACGGCCACCTCGCCCTCGAGGTCGATGCCGAAGTCTTCGCTGGGGACGGGCACGTCGTCGGTCGGCCCGAGGAAATCGTCGGAGCCGCCCTGGTAGACCAGCGGATCGGTCCAGAAACTCGGGGGCAATTCAGCGCCTCGCGCCTTGCGCACCAGTTCGACGTGATTGACGTACGCCGAACCGTCCACCCAGTGAAATGCGCGCGGCAACGGCGACATCGCCTGCGCTGGATCGAATGGCGCACTGCCCTTGGCGTGTTCCGCTTCCAGGCTCGCCGCCAGGCCCCGCAACGCCGGCTCGGCGGCTTCCCAGTCGTCGAGTGCCGACTGCAGCGTCGGCAGGCTCGCGGGCGCCGGCACGGCTCTCGACAGGTCGCGACTGACGATCACAAGTCGACCGTCGCGGGTGCCGTTCCTGAGCGTGGCAAGCTTCATTTCGAACCCTTCCAGCTGTCCACATACTCCGCCCACTCGACTGCATGCCCGTGCGCGGTGACGTCGAGGGGGTCGCGCGTGTCGATCATCACCGCGTATTCGTCCGTGGCCGGCTTGCTCTGCTGGAACATGCGTGCCAGCGCTTTCGGATGCGGGCCGTGGGTGAAGCCGCCCGGATGAAACGTCATCATCCCGGGGTGAATGTTATCGCGGCTGAAGAAATCACCAGCGTGATAGAAGATGAGCTCGTCATAGTCGTCGTTGTTGTGGAAGAACGGCACCTTGAGCGCGCCCGGGTCCGTCTCGAACGGTCGGGGTGCGAATGTGCAGACGACGAAGCGCCCCGCCAGGAACGTCGTGTGCGCCGACGGCGGCAGGTGATAGCGATGGCTCATCAGCGGGCGGATGTCCCGCACGTTGAGGCGGACGACGGCGAGGTCGCCGTGCCAGCCGACCGCGTCCAGCGGGTTGAACGGATAGGTGATCACCGAGACGTCACCGCGCTTCTTCACCTCGACCTGCCAGGACCGCACGCTGGACTGCTGGGCGAGGAAGGCGTCGTCGATCTTCGGCGTGTCCAGCGCCGCCGGGTCGAAAATCGCCTGATGTCCGACAATCCCCTTGTCGGGCAATCGATAACTGCTGTTGGTGGCCTCGACCAGCAGGGCGTCCACCGGCCCGCCGGACTCCAGTCGCCACATCGTGCCGCGCGGCAGGACGACGTAGTCGCCCGCCTCCAGCGCCAGGTGGCCGAAATCGCAGTAGAGATCAGCGGTACCGGCGTGCATGAACAGCAATTCATCCCCGTCCGCATTGCGCGCCAGGTGTTCCATGCTGTTCGTCATTCGCCAGTAACGGATCGCACAGTGCGCGTTCGACAGCACCGCGGGCGCCGACCACGGCGTGCTCACGCCGCTCGCCAATCGATTGAGGTCCATGGCCCGGGGGCGCAATGGCCCGGTGAAGTCCGTCCAGCCCGTCGGGGGATGGCGATGGTGAAAGAACGCGGCCGGGCCGAAGAAACCCTCCTTGCTCATCTCGCGCTCGTACGTGCCCTCGGGCAGGTCGCAGTGCGCCTGCCGCGAAGCGGTTCCTTCCACTCTCGACACCGGAAAATAGCTCTTCATGAGTCCCCCCGTCTTCCTATCCGCTATCCGCTATCCGCCAGTCCCTTCCTAGATCACCCCGCGCCGCTCCTGGTCGAGTTCAATCGACTCGAACAGCGCGCGGAAGTTGCCTTCGCCGAAACCCTCGTTGCCCTTGCGCTGGATGATCTCGAAGAAGATCGGCCCGATCACGTTGGTGGTGAAAATCTGCAGCAGGATGCCGTCCTGGTCGCTGCCATCGATCAGGATGCGGCGCTTGCGCAGTTCATCGAGCGACTCGCGATGCCCTGTCACGCGGGCATCGACACCCTCGTAATAGGTCTCCGGCGAGTCCTGGAACGCGATGCCGTTGTGGCGCAGCGCATCGACCGTCGCGTAGATGTCGTCGGTCGAGAGTGCGATGTGCTGGATACCCTCGCCGTGATACTCCTTGAGGTATTCCTCGATCTGCGACTTGTCGTCCTGCGACTCGTTGATCGGGATGCGGATCTTGCCGCACGGGCTGGTCATCGCCTTGCTGAAAAGCCCGGTCTTCCTGCCCTCGATGTCGAAGTAGCGGATCTCGCGGAAGTTGAACAACTTCTCGTAGAAGCCGGCCCACTTGTTCATGTTGCCGCGCTGCACGTTGTGGGTCAGGTGGTCGATCAACTGCAGGCCGGTCGTGCGATGTGCGCCCGTGTTGGCCACCGGCACGAAGTCCACGTCGTAGATCGAGTGTTCGCCGTATCGATCGACCAGGTACACGATGCTGCCCCCGATCCCCTCGATCGCGGGGATGTTGAGTTCCATCGGCCCGACGGACTGGGTGACAGGCGTGGCACCGAGGTCCACGGCACGTTTGAACGCAGCCGCCGCATCCTTGACCCGGAATGCCATCGCGCAGGCCGACGGCCCGTGCTGCTGGGCAAAGCGCTGGCCGAAGCTCCCCGGTTCGGCGTTGATGATGAAGTTCACCCCGCCCTGCTGGTGCAGCGTCACGTTCTTGCTGCGGTGGCGCGCGACGATCGGGAACCCCATGCGCTGGAACAGCGTGCGGAGCAGCTCGGTGTCGGGTGCGGTGTACTCGACGAACTCGAAGCCGTCGGTCCCCATCGGGTTGTCGAACAGGTCGGCCATGGCGGCCCTCCCCGAGGCAATTAGTTGCACGTGTAACGGTTCGCTGCGGATGCTACTCCAGGTGGCCGTTCCATGGGAACAGACGGCTCCCGCGATGGGGGTTGCTCAATCGACCAGCGAAATTGGCGCCAGGCCCTCGATGTGCAGCAGCTCTTTCTCGATCCGAACGTGCTCTTCGCTCCTGACTTCGTGATCGAAGCGATAGACGATCTCCGCGGTTCCCTCGGTCAACGCCCGGTCCCACTCCGCGGCCTTCTGGACGACCGCTTCATTGCGTTGACGCCACGCTGCGAGCGCGCGGCGGTCGTGTCGCTGCTCGAGCCTCTGCAACGCGATCCCTGGCGAGATGATCGTCGCGGTGGCGTTGTTGCCGCCAAAGCCCTTGGCGTTCAAGAAGGACGCATCCCAGTCCGTGGGAGAACGCCGGAGTGGCTTTGGTGATAGCCGCAGGTGTTCGCGTTCGACGTCGGCAGCAACCTCGTCGATCGTCGTGATGCCCGGCAGGATGCCGTACTCGAACACCCCGAGGGTTGAAGCGAGCTGATCACCGCCCGCCGCCGCCATGGTGTGGCCCACGAAACACTTGATTGCCGCCACCGGCCAATCCTCGATCCCGAATGCGCTGGCGACGCGATTCAGGATCTGGGACTCGGTGGTCCGGTTCTGCGGAGTGCCCGTACCATGCGCCTGCACGAAACTGCGGCGGCGTATCGACTCCTCGCCCACATCCCGCATCGCGCGAGCCACGGCCTTGGCGAAAGTGATGTAGTTGCCAACGCCGGGGGAGGAGATCGACTTCTTGTAACCGTCGGCATGAACCTGGACGTCGGTGACGGCACCGTGGATGGCGGCGCCGAGTTCGACGGCAAGCGCATCGTCGAGCAGCACGACGAACTGCGCGCCCTCGGCGATGGTGAATCCGCAGTTCTCGGCAAAGGGCCGGCAGGCGCGGCGGAGGTCGGGTGCGGTCACGCCGCTGTGCCGGTCCAGTTCGAGCAACGCCTGATCTGTTCCCAGGGCCCCCATCGTCGAGAGGCCTTCTATCACATCGGGACAAAGGGGCGCCTCCGCACCACCGACCAGTGCGACCCGCGATCGGCCGGATTCGATGTCGAACATCCCGTGCCTGAGGTTGTAGAGGAAGGTCGCGCAGGCTCCCATGTTGTGACCGGTCTGCCCGACGCTGCCGAGCAGGTAGGCATTGACGAAGTCCGCGGGCATCTCGGCCAGGCCCATGGGCACCTGCTTCGACGTGGGTCGCATGCCGCGGTAGCGCGACCCGAGCAGGCCGCCACTGCCCTCCTGGTCGAGTTGCCCCATGGCGCTTCCCGCGTAGACGCTGACCCGATCCGGCGGCACGTGTTGCATCAGCGTGCCCCAGTCGATGCCCAACGATCCGAGCGCGTCGTTCGCTGCAAAGAGCGCGATCTGGACCGCCCTGGGGTGGCCGCGGCCCGGGTAGAGCGACTTCGGATCGAACCCGGTTGGAAGCTGGCCGGCGGCACTGACATCCAGCGCCCGCGTCACGGGCAAGAAGATTTCGGCATCCTCCGACACGTTGACGCGAACACGACCGGCGATGCTCTCGCCGATGCTCCAGCCTGTCGGCAAGCGACTGGGCAGGTCTCGCTGGGATACGAGGAACGAGACCGGACCTTGTCCCGGTGCCAGGCTGGCTTTGCAGTTCCAGGCAACGTTCGTCGGGTCGAAGAACTCCGGCTCGAGGCCACGCACCAGCGTGTGCTCAAGAATGTAGCGACGCATCCCGGCGTCGATCTCTCCCTTGACGCCCATCAGGCCCGCCAGGCTGCGAATAGTCCCGGCCGCCAGGCTCTGGTCCAGGACGTCGATGATCGAGCGCCGGTAGCCGTGATGAGCCGAACTCCGGCCGGCCGCATTGATGCCGCCAAAGCCCGCGATTACTGCCAGGGATTTCGTCACCAGGGGACCCTTCGAGGTTGGAGAAACGCGAGCCGGATTCTAGACACGGCTTGCAGAAGACAGCCACATGAACTGGTGGGCCGTGATTCCACCGCGCAAACCGGCTAACCAGCTAATTCGACTGCCTTTGCTGGCATTTCAGCTGCGGCGCTGGCGGGCGACGATGATTGATCTCGGTCGCACGCACCGTGCTCAATCGCAGCGGCACCGATTCATCGCACAGCGAAGCGCTCCCGCCTCGAACCCGGCGGGAGCACATTGAGCAAGGCAGCCGTCAGTTCGTCAGCCTTCGTACTTGAACGACAGTGACACCCGTGCCCGATACGCGACGACCTTGCCGTCCTCGACTTTCATGTCGAGCTTGGTGACCTCGGCGACGCGCAGGTCACGCAGCGACTTGCCTGCCGCCTTGATGGCACTGCTTGCGGCGTCCTCCCAGGACGCGGTGCTGGTGCCGATGATCTCCGTGACGCGGTAAACCCCGCTATCCGCCTTCTTCGCCTCTTTCGTCTTCTTTGCCATGTTTCAATCTCCTCCTGAAAGGAAACCCCGGCGGGGCCGGGGCTTCTGCCGACGCATGGTAACCTCGAAGGTTGCCCACGTCACGGGGGCTACGGTTACTTGAGCGTGATCTCGCGTAACTGGTACTCGCCAGTGATCGCGCGCATGGCAGGATAATCCCGCTGCGCCATCTCATTGGTTTCCTTGTTGCGAGCCTCACCCCACTTGGCCATGAACGCGTCGTAACGCGCCTTATTGGGGGCCAGAGCCTCGTCGTTCTTGAACTTGACCACCAGCAGGACGTTGAAGTCGCCGCTCTCCGGTAAGTCACTCGCGTAGATCTTGTAGTCTTCGAGCTGACCCAGTTCTTTAGCTATCTGATTGGACGCGACCCACGTCTTCTTGATGCCCTCAAGATAGGCATCTCCCATGTTCGACTTCACCTTAACGGTCGTCACCGACCAGACCGCGTCGCTGACCGTGTAGTCCTTATAGATCTCAAGGTCTGCATAAGCTGCGCTGGAACAAAAGGTGATAGCCAGTACCGCTAGCGAGATTTTCAAACGCATGATTTTCCCCTGAACTTGCTTTATTGAATTGGAACGGGCCGATAGTACGCTTTGGACCTCTTGGACCATGGCAAATCGACGCTGCAATGCAACACGCCAAATCGCCCGGCTGCTCGGCCATCTAGTGAACGGAGTCCGGTGCTACCGTCGCCAGCATGATCGACCTCGGGACCCTCGCTGGACTGCCACTCAAGGTGCGCTACCGTGTATGCGGCGCGATCGGATAGCTACAGGTGCGGCCACCGCGGTACGCCGTCCGCACCGACGCGTACTGCACGCGTCGCACCTCACGCTCCAGCCATTACGCTGGCGACATGGGCACCGCGACCTTCACGTAAACGAGCAATCCGCAACTCGGGCAGGTGGCAGTGGGGATTGCTGCAAGCTCAAACCAGCGCCGCCCGCACTGGCAACGGACTTGCAGTAACCACTGGCCTTCGGCGACACCGGCAAATTGCTCAACGACTTCGATCCCTTCGGGCATGCGCGTGATTGTTCGCAGCTTTGCGGTATCGCCCGCATCATCGAATTCGTCGTGGCCCTCCTCCAATAGCCGGAGGAGCTGTGCTCCGTCGATCAAGTCCGACGACTCGTCCGTCTGTTGAGCCTGTTCTAGCGCACTTCCCCCTGGACGGGCGTCGCCGGTCTGCCCAGGCTCTTGCCCGGCGCTGGTCAAGTCGCGGCCTTTCATAAGCATGCCCTCAACAGTCGAATACGGTGCCGTATCCGGCACCACTTTACGCCCGGCTCAACAACAAACGCGAGCATCGCAGTTCCGTGCAGCCACTGCAGCCCGCAATAGACAGAAGCCCCGGCGCGGGCCGGGGTCGTGTGTCGATTGAGCCTGTCGCTCAGGTCAGGCGCCAGCCTGCTCGGTGCCACGCGCTCCTGATACAGCGCAAGTTCCCGGCGGAGAAAGAGGTTCTCCGCTTCGACGGATCGCCTTGGTCTGAGCGACAGCACAACGAGGCCGGCCAGGTCGGCAAGTAACCGAAGGACGATTCGAGCCAACACGATGACGCTACGATCATGCCACAGCTCGGCGAAGGTCCCGCAACCGGGTCCGTTCGTTCCAGATCCAATATCTGCGGAGCACAGAAATGCTTCTGCTCAGCCGATGCCGTCAACTTGCCGGTACCGCCGCCGCATCAATTGCGAACCAGCTCGACGCGGCGATTTCGCGCGCGCCCGAGTTCGGTCGTGTTGTCGGCTACCGGCTTCGACTGGCCGAGACCGACGGCCGTCAGTCGCGCCGCCGAAGCGCCCTTGCCGACGAGGTAGTCCCGCACGGATGCGGCGCGTTGCGTGGAGAGCGTCAGATTGCGGGCGGCAGTGCCGGTCGAGTCCGTGTGCCCTTCGATCGTGAGCTTCCATTGAGGCTCGGCCACCAGCAGTTTCACAACCTCATCCAGCGTCGGCAACGACTCCGCGCGAATGCGGGCGGAATCCGTATCGAACAGGATGCCGTACAAACGCGCACGCCCGGCGTCAGCAAGGTCCTTGCGCAACTCGCCGGAGACCGACCCCGACCAGTGGGGGCACACGCCGACGGTCTTGCTGACACGCGTGCCGTTCCAGACGCCCTGTGGCGCGCGCCCCTTGTCGGTTTCCGCCCACCAGAAGCCACGGAAGCTCGAACCGTCGGGCGCGAACACGAGCACGGCGGGACCGATGCGGCCGCCGTCCTCCGTCCAAGTCAGCTTCATGACGCGTCCGTCAATCGTGCCCTCGAACACGCCCTTGCTGAACTCATAGCAACCAGTCAACGCCGTGCCCTGCTGGCGCAAATGGAAGTCGTTGTAATTGGTACGGTAGACGCCCGAGATGTCGCCAATGATCACGGGCTTCGGCTGCGCGGCGTAGCCACGGAAGCCCATCAACTCCGAATACTGTGCATCACCATTGTTCGTCGCGATCGTCAGGCGCACCCAGCGCGCCTCGGGCGTCACCTGCGCGGCGAATCGCTGCCTGTCCTTGCGATCGGCGAGAGTTGCCGCCAGTACCTGGGTGTATCCCGCGTCCTTCGCGGTGACCGAGACCTCGACGGTGACATCCTTCGCGCCGCGTCCGTTGCCGTCGATGCTGCTGGTGTCGAATTCGAACGCCGTGATCGCTGCGGGCGCAGCCAATTCAAAGACGAATGAATTGCCGGTGACACGTCCTCCCGCGGAGGCCCAGCCGCTGGCGGCGGCATCGTCGAGTATGTTCGAGGCGGGCCAGCCCGAATAGCCTGGCGCCTCGGTGATGGGCACGGCACCTTCGCCGAGCGCCAGCACGTTGATGTCTTCGGCCAGAACCGCCGGCGCCTGAGAGGCCCCGACGATCAGCATGACGACGAGCAGCAAGTACGTTGCCATGGCGCGCATTCTCCCCCGCTATCGTTGATTCGTTCGGCCCTGTGATCCTGAAGGTTTGTTACCTCGTCAGAGTCAGCGTGCATACGCCGCTCTCAGGATCATCATCCTTATAGGTCTTGTAGAAGCCGGCCTGCGTCAGGTCCAAGCCATGGAAGGTGCAGGAAATGACTGCTTCGTCACCGGGTTGGCTTTGACCGCTGTGCGATTGCACCCCCCCGCAGCCACCGGAGTGCTCTTCGAGCTTCATGGCATGGCCGGCGAGAATTTCGACCGTGTCTTTCCCCGATGTGGTGACGGTCAGTGTGCCCGAGCCCTGGATGGAACTGGTGGACCATCCCCTGGTGCACCCCGGCACGCCGATCAATCTGGCGTGCTTCAACGGGCCGCAGGTTTGGCCGGGTGTCGGAGCGGGCTTTGGAGCGGGAATTCGAGCGCTGCTTTGCGCCGGGCCCGGCGTGTAGGTCTGCTCAGGCCCCGGTGTGTAATCCCGCTCCGGCCCCGGCGCGGAGTTCTGTCGAGCGACTGGCGTCGCCTCGGTCGGCGGTCTGTCGCCGCATGGTGGACAGGGCGCCACGCACTTGGCAATGGAAGCCATGACCTCGCCCAACGACGACTTCAGCAAGCCGTCCTCAATCTCCCCGAAGACCCCGGTCACGATCGATCCTGCGGGGCCCAACTCGGCCGCCGCCGCGGCGTTCAGGGTCGCGGCGGTTTCTCTCGCCCCAGAGACAGTATCAAGTTCGAATTGAACCGCGTCGATAGCATCTGCTACTCGGCGGTACGTGGGATCATTTTGCTGTGCCTCCCGCCCCATCCGGGTGGTCGGATTCTCATGACACTTCCGCAGGACAGCCAGTTTCGCGTCCCACGCCTGCTGTTCGGAGTTCACTTCGTCGACCTTCATCGATGCATTAGCCGCGTCCACGACGCGCGTGGCCCCCGCTCGGGCGCCCTTCCGCCTCCATGCGCTGGCGGACTGCGTCGCGAAAAGTCTGGACCGGCTGGTTCGACCTGACGGTGCCGACGACCGTGCCGCTGAGCCCCTCATCGCCTTGCGCCACCGCAGCCGAAATCACCGCATCCGAAATCAATCTTGCTGCGGTCGCCAGTACCGATTTCCTGGGCACGTTGGCGCGTGCCATCCATTGCCACGGCACGGACGCGTGCGGTAGGAAATAGCCGAAGGAGATCGTGTAGCCAAGTCCGTCGTCACGCGGGGTGATCAAGGGGTGCCGAACGACGACTCGCCTCCCGTCCGGGAGTGTCATCTCCCTGTCACCCGCTGCAGCGTCGAAGCGCGCCGTCGGAATCAGCGAAAAAACGACGTCGCGGGACGTTCCATCCGATGTCTGTGAACAGGCGCCAACGGTTGACCAGATTGCGGGCCGAACCGGCGTCGAAGCCTGACCAGGCTGTACGCCCGAGAGGCACGGAGAATCGGCAGGTAACATCATGCGAGAGTGGTCAACCTCGGGCGCCGCCGCTGGACGCGCGGATGGACCGCATCGACCAGCGAGGCGATGGCTCGCTGGAGGCCTACACCACACGCGAGTGAGCGCAGGGGATGGCAGCCTGCGTTTCGCCTTATTTCACCAGCCGCAGGGCGAACGGATAGCGGTAGGCGATGCCCGCGGGCGCAGGCGGTGGTGCCATGGCATCCTTCAAGTCAAGGTTAAGGTCGCTCATGTGGTCTCCCCTGAGTGACTGGAGTGAGGCAGCGATCTTGTTTCGTTGTGACTTCGCGCAGGGCCCGATCAGTTCTGGGAGCCGTCGTCGGCTTCGTCGCTGGCATCGCAGTCGGCAGACTTCATCTCCCCGCCTAGCTTCGTGATCGCGGCCTCGTGCTTGCGGCAGAAGTTCACGTTGGCCATCGAGATGCCCGGCGCTGGCTTGGCGCCCGGCTGGCTCAATGCCCATGCAGCGATCCCGTTCTGGGCAACGGACCAGGTGAAGACGACGTACTCGCGTGTCGTCATGCCGGAGGACTTGATGGCCGCCTGGGCTCCCGGGAGGGCATCGAACCGTGCGACCGCTTCATCCAGGGATTGCGCGCCTTCGCTATCATCGCAGCGGATCCCCGGCTTCTTCGCCAGTACAGCAAGGTTGTGGGTGGCCTGCGTGTATTTCGCGAGACCTGCGTCGGTCAGCACGTAGCTGCTGATCTCGCGCGTATCCTTATCCGGGAAACCCTCGGCGAGGGCCACTGCGGGCGCCACCAGAACGGCGGCGACAGCGGCCAGCAGGGATATCAGACGCCGGTGGCTGTTGAACATGACGTTCTCCCCCCCAATGTCCGTTATGGCGGTCAGCCGCATCTTACACCGCTCCCGTCGCCGTCTCGATCTGCGGGGGGGGGCGGCGCGGCGCATGGCTCAACGCCGGGAAGCATGCCGAAGACCCCTACAACAATTCGGCCCATTCCGGTCCCGTTTCTGGTGGCGGAGTCAGGTGTTGCTGGGCTGGATCAGCCGTAGCCATGCAACTGCTGGCCGAGCATCTCCGGTGTGATGAGTATTGTTCCCTGCGGCGTCAAATGGAACCGCGCCTCGTCCTCTGCATGGTTCAGTCCGGCGGCGAAGCCGTCCGGAATGACGCAGAACTTGTCAAGGATGACGCGGCGAAGCCTGACATTGCGGCCGACGCGGACTTCGGGGAGAAGAATCGAGTCCTCAATGACGGATCCACGCTCCACCGTGACGTCGGTGAAAAGCATCGAGCGAATGACAGCGGCGCCGCTCACGATGCAGCCGCTCGACACGAGTGCCTCGAAGGTCTGGCCGCGTGCATCGGGGCCCTCGAACACGAACTTCGCCGGCGGCAGGTGTTCGTCGAGCGTGCGGATCGGCCACTGCGGGTCGTACATGTTCAGCTCCGGCTGAACTCGCGTCAGGTCCATGTTGGCTTCCCAGTAGGCGTCGACCGTGCCCACGTCACGCCAGTACGGACCTCCCTCCACCATGTTGACGCAGCTGTCCGCAAAGCGATGCGCATACGCGCGCCTACCCTCGCGCAACAGCCTGGGTATCAAGTCCCACCCGAAATCGTGGGTCGATTCAGCGCAGTGCGCATCCGCCCGCAGGCAGCCGTAAAGCGACTCCGCGTTGAACACATAGATGCCCATGCTGACCAGCGCGCGCGGGTTATCGCCAGAAATCGGCCATGGCGCTTCCGGTTTCTCGGCGAACTCCTGCACCCTGCCATGCTCATCCACCCGCATGACACCGAACGCCGAGGCCGCTTCCAGCGGCACCTCGAGACACGCGATCGACAGGTCCGCGTCCCGCTCGACGTGCTCGGCCAGCATCAGCCCGTAGTCCATCTTGTAGATGTGATCACCGGCCAGCACGAGTATGAGGCGCGGCGACTGCATCCGCAGGATGTCCAGGTTCTGATAGAGGGCATCCGCCGTGCCGGCATACCACCCTTCCCCGAGTTGCTGCTGCGCCGGGAGAACGTCGAGGAACTCCTGCTGGTGAGCGTCCAGGAAGCTCCAGCCACGTTGCAGGTGCTGGATCAGGCTGTGGGACTTGTACTGTGTCGCGACGCCGATCCGGCGGACGCCCGAATTGATGCAATTGCTGAGCGCGAAGTCGATGATGCGGTGCTTGCCCCCGAACGGCACGGCCGGCTTGGACCGCCAGTCGGTCAGCTGCTTAAGCCGGGAGCCGCGCCCGCCCGCCAGCACGACGGCATAGGTATCGCGCACGATCGACGCGATAGCAGGCCTGCGGTGATGTTCGCCTGCGAAGACCGGAATCTGAAAGTGCCCGGATTCATTTACGGATTGGGTCTCGTTCATGGCGACCCGCCTCTTTGATGCGTCCCAGCGCTCGCTGGCAGGACTGACTCTACCCCCTCGTGGAGAATGCAGCACCAACAGCTTTAGGGCGCGTTGCTATCGCCCCTGACTCTTGTTAGTGTCGGTCGGTGCCTGTTAACACCCGGGCAGCATGCGGACTCGAGCGCGTTTCGTGAACGTCTGCGGTGGGGGAATCCGCAGGATCGGCACAGGAGCAGATCATGCGCACAATCGCAGTCGTGAATCAGAAGGGTGGCTGCGCAAAGACCATCACGGCCATCAACCTTGCCGCGTTTCTAGCCCGCGCGGGACGACGGGTACTGCTCGTGGACATGGACCCCCAGGGACATTCCACATTGGGGCTGCTGACCGGTTCGGCGCCGCCCTCCAGGACCATGTACGACGTCCTCGCGCCGGGAGCGGACGGCAAGCGCGCCAGCCTTCAGGATATCGCGCGTCCGGTTCGCGAGAATCTCGACCTGGCTCCAGCGGACATACTTCTCAGTGCACTCCCAGAGGTACTTGCGGGCGTCGCCGGCCGGGAGGATGTCCTCGCCGGGGCCTTCGCCGGCCTCCATGACGATTACGATTATGTAGTCGTCGACTGCCCGCCAAACGTCGGCCTCCTCACCTTCAATGCGCTGAAGGGCTGCTCGGAAGCCATCGTGCCGATGGATCCGAGTTTCTTTGCTCTACACGGCATCGGCAAGGTATTTGAAACCTTTGACCTCCTGGCAAGAAAGACCGGGCACGAGATCGCCGCTCGTGTGCTCGTGACCCTGTATTCGGGCCGGGCAGCATTCTCCAAGGCAATCCTCGAGGAGATTCGCACCCACCTGAGCGGCCGGCACTTCGCCACCACGATCCGTTACAGCATCAAGCTCGCAGAGGCGGCGAGTCACGGTGTGCCAATCGCCGATTATTGCCGGCACTGTGCGGGATTCGAGGATTACCAAGCCCTCGCGACCGAGGTATTGCAGCAGGAAGCCGCAATGGGTGCGCGCGGTCGCGTCGCCATCGACGGGCGCAAAGATCGGGCAGGCTTGGCTCACCGTCCGCTTGCTCCGTCGCCGCCCGCGGTTACGAAGGATGGGGTCGTGTTTACGGTTGCGGCGCGCGATGCGCACCGGGTCCAGCTGGCCGGGGATTTCAACGACTGGGTTGCAGACGGCAGTGAGATGGAGCCGATGGGCGAGGTCTGGGTCAAGATCGTGAAGCTGCCGCCCGGGCGCTATCGGTATCGCTATGTCGTCGACGGGCAGTGGCAAAGCGACCCGCTCAACTCGGTCGCGGAACCGAGTCCTTTTGGCGGTAACGATTCGCTGTTTGTCCTGCCGAATGCGGCGACCCAATAGCATTCCAGAGACTGCAAACATGGATCAAGGCAAGACTGGACCCTCAACGGCTACGGTCGCCGTCGGTCGTGCGGATCGGCCGCTCGGGCGGGGATTGGAAGACGTCTCGCACCTGTTTCTGTCACAGAAAACCGAGGAGGCGACCTCTCAGGCGCGCGACGCGAGTCATCGATTCGAACCACCGGGCCCCGCGCCCGCAGCCGTGACAGGTACTGTCGTTCTGCGCCCCAGCGTGTCGGATGGCAACGACCGCCTTGGGGACCTGTTGATGGAGTTTGCCGGCGCCATCGAGGACGGGCTGCGGGGGATCGATACGACCGTCCCTTGCGATCCTTACGGCGAAATTGACCTGTTGGCGGTGGACCGCGCCAACCAGCTCGCGATCGTCGACTTCGACACCTTTCAGAATGACCGGCTGGTGCTGCGGGGCATCGGTCATTTCGACTGGATCTTGCGCAACCTGCCCATCGTTCGGCGCATGTACCAGGGCAGGGCCATCAACTTCTCGGCTGAGCCGAGACTGCTGCTCCTTGCCCCAGGCTTCTCTCCGCTCGCCCTCAGCGCCGCCCGCCAGATCGCCCGCCCTCGGCTGTGCTGTGTCCGGTACCGCTTCGTCGAGACGTCCGGAGGGCCCGGAATCTTCTTTGAGCCCGTGGCTACCGAGGGCGAGTAGACGTGTGCTCCGCAATTACTCGATCACGCCCAGGCGCCAGCCTGCTCGGTGCCATGCGCTCCTGATACAGCGCAAGTTCCCGGCGGAGAAAGAGGTTCTCCGCTTCGGCGGATCACCTTGGTCTGAACGACAGCACAACGAGGCCGGCCAGGTCGGCAAGTAACCGAAGGACGATTCCCAGATCCAATATTTGCGGAGCACAGGGGTCGCTCAAAGAATCACTGCAAACGACCTGTGGGGCATGCCGCCCGAACCGACGGCATGCCCCGCTCGAGTCGCTAGTATCGCTGGTAGCAACCCGGCAGCTTGAAGCTGCCGATGCGGGTCTGCCAGCCAGCCGTGCTGGATATCTGGCCGGCCAGCGTGTAGTACTCGTTGACGTACCAGAACGTGCAATCGTCCGTGGGATCAACGTTGAGTGACGTGTAGTCCCCCCAGCGCGAGTTAGTCGTCCGCTGCACACCCGTACCGTTGATGATGACGCCCTCGCCGAGCGTCATCTGGCCCAGCGCATCGCCCGCCAAGCGCCCCGTGTAGCGGATGCCCGGGAAGACGTCGACACCATTGACCACGCTGTAGCCAAGCGCAATGTTGCCTTGCCAGTCCATCGCGGCGCTACCCATCCAGCGATGCACGCCATCGCCCGGAGCAAAGGTGCCTTGCTGGTACACGCTGTACGCGCCATTGGTGCGGCGGATCTCGTACCAACGTACCCCGGAAACACCGGCCGCTGCCTCGACCGACTGGTTGGTCACGAAGGCTTCGTACTTGCCGAAGTTTCGATAGGCCAATCGATGGGTCGGCCGCTGCCTGTAGGAGAGAATGTCGAGGAACTGAGTCGGGTTCGTGATTCCCGGCTGCGGCAGGCAGTCACGCGACGTCGGGGCGCAGGGGAAGATCGAGTCGAATGCAGCCACCGGCAACTGTGCCGCGAGCGTGAGTGACGCAGTCGCCTTGGAGTTCCACAGCACCTTCAGTTCGAAGATGTTGAGCGCATCGAAGGTTCCACCATACCCGCCGCCATCGTCCTGGGTGCCCACGATCGGTGCCGCGGTGCCGTCGATCGGTCTGCGATTGCCGTCGATATCCGGCGGCAGCAAGCCATCGCCCATCAACTCGAGCGGCACGATGTTTGAGTCGAGAAAGAACTGCACGGCGCGAGCCTTTGGATTGCCCGCAATCATCTTGTTCTTCTCGAGCGCGTAGACACTGATCCCGTACCCGCTGATATCCCCGAAGTCACGTGTCGTCATGATGTACGAGTCCGTCCAGACACCGTACTTCGGGTAGTCGGGGAAGAAGGTGCCGCCCGGCAGCTCCGGATCGGGCTGCGTGATGAACGCATAGCGGTAGTACGCGCCGGTCGGATCACCGGTCTGCGAAATGGCGACGCAGTCATAGTACTTCGGCCCGCGTGTCGTGAACTGGCTCAGAATCCAGCGATCCTTGAGTTGGTCATACAGAACGATCGGGTCGCCCGACTGGTCGGTGCAGTCTTCGACCGCGAAGCCGGCCCACAGGCTGCCCGTGTCAGTGGGCCCCAAGAGCAGGGTTCCCTGTTTGTTATAGACCGCGAAGGTGAGGTTGATCATTTCCACGTAGTGGTTAGGCCCCACATCGCCGACGGGGTCCGGCGGGTTGACCCGGAAACCAAAAATATTGAAGTTGTCCAGGTTGCTCAGTCCCTCGAAATTCGCGAGCGGCGCAGGAATGTTTACGGACAGCGGGGCCATCAGGCGCGCCGCGCTCGGGAATACGGCGCCATCACCCGTAAAGCCATTGTCGGCTGGAACGGGGCCGCGCTCGGGTCGAATGTCCAGCGGCTCATCTGTCGCTGTTGCACCCCTGCGCAGCAACGAGATCGGCGCAATCTCTCGCGCCGGACGCGAGACATCAAATGCGACAGCCGTTGAAAACTTGGGTTTCGCAATTACTGCACTTGCCGCGTTGACCTCTCCAACGCCGATCAGCGACATCAACGCCCCACTGAGTGCGCAAACAAGAGCAGCTTTACGAGTCAGGGTCTTGCCCGTCATGACGTATCCCCTTCTTGATTGGTTATGTGACTGCATCACCAGTCCATATCTCGACCGGCGCGGCAGGGTTAGCGACAGAAACCACGTCGAGCGGTGCGAACGTCAACACTGCCGTACGCATCGTCTTCATGACATCTGGAGTCTTGTCGTCGGCCTCTTTTCGCCCGGTGATCGACGGCGCCCTTCGTCGTCTTTTCGCGGAGACCGACCAGCGATCCGCCGGGTAAGTGTGCCGTTTGCGCGCAAGCTGCCGACTGAGCAATAAGGGGAAATAGCTACGTCAGACCGACGATACGACTTGGACTGAGTCGCTTCGTCGAGTAGCAGGAAACCCGTTCAAGGTGCGCTGCCGGGACTGCCGTGAGCCGGGGCGGTTACAGGTGCGCCCACCGGTGCCGACGCGAGGTCCTAGCGGGTGGATCCGACCCGACGATCCGGGCGTCGATGGAAGAGCGCTTCAGGGCCCTCGTGCTGCGGTCGCTGGAGATAGTGCGGGAGAAGCTCGACCGACCGGCGGCACAAATCCCAGACCAGCTCGTGATGCGCTCCCTCGAGCTTTCGTCCCGCGCCTTGGGCTACGGAGCTCGACTTGACCAGGCGGCGGTTCAAGTGAGCGTCGAGAATCACCTCGAGATCCTGAGCGACAACCTCGTGATGCTTCTGCAGCGAAAGATAGCCGAAGCAGGTTAGGTGTCCTGACCCAGATTTGATCTGGCGGCCAGTGTCAGATCGCACCCAACCTTGACCGTCTCAGTTCGGCGGCGGGTTCAACTGATCGATTCAACCGCTGGGAAGGGGACATCCGGGTCATGGACGACGCGGCGAGATCGAGCGCCGGAAAGCCCTCATGTCCTTGGAGTGCCGCCGGAGGAAAATTATAAGTACCTGGCGCGCGGGCGCAGGGGGGCTGGCGCGCTTCTACGACAACCAAGTCACGGAAGTACGGAGGGTGCCCACGTGCGCAAGCTTCTCCCAATCACGATTCTCAGTCTCGCAGCCGCCGGGATCAGCATCGACCCGTCGTACGCTCAGGTGGACCCCTGTAGCGAGACGTTCACACCGACGTACGCGATCCAGGGCGCCGGCCTGAGCGCCGCCATCACCGGCAACGTGACGACGCAGGGAATTGTCGTCGGCGACTTCGAGGGCTCGGCCGGCCTCGGGGGCTTCTACCTGCAGGATGCCACGGGTGATGCCGATCCCAGCACCTCGGATGGCATCTTCGTCTACACCGGTTCTGCTGATCTCGTCTCAGCAGGCCAGCTCGTTCGTGTCACGGGATATGCCCGCGAACGCTTTGCCCAGACCACGCTCAACGGCACGAACAGCAACGCCTCCGCCGTGCCTGTGGCCAATATCCTGAACTGCGGCACCGGCTCGGTGGCCCCGACCGACGTATCCATGCCGTTCGCGGACGCGAACTATCCCGAGCGCTTCGAGGGCATGCTCGTGCGCTTCCCGCAGGCGCTGGTCATCTCCGAGTACTTCAACTACGACCGCTACGGCGAAATCGTGCTGGGATGGCCGCTCCCCGGCGAATCGCGTCTGTTCACGGGCACGTCGATTGACGACCCGGGCGCTCCGGCGCTCGCGCGGACGCTTTCCAACAGCCTTAGGCAGATCACGCTCGATGACGCGAACTCCGCTGAGAACCCCACCGTCCTGCGCCACCCAAACGGCGCACCGTTCGGCCTGAGCAACCGGTTCCGCGGCGGCGACACGGTGCAAAACGCGGTGGGCGTGCTCGGCTATGACTTCAATCTCTACCGCATCATGCCCACCGGGCCGGCGGACTACGTCTCAAGCAACCCGCGGGCGGCGAGTCCTGACTGGGTCGGCGACCTGCAAGTCGCCGCGATGAGCACGCTGAACTTCTTCCTGACCCTCGATTACCCGCCGGGCAACCCGTTGGACAACAAGTGCGGGCCTTCCCAGAACGTAGAGTGCCGGGGCGCGGATGCCGACCAGCCGACCGAGTTCACCCGTCAGCGCACCAAGCTCCTGGCGGCGCTTGCGGGCTTCGACGCCGACGTCATCGGCCTCACTGAGCTCGAGAACACGACCGGTGTCGATCCCCTGTCCGATGTCACGAACGGGATCGTCCCGGGCCTCAACCTTCTGCTCGGCGCCGGCACCTACGCGGCGATCAATACCGGCGTCATCGGCGTCGATGCGATCCGGCTCGGTCTGATCTACAAGCCCGCGGTCGTGACCCCGGTGGGCACTTTCAAGATCCTCGACTCGATTGTCGATCCGCGCTTCCTCGACACCTTGAGCCGTCCGTCGCTCGCGCAGACCTTCGAGGTCAACGCGACGGGCGCGCGCTTCACCGTCGCGCTCAATCATCTGAAGTCGAAGGGCGCGACTTGCGTCGGCGACCCGGACCTCGGTGACGGTCAGGGCAACTGCAACCTGGCCCGCAAGGCCGCCGCGCGGGCCCTGGTCGACTGGCTTGCGACCGATCCCACCGGCAGCGGCGATCCGGACTTTCTGATCATGGGCGACCTGAACTCGTACGCCAAGGAGGACCCGATCACTGCAATCAGGGCGGGTGCCGACGATACGCTCGGGACGGGCGACGACTACACGAACCTGATCTATACGTACGTGGGGCCCTACGCCTACTCGTACGTGTTCGATGGCCAGGCCGGGTACCTCGACCACGCGCTCGCCTCGTACCCGCTTGCCCCGCAGGCGACGGGTGTGACCGTCTGGCACCTGAATGCCGACGAGCCGGACGTGCTGGACTACGACACGACCTTCAAACCTGCAGCCCAGGATGCGCTCTACGAACCGAACGGGTTCCGGACCTCGGATCACGACGCGGTGATCGTCGGGCTCAACCTCGCCGGGCCATGGAGGTTCGGCGGCTTCAAGGGGCCAGTGGATCCGCCCCCGACCGTAAACACCGTGAAAGCCGGCGCGTCAGTGCCTGTGAAGTTCAGCCTCAACGGCAACCGTGGGCTCTCGATCTTCGCGGCTGGTTATCCGCGGGTCGTTCTGCCGCCGAGCTGCGGGAGTGGTACGAGTGATGAGATCGAGCAGACTGTCACCGCGGGCGGCAGCTCGTTGACCTACGACGCGCTCACCGGTCTGTACACCTACGTCTGGAAGACTCAGAAAGCGTGGGCCGGATCGTGCCGCCGCCTCGAACTGAAGTTCTCCGACGGAGTGACCACCGCCTTCGCGGATTTCTATCTCCGCTGACTGGAACCGTGCCTCGGGCAGCACCAACTGCCCGGGGCACTTGAGCGCTTGGCTTAGGTCTTCGGACTGTGCCGCCAGTGTGACAAGGATTTCTGGCGCTCGTAAGTCCTTGATTTTGGTGGGCCGTGATGGGATCGAACCATCGACCAACTGGTTAAAAGCCAGATGCTCTACCACTGAGCTAACGGCCCAAATGCTATTTCTACCGGAGTCTTCTGAGTTTTAGCCAGTTGCTCCGGGGGTTCGCGTCATCGCCACGCTATCAGTCTCTACAGGGGGCTTCCAGGGGCTGTCTGCGCGGGCGGCGAGTATATCAGGGCGAATCGGCGTCGAAGGCGGACCAGGTCTGACGCGCCCAATTCAAGGCGAATCTGGAGCTTACATCATGCGAGAGAAGCCAACTTCGGGCGTCTGTTGCTGGTCAATGCTAGACGCCGGTTGACAGCTTTCACGATGCAAAGGCGAGTGGTGCGCCCGCCGATGCCAGGCTGGACAGGTGGTGGGTGGATCATACCGCCCAGCGGCAGAAGCGCCGGCGCGGGGCCACCCGGCTATGTAATCTCAGCCAAAGACAAGAATCGCAGCGACGAGACCCCAGAATGGAGCCACCCACGCGAGTCCGATCATGGCCCCACGCATGGCCGTCAATCCGTCACTTTCGTTAGCCGCTGCGATCACCGCCACAGGCTCGCGGTCACGATCCCGCTGCGTCCGCGAACGAGCTCCCAGCAGTAGACGCTCGACCTGCTCATCGTCAAGGACCGGCCCCTCGTCTGAATTGAGGTCTTCATCCCAATCCGGCTCCTCCTCGTACTTGAGGAGGTGAAGTCTACGTGTCGCGTTAGCCATGGCCGAATGATTCGCACACTGCTCGCGCTAATGCCGTGATTGAGTCCACACCGGCAAGCCACTGCATCGCCCGAATCGAAAAGTGTGATGGCGTCTGTAGTTGCCTCTGGCGACCTGTGAAAACCGGGCAAGCCGGACACCACCACCACGCAACGGCCCGATCCAGCATTCCACCCCCAAGGAATGGGCCGTCAGGCTTTTCCTCGCCGGCGTTGTCCGCTAAGTTGACGCGCGCCGCGAGGCGATGCCGTGACTGCGTTGACCTCGGCCACGGCGGCCAACCAGTCCTCCAGTTCGTAGCCGCGCACGAACCCGCGGCGCTCCGCGCGGAGATAGGCCGCCACGCGCACCCGCTCCTCGCGGTCGTCGCCCGGGGACGGTCGCGTCGTCTGTGGGACAACCTCGGCGGCCTGCTTACGGACGGCAGGCTTGGCCTTCGCGGGCGCCGGTTTAGCTGCGAGCTTGGTCACGGCCGGGGTGCGCGGCTTGCGCACGGGCTTGCGAGTCTCCTTCATGTGCATCTCCTGAATCAGCCGCGAGGCAGCGTTGTCGCAGCGCGCATCTCGTAACAATCGCCTGCAATTATGACATCCATGCGCACGCACAGATACAGTAACCCCGACGCGGGCACTCTGTGAAAAAGTCTCGCGGTCCAGAGCAGTGATGCAAGCACTGCCCGCAACGCCAGTTGCAGGCATTGCGCCTACTGGCTGCGCTGCGACCGCAGGCGGGGCGCTGACGTCTTCGCTACTGCTGCGAGAGCCACCAGCGATCCCGTGGAGAACCTGTGCCCGATTGCCGCCCGTCCTCGT
>Ga0315287_10001319_pt1 | contig 22745 bp, 14 predicted proteins | sample YL17G11_0_MG_FD_205037 | JGI IMG/M metagenome (GOLD analysis project Ga0315287, IMG submission 205037) | Sediment microbial communities from Yellowstone Lake, YNP, Wyoming, USA - YL17G11_0 | ecosystem: Environmental > Aquatic > Freshwater > Lake > Sediment | place: USA: Wyoming | collected... | reverse complement strand
TGGTCTCTACTTCCGCTACCGCGGCCTTCCTTTTCCTTGGCACCTCAGCCTATCCTCGCAAGCTATCGCAAGATTGTGTTTGTCATGAACCAGTTGAAGAAGATATCGATGCCGCCCAGCATGCCGCCTATCGCCGCCGACACTACAACCACCAGGATGGTCAGGTTGACGGTCTCGTTGCGGGTAGGCCACGTGACCTTGCGGAGCTCGCTGATGATGTCTTCCATCCAGCGGGGCAGGAAGGCGCGCCAGCCACGACGCGTGTGGGTGGGCGCTCCTCCCTTGGGCGGACGCGGCGCCCGCATAGCTGCCGGTTTCTTCGACGGCTTGCTTGTGACGGGGTGCCGTCTAAGCGCACGACTCATGATGCTCGCTTCCCACGCCCTTCGCCCCGAACCGCGCCAGTCCATTCAGCATCGACGACCTTACCTTACTTCCCGGTGAGGGCGATGAACGCGGCAGCGCGGGCAGTATTTGCGCAACTCAATGCGTTCGGAGTCGTTGCGCCGGTTCTTTTCGGTGACGTAGTTCCGTTCTCGGCACTCTGAGCAGGCCAGAGTGATTATGGTTCTTTCTTCTTTCTTCGCCATTCAGCTTTACTTTCGGGTACGTCGCTCGCCTACTCCAGCACCTTCGTCACTACGCCGGCGCCGACGGTGCGGCCGCCTTCGCGGATGGCGAAGCGCAGCCCCTCTTCGAGGGCGATGGGCTCGATGAGCCGAATCTTCAGGTTGACGTTATCGCCGGGCATGACCATCTCCACGCCCTCCGGCAGCTCACAGCTTCCTGTGACGTCGGTGGTGCGCAGGTAGAACTGGGGCCTGTAGCCGACGAAGAAGGGCGTGTGCCTGCCGCCCTCTTCCTTCGAGAGGACGTACACCCTGCCGTCGAAGTAGGTGTGCGGCTTGATGCTGCCCGGTGCGGCGATGACCTGGCCGCGCGTCACGTCCTCGCGTTCGATGCCGCGGAGAAGGAGGCCGACGTTGTCGCCGGGCTCGCCGTAGTCCAGCGTTTTGCGGAACATCTCGACGCCGGTGACGACGGTCTTCCGCGTCTCGCCCAGGCCGACGATCTCGATCTCTCCGCCCGTCTTGACGACGCCTCGCTCGACACGGCCGGTAACGACGGTGCCGCGTCCCTTGATGCCGAACACGTCCTCAATGGGCATGAGGAACGGCAGGTCGCGGGAGCGCTCCGGCTGCGGGATGTAGGAGTCGATGGCGTCCATCAGCTTCCAGACGGGCTCGAACTCCGGCGCGTTGACGTCTTTGCTCGTGGACTCCATTGCTTTGAGGGCGGAGCCGCGAATGATCGGTATCTCATCGCCGGGGAACTGGTAGCTGGTGAGAAGCTCTCGCAGCTCCAGCTCTACCAGGTCGAGGAGCTCGGGGTCGTCCATCTGGTCGATCTTGTTGAGGAAGACGACCATGGCCGGCACGTCGACCTGACGGGCAAGGATGACGTGCTCGCGCGTCTGCGGCATGGGCCCTTCGGGCGCCGCGACGACCAGGATAGCGCCGTCCATCTGAGCGGCGCCGGTGATCATGTTCTTGATATAGTCGGCATGGCCGGGGCAGTCGATGTGAGCGTAGTGTCGCTTCTCGGTCTCGTACTCGACGTGCTGGACCTGGATGGTGATGCCGCGTGCGCGCTCTTCCGGCGCATTGTCGATGCTCCAGAAATCGCGGTACTCGGCTAAGCCCTTGAGCGATAGAGCTTTCGTGATCGCCGAGAGGAGGGTCGTCTTGCCATGGTCTACGTGGCCGATGGTGCCGACGTTCACGTGGGGCTTCGTTCGCTCGTACTTCTTCTTGGCCATGTCGTTCAATTCCTCCTAGATAATGGAGCCCACACTCGGACTCGAACCGAGGACCCCGTTCTTACCAAGAACGTGCTCTACCTGCTGAGCTATGTGGGCACCTGAACTATTGGCGATTTTGTCAACGGCCGTCCCGCCGTTTTCGCCGCTCCGGTGCTTCGTTCTTCGCTTTCCCGACCCGCCACTTGCGGGCAGGCTGAGCCTTAGTGGTGGAGGGGGCAGGATTCGAACCTGCGTAGCCTGTCAAGGCAGCGATTTTACAGACCGCCGGTATTAGCCGCTCACCCACCCCTCCGCTTGCCGAAAGCTGGAGCCCGAGGGGGGATTCGAACCCACCAACCTACCGATTACAAGTCGGTTGCGCTACCATTGCGCCACTCGGGCCCGATCCCTTTCAGGCATAACAAAAGTAGGCCCCCGACAACCGGGGCTCTTAGCATAGGTAAGTATAGGGATTGCCCTTTGCAAAGTCAATCCTTGCGTTTCCAGACGGTGCCCCCGCGGCTGTCCTCCAGGATGACTCCCAGACCCTCCAGCCGGCTGCGTACGCCGTCCGCGAGGGCGAACTGCTTTGCCTGGCGCAGCTCTTCGCGTACGGCGATAAGCGCTTCGATGAAAGGCGCAGCGGCTATCTCCCGTTCTTCTTCCTCCAGCGTGAGGCCAAAGATGCCGCCAAGCTCAAGCAGGACCTCCTGCGCGGCACGGATGTCCCGTCCTTCGTCGCGGGCGCGGTTGATGTCGCGGGCCAGGTCGAAGAGGGCGGCCAGCGCCTGGGCGGTGTTGAGGTCATTCTCCATGGCTTCGATGTAGCGGTCGCGGAAAGGCGTTGCGTCGAGAAGGCTGTCGCCGTCGATGGAAGTGGCGCGCGCCGCCGTGCGCAGCCGCTCGACGCCGCGCTTCGCAGCCGCGAGCGGCTCGTCGCCGTAAGTCAGCGGGCTCCGGTAGTTGGAACTGAGGATGAATAATCGCAGGGTATCGGCGCCGTGCTGGGCGAGGGCATCGGTGATGGAGACGAGGTTGCCCAGGGAGCGCGTCATCTTCTCTTCGCCGTCGCTGAGGCGCGCCAGCCCGTTGTGCACCCAGAAGCGCACGAAGGGCGTTTTGCCGGTGTAGCTTTCCGATTGCGCCAGCTCGTTCTCGTGATGAGGGAAGATGAGGTCCTGGCCGCCGCCGTGAATGTCCAGCGTCTCCCCCAGGTAGCGCAGCGACATCACTGAGCATTCGATGTGCCAGCCGGGGCGGCCCGGCCCCCACGGGCTCTCCCACGACGGCTCGCCCTCTTTCGACGACTTCCAGAGGGCGAAGTCCATCGGGTGCTCTTTGCGCTCGTCGACTTCGATTCGCGCGCCCGCCTGAAGGTCGTCGATCGAGCGGCCGGAGAGCTTGCCGTAGTCGTCGTCGCTCTTGACGCGGAAGTAGACGTCGCCATCGACGGTGTAGGCATGGCCTTTGGCGATGAGTCCCTGGATCATCTCGATCATGCCCGGGATCTCGTGTGTCGCCAGGGGATAGACGTGGGCGCGCTGGATACGGAGTTTGTCCATATCGACGAAGAAGCGCTCCACGTATTCGCGAGCCAGGTCGTCGGTGCTCACGTTCGTCGCCTGGGCACGGGCTATGATCTTGTCTTCGATGTCGGTGAAGTTCTGGACGTGGCGCACCTGGTAGCCGCGATACTCCAGGTAGCGTCGCAGGACGTCAAAGACGACGTAGCTCATGGCGTGGCCGACGTGGCAGGGCGCGTAGAGGTTGGGGCCGCAGACGTACATCTTGACGACGTCGCCGGCGGGGGCGAACTCCTCTTCCTTGCGTGTCAGTGTGCTGTAGAGCCTCATGCTTCGCTTTCCTCGCTAGCCGTGATCTCTGTTGATCCGCCGCCGGCGCCATCGGCCGAGCGCACGCGTTCTTCAAGACGGCTGACCCGTTCTTCGAGCTCGTCGATGCGGTCCCATTCGGGATCGGGCAGGCGCACCGTCGTGTCGTCGCCGGGCTCCTGAAAGGCGACGACGTGGCCGGGTACGCCGACGACGGTGGCGTTCGCCGGCACGTTTGTCACGACGACCGACCCTGCCCCTATTCGCGCGTTCTCGCCGACGTAGATGGCGCCTATAAGCTCCGCGCCGGCTCCGACGACGACGTTGTCGGCGAGCGTCGGGTGACGCTTGTCCCTCCGCGTGCTGGTGCCGCCGAGGGTGACGCCCTGGTAGAGATGGCAGTTATCGCCGATCTCCGCGGTCTCGCCGATTACGACGCCCATGCCGTGGTCGATGAACAGCCCCTCGCCGATGCGGGCACCGGGATGGATCTCGATGCCGGTCAGGAAGCGACTCACGTGCGAGACGAACCGCGGAACGACCGGCACGCGTCGCTCATACAGAGCATGGGACAGGCGGTGGAGCGTCCGCGCGTGAAAGCCGGGGTAGGCGAGTATGACTTCCAGGTTGCTGGTCGCCGCCGGGTCCTTCCGTCGAGCGGCGCGGATATCGCCGATGATGCTGTTCAAGATGGTCATTGCGCCCTCCAGGTTCAGAAGATGCCCGCGAGAGTGGCGGGCTAGGCCGCCATGGGTGCCGCGGAACGCGGACACCCGCCGGTACACAGGCAGCGGCATCTCCCGCCCACGAAGGAGGGCCCGGGAAGCGCATTCGATCGAAGCGCGGAGTGGGAGGAGTTCAGATGTCTCACGTATCGCCTACTCTATCAGCGCGACGGCCATGGCGGCAATCCCTTCGCCTCTGCCGATCGCTCCCAGTCCCTCGTGGGTGGTTGCTTTTATGCTGACGCGTGAGTCGTCGACGCCGAGAATGTCCGCGATGGCGCCCCGCATCGTCGCCAGGTGGGGCGCCAGGCGCGGCCTCTCGGCGATGACGGTGGCGTCGACGTTGCCCACGCGATAGCCTTTCTCTTCCAGCAGTTCGCGCGCTTTTCGCAGAAGCTCCCTGCTATCGATGTCCTTGTAGACCGGATCGTCGGGCGGGAAGTGCTGGCCGATGTCGCCCAAGCCGGCCGCGCCCAGGAGAGCGTCGATGACGGCGTGAAGGAGAGCATCGGCGTCGCTGTGTCCTCGCAGGCCGGGCGATCCGTCGATGCGCACGCCGCCCAGATAGAGGGCGCGCGTGGCGTCGGAGGGATGAACGTCGTAGCCGACCCCGATTCGCATGTCAGGCTCGGTGCCACTTCAGCAGCATCTGGGCGAGCACCAGGTCGTCCGGCGTGGTCACTTTGATGTTGTGGTAAGACCCCATGTAGACCTTCACCTGGTAGCCAAGCCGCTCGACGAGGGCGGCGTCGTCGCTGGCGGCGAAGCGTCCGTCGGCGTTGCGGTGCGCCTCCATCAGCATGTCATAGCGGAAGACCTGCGGCGTCTGGATGAGCCAGAGATGCTTGCGGTCGAAGCTCTTTTCCACCAGGTTCTTCTCGTTGACCAGCTTCAGGGTGTCATGGAGGGGGACGGCGCAGGTTGCGGCGCCGGTCTCGCGGGCCGCGGCGAGTCCTTGCTCGATGAGTTTCGCGCTCACGAGCGGCCGCGCGCCGTCGTGGACGATGACCCACTCGCAGGGGCCCAGCGCTTCCAGGCCCGCCCGCACCGACTGCTGCCTCTCTTCGCCGCCGAAGCAGATGCCCGCGACTTTGCCGAAATGGGCGCCCTTGATGAGCGACATCCCCAGCTTCTGCCTGTCGGCGGAGAGAACGAGCACGATGCGGTCGACGGCGGAGCAGAACTGGAAGATGGACATGGTATGGGCGAGAAGCGGCCTGCCGCCGAGCGACAGCCAGATCTTGTCGCCGCCGCCCATGCGCAGGCTCTTTCCGGCGGCAACGATGATTGCGCCGACGCCCTTGTTCGCCTTCTTTTCCGGCTCTTCAGACAACGCTAACCGTTACCCTTCGGTTGGGCGAAGATCATCCTTCCCGCAACCGTTTGCAGCACGCGCGTGACGACGATCTCGATCTCGTCGTTCAAGTAGCGTTTGCCGCCCTCAACCACGACCATCGTCCCATCGTCGAGAAAGCCGACGCCCTGGCCCGCCTCTTTGCCTTCCTGGATGACGCGAATGGCCATCTCCTCGCCGGGCAGAACGACGGTCTTCACGGCGTTGGCGAGCTGGTTTATGTTCAGCACGCGTACACCTTCCAGCTCAGCTACGCGATTCAGGTTGAAGTCGTTCGTTATGATCGGGCAACTGAGGTCGGAGGCCATCTTCACCAGCTTCGAATCGACTTCGACGATCTCCTCGAAGTCATTATCGGTTATCTCTATCGGTACGGGCGACTCCTTCTGAAGGCGGTTGAGGATGTCGAGACCGCGCCGGCCCCGATTTCGACGCAGGGCGTCTGCGGAATCGGCGATGTGTCGCAACTCGTCGAGGACGAAGCGCGGCAGGACGAGCGATCCCTGGATGAAGCCGGCTTCGGAGATGTCAGCGATTCGGCCGTCGATGATGGCGCTGGTATCGACGAGGAAGCGCTGGCCGTTGCTCCAACTCTCGCCGCCGCCGCCGCCGTTCGTCGCCGGGCTGAAGCGGCCGCCGAACAGGGCAGCGATCTCACCGGCGCGCCCGGCCATGAGCACGATTCCGACTCCGCCGGCAACAACTGCGGTCACCAGCGGCGCAATCCAGTCAGCGGGATCCGGCAGGCGAGAGAGAACAGGCACCAATAGGACGGACACGATGAGACCCGCGGTAAGGCCCAAGCCTCCCAGGCCGATCTGGAATATCGATAGATGCCTGAGACGGCGCTGCATCCGCTCCAGGGGCCGCGAGAAGATGATGGGAATAATTCCTGCTCCCAGGATCGCTCCCGGTATCAGTAGCGCCAGCGAAAGCGCCAGTTCGATTGGGTCGGTCTCCTCCGCCTCGACCACGCGGCCCAGCCAGAAGCCGCCGACACCGAGGAGAAGAGCTCCCACGCCACGAGCTAAGAATCCCTTCATACCGATCGCTCCTCTCGATCGAAACAAGAAAAAGAGCGCACCCCCGTACGCTCCTCATCGAAACGATAGCCTTTCCAGCCTTGGCAATAATCTGAACCCGGCGGGCGGAGAACATGCTGATCAGCCTGTGAAAGAAACTTCTTTATGGCATGAATGATAGCAGTCGTCGGGGAGGGCTGTAAAGGGAGCGTTTGCCTCCTATTCGAAGATGTGCTGGATGATGTTGAGGCCGGCCAGGCCCGTCGCGGCAAGGACGATGTCCTTCAGCGTCTTCCCCAGCAGGACGGAGACAAAGAACTTCCAGATGGGCATCTTCACCGCGCCGGCGATGGTCCCGGCGACGTCGAAAATGGGGTTAGGCACGGCGGAGAAGATGAACATGATGACCGAGCCGTTTCGGTGCATCCACTGCTGCAGCGTCCGGTAGAAGGCGCGTTCGCGGATGACGGCGCTGCCTCCGTAGCCGGCCGCGTAGCCTGTGAACTCGCCCAGCGTCTCGCCTAGGCCGGCGACGACGCCGACGAGCAGGGGTGTCGGTATGCCCAGGATCGGATCCAGTATCGCGCCGCTACCGAGCACGGCGGCGATGCTCGGCGTGGGCAGGAAGATGGAAGCGGAGCCGATGAGGCTGATGGCAAAGACGCCGACGTAGCCGTAGGTCTGCAATTGGGCGAAGCTGAAGTCGAAGTAGAAGAAGGCGAAGGCGAAGGCGGTGACGAGCAGGGCTGAGACGGCGAGGAGAGCAAAGTCGACCCGCCAGAAGAGACGTTTCTTCTCTTCAGCGAGAACAAGCGCTGGCTCAATCAGGGCCGGCTCGTCTGAGGATTGCGTCATGCTCTTCCATAGCGCTTCCGACTGGTCGCTTCGAGCCTACTGTCCGATTGCTCGCCAAGTCAAGCCCGCCTGCGATGGGCGGCTGACGGCCTCCGGACCTGACTTCGCAAGCCTGTCCGGTAGGGTCGGGCCTCCGTGCCCGACCAGAGAGCATGCGCAGACCAGCAGGGTCGGGCCTCAGTGCCCAAGCCCGCATGCACGACGACGCCCTCAGATTGCGGGCGCTATCGTCGATTCGTTATTATGTTTACGTTCTACGTTTGCCGAAGGTCTTTCCCGCTATGCTCGATATCGACCCCATCCTGCGCCGAGTGACACGTCCCGCCCGCTATGCCGGCGGCGAGTGGAACGCCGTGGTCAGCGACTGGGAGAGGACGCCTCTGCGCGTGGCGCTGGCCTACCCCGACGCCTACGACATAGGCATGTCCAACCTGGGGCTGGCGATCCTCTACGACATCCTCAATGGGCAGCCGGACGTCCTCGCCGAGCGAGTCTACGCGCCGTGGCCGGACATGGAGAGAGAGCTACGGCAGCACAGCCTGCCGCTGTTCAGCCTGGAAACGCGGCACCCTCTGGTCGAATTCGACGTCATCGGCTTTTCGCTGGGGTATGAGCTGACTTACACCAACGTGTTGAACATGCTGGACCTGGCGGGCCTGCCGCTGCTCGCGTTGGAGCGCTCCGAGGCGCATCCGCTGGTTATCGCCGGCGGAACGGCCGCGCTGAACCCGGAGCCGCTGGCCGAATTCATCGACGCCTTCGCGCTCGGCGAGGGCGAGGAGGTCGCGCTGGAGATGGTCGACGTGGTGCGACGCGCGAAGTCCGACCGAGGGACTCGTCGCGACGGCCTCCTGCGGGAGCTGGCCCGCATCGACGGCGTCTACGTCCCGAGCCTGTACGACGTCGAATACGAGAGCGACGGCAGGGTGCGCGAAGTCCGCCCTCTCGATGGCGCGCCGCCTCGAATTCGTCGACGCTTCTTGGAGCGCCTGTCGCCGCCGCCGCTGCGACCCGTGGTGCCGTTCACGCAGACGGTGCATGACCGCGCCGCCGTCGAAGTCCAGCGCGGCTGCGTCCGCGGCTGTCGCTTCTGCCAGGCGGGCATAATCTACCGGCCGCGAAGGGAGAGGACGGCCGCCGAGGTGCTGGAAGCTTCGAAGGCGGTCCTCGCGAACAGTGGCTATGACGAGCTTTCCCTGCTGTCCCTGAACACGTCGGACCACTCGGAGATAGGGCCGATGGTGGAGGCGCTGAGGCGTGAATACGGCGATCGGCTGGCCATCGCCCTGCCCAGTCTTCGCGTCGACAGCTTCTCGGTGCGACTGGCGGCAGCGGCGGCGGGCCCGGGGCGACGCAACATCACCTTCGCTCCCGAGGCGGGAAGTCAGCGCCTGCGCAACGTCATCAACAAGCCCACGACCGACGACGACCTGCTGGCGGCGGCGGAAACGGCCTTCGCTCACGGCTGGACAAACGTGAAGTTGTACTTCATGGTCGGGCTGCCGACGGAGACGCTGGAGGACGTGCGGGGCATCATCGACCTGGCGGCGGCGGTGAAAGAGGCGGGCCGTCGGAGGCACGGCGGCAGAGCTCAGGTCAAGGTGAGCACGTCGATCTTCGTTCCGAAGCCGCACACGCCGTTCCAGTGGGTCGGGCAGATGAACGCAAGTGACATCGAAGAGCGTCACGAGTTCCTGCGACGCGGCTTGAAGCGGTTGGGCATCGCCTTCTCCTGGAACGACACGCGCCAGAGCCTGCTGGAAGCGATGCTATCGCGCGGCGACCGGCGGCTGGGAAAGGTGGTGTTGCGAGCGTGGCAGCTCGGCGCACGTTTCGACGCCTGGAATGAGCTGACGGACTTCGCGGCCTGGCAGACGGCGCTGTCGGAGGCGGGGCTCGATGCGTCGTTCTACGCGAATCGACAGCGCGACGAGTTCGAGACGCTGCCCTGGTCGCACATCGACGCCGGCGTCAGCGAGGCGTTCCTGCGCGGCGAGTGGCGCAAAGCCCTCGCCGGCGAGACGACGCCTGACTGCCGTCTCGGCGAGTGCGCCGTGTGCGGGATGCAGTCGTACTCGGAGGCGTGCGCGCGGCGGTTGGCGCAGCTTTCGTCGACGCGGCAGCCCTGAAAGATCGGGGCGCATGTCCGGTGAGAGCTCGATGACCCTGGTCGGGCACAGAGGCCCGACCCTACGAGACAATGGGCATGGGGCCTGCCGGCGTGCGGCGAGAATCTATCCGTTCGTCCGTCTCCAATTCGATGACAGATTGCCTCTCCAGGGTGTTGACAATTGACTGCTGACATCCTATTTTAGGCGAGTGAACGTTCGTTTTTAAAAAGGAACGTTGGTTACGCCACTCGGGCAGGGAAAGCGTGACAGCATGCCGAAGATGAGCACGGCCCATCTGGAGGCCCGCAGGGGAGAAATCCTCGACGCCGCAGAGGCCTGCTTCATCCGCAAGGGACTCCATCAGGCGACGATGCACGACATCTGCGAGGAGTCCCAACTCAGCCCGGGAGCGGTGTACCGCTACTTTGACAGCAAAGACGACCTCATCGATGCCGTGGCGGAACGTCGCACGCAGCAGGAGATGCAGTTCATCGATGAGGCGAAGGCGCAGACGTCGCAGGCGGCCCAGGCGCTGGCGGTGCTGGGCGAGAAGTTCTGGGGGCAGTTCCTCAGGGCAGATTTCGAGCATTGGGCGCGCCTCGATATTGAGATCTGGCCGGAGACGCTGCGAAACCCGCGGCACCAGGCGCGCGTGAGGGAGCAGCGGTCGACGCTGCGGGACGCGCTTACGGAGGTCTGCCGCCTCGCCATGGAGCAGGGAACGATGTGGCTGGAGGCGGACCCGGTGACGATGGCCAACTTGCTGATGGCCCTCTACAGGGGGCTGCAACTGCACAAGGCCATCGACCCGAGCGTCGATACGCAGGAGATAATCGATCTTCTCCAGCTCAACGTTCTGAAGCCGGAGACGACGAAAAGCAAGCAGGGAGCGGCCGTCTGATTCGTCGACGAATCGACGGCAAGAAGAACCAGGGTGGCAAAGAATGAGAGAGGCCAAAGACAGCGCACTAATCGTTAGTTAGGACGTCCTTGCTGCGCTCGCCCGCCCGAGCTTGCGGCAGGGCTTAACCCCCGCCAAATGAAAGAGCCCCAATCATTGGGGCTCTTTCATTTCGAGAGTGTTGGCTTAGCTATTCTTCCTCGTTCGGTTCGGCTTCCGGCTCCGGCTTGTCGGGCTCGTCCTCGTCTTCTTCAGGCTCATCCGGCTCGGCGAAGTAGGTCTGCGGAACCGATGGCTGACGCGCTTCGCTCTCCGACACAGGGAGAACATCGCCCGATTCGAAGGGCTCCGCCATGAGCGCTTCCAGATCCAGCCCGCGTAACTCCTCTTCCTCGTCCTCTCCGCCCATCGCGATTGCGAGGTCGGGCGGCATGCCGTCGGGGCGGTCCAGGCCGGGCAGGAAGAACTGCCTGACCGGCTCCGGCGGCAATTCGATGGTAGCGCGGGCCGGAATCAGCTTGCCGATGATGACATTCTCTTTCAGTCCCACCAGCCTGTCGGTCATGCCGCTGATCGCCGCCTCGGTGAGGACGCGAGTGGTCTCCTGGAAAGAGGCCGCCGCCAGGAAGCTCTCGGTGCTCAGCGACGCCTTGGTGATGCCGAGGAGGATGGGCACGGCGGTTGCCGGCTCGCCGCCTTCGGCAAGCACCTTCGCGTTCGCCTCTTCGTAGCGGAAGCGGTCGACGAGCTCGCCGGGAAGGAAGCCGGTGTCGCCCGGAGTGTCCACGCGCACCTTGCGCAGCATCTGGCGGATGATCACCTCGATGTGCTTGTCATTGATGTTCACGCCCTGGGAGCGGTAGACTTTTTGAACCTCTTCGACGAGGTAGGTCTGGACTGCTTCCGGGCCGATGATGCGCAAGACGTCCTGCGGGTTAAGTGAGCCATCGGTGAGCTTCTGGCCAGCGTACACGGCTTCGTCGTTGTCGACGAGGATGCGCGCCATGGCCGCGACGGGGTACTCGCGCTCTTCTCGCTCCTCATACACCAGGGAGATTCGCCCCTTCTTCTCGATGTTCACCTGGCCCGCTATCCGCGCCACGACCTCCGGCACGACGGCAGTCTCTTCGACCTTCTCGGCCTCTTCGGTCTGTTCGCCGTCTTTGGAGGCCTTAGTCGCTTTGGTGGCCTTGGCTTTCTTCGTCTCCTTGGGCTCGACTCTGGCCAGCACGGCGCCCTGGTCTACCCAGTCGCCGTTCTCGACCAGCAGCGTCGCGCCCTTCGGCAGGTCGTAGTGATCGCTGTAGAACTCGGAGCTTGTGATCTTGATCCAGCGCGACTCGCCGTCCTGGATGACGTCGGCGACGCCGTCGATCTCGGAGATGATGGCGTGCGTCTTGGGGATGCGCGCCTCGAACAACTCCTCGATGCGGGGCAGACCGCTGGTGATGTCGAGGCCGGCGACGCCTCCGGTGTGGAAGGTCCTCATCGTAAGCTGCGTGCCGGGCTCGCCGATGCTCTGCGCGGCGACGATGCCGACCGCTTCGTTGAGCGCGACGAGGGTGCCCCGCGCCAGGTTGCGGCCGTAGCAGAGCTGGCAGATGCCGCGACGCGCCTGGCAGGTCAGCGGCGAGCGCACGTGCACTCGCGCGATGCCCGCGGCCGCTATTCGCGCCGCCGCCTCTTCGTCGATCTCCTGATCGCGCTCGACGATTATTTCGCCGGTCTTCGGGTCGGCGACGTCGGAGGCGGTGCGCCGCCCGAGGATGCGGTCGCCCAGCGACTCCAGCACGCCCTTGTCCGACGGCTCGCTGAGCCAGACGCCGCTCTGGGCGCCGCAGTCGTCTTCGAGGACAATGACGTCCTGGGCGACGTCGATCAGGCGTCGCGTGAGGTAGCCGCTGTCCGCGGTGCGGAGCGCCGTGTCGGCCAGGCCCTTGCGGGCGCCGTGCGTGGAGATGAAGTACTCCAGCACGCTCAGGCCTTCGCGGAAGCTGCTGCGAATGGGCAGGTCGATGATACGGCCGGACGGGTCGCTCATCAGACCGCGCATGCCGGCCATCTGGCGTATCTGGGTGATATTACCTTTGGCCCCGCTTGACGCCATCAGGTAGACGGAGCCGTAGCGGTCAAGGCTGTTCTGGATTGCGGCCTGGACCTTGTCCGTGGTCTCGTTCCATATCGACACCGAAGCGTTGTAGCGCTCCTGCTCTGTGATCAGGCCCATCGCGTACTGGTCGTCGATCTCGGCGATGCGCGCGTCCGCCTCCTCTAGCAGTCGCGCCTTCTCGACCGGCGTCTTGATGTCGTTGATGGCGATGGTTGCGCCGGAGCGGGTGCAGAACGTGAAGCCCACGTGCTTGATGCTGTCGACGACTTCGGCCGTGCCTTCGCTGCCCAACTGCTGGTGGCACTCCGTGACGAGCGATTTCAGCCCCTTCCTGTCCATGACCCCGTTGTGGAAGGGCAGCTCAGGTGGCAGGACCTCGTCGAAGATAACGCGGCCCACGTTCGTCTCCACGAACTGCCCTTCGGTCCGCCGGTCGCGCACCTTGATGCGCGCCTGCAGGTCGATCAGGTCCAGCTCGTAGGCCAGCTTGGCCTCCTCAAAGCTGCCGTAGACGCCCTGCGGCGGAATGCCTTCGCGATATTCGCCGCGGCTGCCCGGCTTGATCATCGTCATATAGAAGCAGCCGAGCACGATGTCCAGCGTGGGCGCGACCGTTGGCTCGCCGCTGCTGGGGAGAAGCAGGTTGTGCGTGGAAAGCATGATCTGCCGCGCCTCCGCGACGGCTTCCCGCGAAAGCGGCACGTGGACGGCCATCTGGTCGCCGTCGAAGTCGGCGTTGAAGGCGGCGCACACGAGAGGGTGAATCTGGATCGCGCTGCCCTCGACGAGCACGGGCTCGAAGGCCTGGATGCCGAGACGGTGCAGGGTCGGCGCGCGGTTCAGAAGGACCGGCCGACCCCGGGTGACTTCGTCGAGGACGTCCCACACTTCCGGGCGGCCTCTCTCGACGATGCGCTTGGCGCTCTTGATGTTGTGCGCCATGCCCTTGCTGACGAGGCTGTGCATGATGAACGGCTTGAACAGCTCCAGCGCCATCCTCTTCGGCAGGCCGCACTGGTGCAGCTTGAGGTTCGGGCCGACGACGATGACGGAGCGACCGGAATAGTCGACGCGCTTGCCGAGCAGGTTCTGGCGGAAGCGCCCTTGCTTGCCCTTGAGCATGTCTGAGAGGGACTTCAGCTTGTGGTTGCCCTGGCCGGATACGGCCCGGCCGCGACGCCCGTTGTCGATCAACGAGTCGACGGCCTCCTGGAGCATGCGCTTCTCGTTGCGGATGATGATCTCCGGCGCGCCGAGGTCAAGCAGTCGCTTCAAGCGGTTGTTGCGGTTGATGACGCGACGGTAGAGGTCGTTGAGGTCGCTGGTGGCGAAGCGTCCGCCGTCGAGCTGGACCATCGGGCGCAGGTCAGGCGGGAGCACGGGCAGGACGGTGAAGATCATCCACTCCGGCTTGTTGCCGCTCTTACGCAGCGCCTCAACGACACGCAGCCTCTTGACGGCTTTCTTGCGTCGCTGGCCGCTGCTCGATTGCGTCTCCGTCTGCATGCGCTCTGCGAGCTTGTCGAGGTCAAGGCGCCGGAGCATCGTGTAGACGGCTTCGGCGCCCATGCCGGCGTGAAAGACGTCGCCGACCTTGTCCTGGAGCTCGCGGAACTTGGCGTCGGTCAGGAGGGTGATGCGGTCATGGGTGATGGGGTCCTTGATGTCCTCGATGTCCACCATCTTCTCGCGGTAGGAGGTCGCGACGCTCTCGCGCTCTTCCTGCATCTTCTTTCGAAGCGGCTCCGTCTCCGCGGCAACCGCCATCTGCTTCTCTTGAGCGGCGACCTCCGCCTTCAACTGGATTTCGGCGCGCTTTTCCGCAACCTGGCCTTCCAGCGCCGCGACACGTTCGCCGGCCAGCGCCTTCAAGCTCTCCAACGCCTCCGCCTTGACGGCTTCGCCCTTGGCGATTAGCTGCTGGTCGCCGAACTTGACGTCCTTGGTCGCGGCCTTGCCGACGCGACCGCGCAGGTAAGCTTCCAGGTCGGAGGCCTGCTTCATGATGGCGTCGACCCGCGTGGGGAAGTCCTCCTCCAGGGCGAGCAGCGCCTCGTCGCGCTCCGTCTCCAGCTTGGCGATGGCCTCGTCGCGCTCCAGATCGAGCTCCGTGATGCGTTCGACGTGTGGCTTCTCGCGCTCGATGGACTCGTGCTCCATCTCCTCGTGCAGGCGTTCGACGGCCCGCTCCTTGGCCTCTTCGTCGACGAAGGTGACGATGTGCTGGGCGAAGTAGAGCACCCGCTCCAGGCTTCGCGGCGAAATGTCGAGCAAAAGGCCGAGACGGCTGGGCGTGCCCTTGACGAACCAGATGTGGCTGACGGGCGATGCCAGCGCTACGTGGCCCATGCGCTCGCGGCGCACCTTGCTGCGCGCGACTTCGACGCCGCACTTGTCACAGATGATCCCTTTGTATCGAACGCGCTTGTACTTGCCGCAGTAGCACTCGAAGTCCTTCGTCGGGCCGAAGATCTTCTCGCAGAAGAGGCCGTCTTTCTCAGGCTTCAGCGTCCGGTAGTTGATCGTCTCCGGCTTCAGCACCTCCCCATAGGACCACGACCGGATTTGCTCCGGCGATGCGAGGGCAATTCGAACGGCGTTGAAATCGTTAACTTCCAGCACTTAGCAGGTCCTCCCCTTCGAATCCCTGGAGGTTGATGCCCAGCTCGGGCACTTCAGTTGACTCCTCGACGAAGGTTACTCGCTCTTCATCTTCATTCAGTACTTCCACGGCCAGACCCAGGCTCTGGAGCTCCTTCACAAGGACTTTGAAGGACTCCGGCACGCCCGGCTCCAGCACGTTCTCGCCCTTGACAATCGACTCGTAGGTCTTGACGCGTCCGACGACATCGTCGCTCTTGACGGTTAGCATCTCCTGGAGGATATGCGCCGCGCCGTAGGCTTCGAGCGCCCAGACCTCCATTTCTCCGAAGCGCTGGCCGCCGAACTGTGCCTTGCCGCCCAACGGCTGCTGCGTGATCAGAGAGTAGGGGCCCGTCGAGCGGGCATGTATCTTGTCCTCTACCAGGTGGACCAGCTTCATCATGTAGATGTAGCCGACGGTCACCGGCTGGTTAAAGGGTTCGCCGGTGCGGCCGTCGTAGAGCGTCTGCATGCCGAAGATGGGCGGCGCGATGCCCTTCGTCCGGAGAACCTGCTCCGCCTTCTGCGTCAGCGTCTCCAGCGGAAGACCGCGCACTTTCTTCTCGCCGGCCTCTTCCATCCAGAGCTCCAGGCAGGCCCGCTTGGCGGCGCCTATGTTGTCGTCGTCCATGACGTCGCGGGCCACGTAGCCGCGCTCCGCAAGCCACGGCTCCAGCTTTTCGAGGTCGACCTTCGTGCCGTAGGGCTTGCCGCCATCCTCGCCGTCGGGAGCTGCGCGAAGAGCGTCTGCCTGTACCGCGAGCCAGCTCCTGCCGAGGGCGTCTTCGATGCGCTTGTCGTCGGCGCCGTCGAACACGGGCGAGACGGCCCGAAAGCCGAGGGTCTGCGCCGCCCAGCCAAGGTGCGTCTCCAGCACCTGTCCGACGTTCATACGGCTGGGAACGCCGACGGGGTTGAGAATGATATCGATTGGCGTGCCGTCGGCCAGATAGGGGATGTCTTCGATGGGTAGAATGCGCGCGATGACGCCCTTATTGCCGTGACGGCCGGCCATCTTGTCGCCTTCCATGATCTTGCGACGCTGAGCGATGGCCACTCGCACCAGGCGGCTGACGCCGGCCGGAAGCTCATCGTGGTCGTCGCGGGAAAAGACCTTAACGTCGATGACTTTGCCCTTCTCGCCGTGCGGGACGCGCAGCGACGTGTCTTTGACGTCGCGCGCCTTGTCGCCGAAGATGGCGCGAAGCAGTTTCTCTTCCGCCGTCAGCTCCGTTTCGCCTTTGGGCGTGATCTTGCCGACGAGTATGTCGCCGGGGTCGACCTCAGCGCCGACGCAGATGATGCCCTCTTCATCGAGGTTTCGCAGGCTCTCTTCGCCGACGTTCGGTATATCGCGGGTAATCTCCTCCGGGCCCAGCTTGGTGTCGCGGGCCTCGGTCTCGTGCTTCTCGATGTGGATGGAGGTGAACCTGTCGTCTTCCACTACGCGCTTGGAGATGACGATGGCGTCCTCGAAGTTGTAGCCCTCCCAGCTCATGAAGGCGCAGAGGACGCTCTGGCCGAGCGCCAGCTCGCCGCCGTCCGTCGAAGAGCTATCGGCGAGAGGCTGGCCGTCGCTGACGCGCTGCCCCTTCCCGACGATCGGCCGCTGGCTGATGCACGTCCCCTGGTTGGAGCGGACGAACTTGATCAGCGGGTAAGCCTTCTCTTCGCCGGAGTCGTAGCGGACGCGTATCTCACGCGCGCTTATCCCGACGACTTCGCCTTCGCCCTGGGCGCAGATCACCTGTCCGGAGTCCTGCGCGGCCTGGGCCTCCATGCCCGTCGCTACGAGGGGCGCCTCCGGGCAGAGAAGGGGCACTGCCTGGCGCTGCATGTTGGAGCCCATGAGGGCGCGCGGGGCGTCGTCGTGCTCCAGGAAGGGGATGAGCGACGTGGCGACGCTCAGGATCTGCTTCGGCGAGACGTCCATGAAGTCGACGTTCTCTGGCGGCTCCATGTGGAAGCGGTCGCCGATGCGCACCTCCACCTTCTCTTCAACGAAGTGGTTCTCTTTGTCGAGGATGGCGTTCGCCTGCGCGACGACGTACTTCTCTTCTTCGTCCGCCGACAGGTAGACGATCTCGTTGGAGACGTAGGGCTCGATGGCTATCGTCGCCGGCGCCAGGGCAGCCAGCTTCTTGGCCAGCTCAGGCGTGATGGTATCGCCCTTGTCGGCCAGCGGCTTGCCCTTCTTGTGAGTCGCTGGCTCACGCAGCATTCTGCCAACGAGCGCCGGCGAATCGGCGGGCAGCTCCTTGACCAGCTTCCGGTAGGGCGTCTCGATGAAGCCGAACTGGTTGATGATGGAATAGGTCGCCAGGCTGCCGATAAGGCCGATGTTCGGGCCTTCCGGCGTCTCGATGGGACAGATGCGGCCGTAGTGACTGTGGTGGACGTCGCGAACGTCGAAGCCGGCGCGGTCGCGAGAGAGACCGCCGGGGCCGAGAGCGGAGAGACGCCGCTTGTGGGTCAGCTCGGCCAGGGGGTTCGTCTGGTCCATGAACTGCGATAGCTGCGATCCGCCGAAGAACTCCTTCATTGCCGCCACGACGGGCCGGATGTTTATGAGAGCGCTCGGCGTCGCCTGGTCGGGATCGGTAATGGTCATGCGCTCCCGCACGACACGCTCCATGCGCAGGAGGCCGATGCGGAACTGGTTCTGGATGAGCTCGCCGACGGCGCGGACGCGGCGGTTGCCCAGGTGGTCGATGTCGTCGGAGTGGCCCTGGCCGTTTGTCATGCGGATCATCTCCGCGACGATGGCGCGGAGGTCTTTGGGCGTCAGGGTGCGCGTGGCCTGCGGCACGTCGAGCTCCAACCGCTTGTCGACTTTGTAGCGTCCGACTCTGCCCAGGTCATAGCGACGCGGGTTGAAGAAGAGCGAGTTGACGAGGCCGCGCGCGTTCTCCAGTGTCGGAGGGTCGCCCGGGCGAAGGCGGCGATAGAAGTCCATGAGCGCTTCCTGCTTGTTGGTCGACGACTCGCGCTCAAGCGTCGACTGGATGTAGTGGTGGTCCGGGTGGACGTCGATGTCTTCGAACAGGGAGAGGACATGCTCGTCCAGGCCGAGCTGAGTATCGTCGGTCACGCCCTCTTCGCTGTGGATAGCGCGAAGGAGAGTGGTTATGGGTATCTTGCGCTTGCGGTCGACCTTTACGGATATGATGTCCTTGTTGCTGACTTCGAATTCGAGCCAGGCGCCGCGATTAGGGATCAGCTTGGCGGCGCAGAGCTCGCGGCCGCTGCTGGGGTCGGCGTCGAGGGTGAAGTAGACGCCGGGCGAGCGCACAAGCTGCGACACGACGACGCGCTCGGCGCCGTTGATGATGAAGGTGCCCTGGTCGGTCATCAGGGGGAAGTCGCCCATGAAGAGAAGTTGTTCCTTTACTTCGCCGGTCTCTTTCACGGTGAGGGAGACCCAGACGCGAAGAGGGGCGGCAAAGGTGACGTCGCGCTCGCGACACTCCAGCTCGGAGTACTTCGGCTCGCCGAACTCGTAGTCGCCGAAGCGAAGCTCCATGCGGGTGCCGGTGAAGTCCTGGACGGGCGATATCTCGTCGAACAGCTCTCGCAGGCCCTCCCGTTGGAACCAGTGGAAGGAGTCCAGTTGGACCTGCACGAGGTTCGGCATGTCCAGGACGTGCGCGATGCGTGCGTAGGATTTCTCTGTGCGGGGCGCACGATCACCCGCACGGACTATTTCTCTGGAGATCGTCATATTGGTCTTCTCCTCAAGAGCCGTTAGAGTCCGCAGTCTCTTGTGGTCAAAGGACGGAATCTACCATTGATCCTTTTGTGGGGAAATCGACAAAGGGGGTCTTCTGCCTGTTAGCAACCAGAATCAGTATAGCAGAAGCAGAAGCGCCACGTCAACGAATGAGTATATAGTCTTCCCACCGAAACTGCAACCTCTTTTCACCTAATGGCTTCCCTTACTGGCAGGCCGGAGATACGCCTGCTAGAATCTACGGAACGGCAGCGTCGAGGAAGGGAGAGCATGGCCGAAGCAGCGTCCAAAGGTAAGAGATCGCTGGTCATTGTCTACACGGGCGACGGCAAGGGCAAGACTACGGCGGCCCTCGGCATAATGATGCGGGCCCGCGGCCGCGGGCTTAGCGTGCTCATGCTGGCGTTCATGAAAGCGGCGAAGGGCGACTACGGCGAGCAGCAGGTGGCCAAGAAGCTGGGCGCGGAGTTCGCCGCCGTCGGGCGCGGCTTCACCTGGCTCTCCGATGACATCGAGAAGGATAAGGCCATGGCCCGCTTCGGCTGGAAGCAAGCGCGGCAGGAGATCGCGTCCGGCGCCCACGACATCGTGATACTGGACGAGCTGACATATCCGCTGGCTTTCGACTGGCTGTCGCTCGACGAAGTGCTCGACGTCCTGCGCAATCGACCCGACGGCACGCATGTCGTCATCACGGGGAGAAAGGCGCCGCAGCGTCTCGTCGAGTTCGCGGACCTGGTCACGGAGATGCGAGCGGTGAAGCATCCCTTCGAGAGGGACGTGCCGGCGGTGTCGGGAATCGACTTCTAGGCTAGGCGGCCTTCATCCTATGGCGCCGCCGCTCCTCCAGCGCCTCGAGAAGCGCATCGACGACGTCCGGGTCTAGCTGGTGACCCGCCTCCTGGAGCAGGGCCTCTGCCGCCTCTTTCGCGGACATGGCCGCGCGATAGGGGCGCTCGGTGGTCATGGCGTCGTAGGCGTCGGCGACGGCGACGATGCGCGCTCCGAGGGGGATGCCCGGGCCGCGCAGTCCCTCAGGGTAGCCTTTGCCGTCGAAACGCTCGTGGTGGTAGTAGATGATGGGCACGAGCGCGGCAAGGAAGCCGGCCCGCTTGCAGAGACGGCTGCCGTGATAGGGGTGCATCCTGATCTGCGCTATCTCGTCCTCGGTGAGATGGCCCTGCTTCTTCAGGATCTCGTCGGGCACGCCCAGCATGCCGACGTCGTGCAAGGCGGCGCCGTAGCGAATGGCGCGCACTTCGCCTTTCGGCAGGCGCAGGCTCTTGGCGATGGTCTCCGCATACTCGACGACACGGGCGACGTGGCCGACGGTGTAGGAGGCCCTGCTCTCGATGGAATCGGCCAACGCCAGAATCGTGTCGAAGGTGACCTCTTCGATGACGTGGTGCTGGCGGGCCTTCTGAATCGCCAGTGAGGCCTGCTTTGCCAGCCGGCCCATTCGCTCCCGCTCCGGCGGTTCAAAGCGGCGCGCATGCCGCCATACGGCGCAGACTGCGCCGAACGGCTCGTCGCCGTCGAGAAGAGGAGCGGCGATTCCCGATGCGCTTGGCTCTTCCGATGGACTGGCACCGCCCGCGTGCGGCTCGTCGAAGACGGGCTGCCGCTCCATGATCGCCCGCCAGGGCAAGGCGCGGCCCATTCGCAAGTGCTTGACTGCGTTCGCCATCTTGAGGGCCGATTCGCCGTGAAGCCCGCTCAACGCTCTGACCCCGAGCGTGTTCGATACCGGGTTCAGGTAGATGACGAGACCGAGCTCCGCGCCCGTGGCCGTGCAGACTATCTCGGCGATTGTGTCGAGGATAGCCTCTTCGCCCTGGTCGGCGGAGACAACGGCGTCGAGGTGGGAAAGGGCGCCGATTTCGGCCAGGGCATCGGCCTCATGATCGCGCGTCTCGGTTAGCCGGCGCACCTCTTCTTCGGCCCGCCGCTCCGCTTCCAGGAGATCGGCGTTGCGTTTCTCCAGGTCGTCGCGCGCCTCGCCCAATGCCTGGAGGTGCACGCGAAGCCGCTGCTGCATGAACCCGAACGCGGCGCCGATGGCGGCAAAATACACCAGCCGCGGCAGCCAGGCGCCGAGCTCTTGCGCCGTCCCGCTCGCTTCGTTCGAAGGCATAAGCGGGCCGACGAGGAGACCGCAGAGCACGCCGACCAGCGCGCCGCCCCAGGGCCCGAACCAGACGGCGGCAAGGATGATGGCGATGTACTGGACCTGGGGTTCGAAGGCCGCAGTGCCGCCGGCGGCGCGCACGGATCCAAAGGCGCCCACAACACAAATAGCGACAAACGCGGCCTGAACTACGCGCGTCTTACTCACGATAGTCGGCCCTCTTCTAGCTGGTTCGCTATGTATATCTTCGGAGGTATAAAGCGCTTCAACAGAGGAACCAGGCCGCGAATCAGGTGAGAGGCGGCCGAATACGCAAAGGCGGCGGACCAACGGTCCGCCGCCTCGTCAGAAGCTGTTCGCTATCGTTAGCTACGGGTTCGGCCACTCTCCCAGAGTCGCCTCGATGTCCATCTTGTTGCCGTCGCGGATGACGTGCAGTGTGACCTTGTCGCCGGGCTGTTTGGTATCGATGTACGTGGCCAGTTGGTCGAAGTCGGCCGTCGTCTCGCTGTCGACGCCGGTGATCACGTCGCCGCCTGGAGGAGTCGTCAGCGCGTTCTGTCCCGCACTCTCGGCGGCGTGCACGCCCGCCTTGCCAGCCGGCCCGCTGCCGTCGACCTGCCCGACGTAGACCCCCTTATCTACTGTAAGGTTCAGCTCACTCGCCAGCGAAGCCGTAATCGTCTGGCCGGATACTCCCAGCCGCGCATGCACGACGGTCTCGCCGGCGACCAGGCGCGACAACTCCTGCTTGGCAGCGTTGATGGGAATAGCGTAGCCGATACCGGAGAAGACGTCAGCGCCGGACGCATTCTCGATTGCGGTGTTGATGCCGATCACCTCCCCATCAAGGTTGACGAGGGGCCCGCCGGAGTTGCCCGGGTTGATGGCGGCGTCGGTCTGGATCAGCTCACGCAGGGGCCGGTTCTGCTGCTCCGCGAGGGTGCGGTCGAGGCCGCTGACGATCCCTTCCGTCACTGTGCCGTCGAGGCCGAACGGGTTGCCGATGGCGATTACCCCTTCCCCAACGCGTATCTCGTCGGAGTCGCCGAGAGTGGCCGGCGAGAGGCTTACGCCGGATTGGAAGGCGGCCTTGATAACCGCCAGGTCGCCCGCCGGGTCGGTGCCGACGACCTCGGCGCTGGCGCTGGACCCGTCGCCGAGCGTCACTTCCAGCTCCTCGGCGTTCTCGACGACGTGGTAGTTGGTGAGGATGTTCCCGTCGGCGTCGAGGATGATGCCGGAGCCCAGTCCCTGGGCCTGCTGCGTGCCGAAGGACGTACGCGTGGTGGTAGTGCTGGTGACGCGCACGACAGAGGGCCGGACCGCTTCGTAGAGATCGGGCGTCGAGCTCTCGTCATTGCCTGCGGAGCGCGTCGCCTGGGCCTGCGACGTCGGCGAGTCGCTCTGCTGGGCGTTCGAGTTGTCCGACTCGCAGGCGATCATCATCGCCGCGAACAGGGCGAGCAGCGCCGCGAGCGATAGGGCCACGAGGAAACGGCGAACGGGAGTCCGGTTCAGCATTCTAGCCTC
>Ga0315287_10001318_pt1 | contig 22757 bp, 23 predicted proteins | sample YL17G11_0_MG_FD_205037 | JGI IMG/M metagenome (GOLD analysis project Ga0315287, IMG submission 205037) | Sediment microbial communities from Yellowstone Lake, YNP, Wyoming, USA - YL17G11_0 | ecosystem: Environmental > Aquatic > Freshwater > Lake > Sediment | place: USA: Wyoming | collected... | reverse complement strand
GTCGATCGTCGTGCGCTGGCAAGACATGGACTTCCAGCACTGCGAGGAGCGCTTCTCGGGCCACTTCGCCCGCGTGCTGCAGCACGAGATCGACCACCTCAACGGCATCCTGCTGATCGACCGCGCCATCGACGGCTTGCACAGCTGGACGGAGGAAGATGAGCAGCGGGCCGCCGAGGAGGCCAAGGTTGAGGCGGAGGAGCCGGTCGGCGCGGGCGGCGAACCTGCGGAAGAGTAGGGCGGCGTGTATCATGGGGTGGTAGGCGTACGTGGACATTCCTGCTGATCCAAATCTGATGCGCATAGCCGCGCGCCGCGAGGACGGCGAGTTTGTCACGCTGCGCCCGCGCAGCTTTGATGACTTTGCCGGCCAGGGCGACGTCGTGCGCAACCTCAAGGTGATGATCGGCGCGGCCAAGCTGCGCGGCGAGCCGCTCGAGCACCTGCTGTTCTCCGGCCCGCCGGGGCTGGGCAAGACCACGCTGGCGCACCTCATCGCCGCCGAAATGGGCAGCTCGATCCTCGTCAGCTCAGGCCCGATCCTGGAAATCCCCGGCGACGTGGTCGGCATCATGACCAAGCTGCGCCGCGGGCAGGTGCTGTTTATCGACGAGATCCACCGCCTGCGCCGGCCGGTCGAAGAGATCCTGTATGCGGCGATGGAGGACTTCCGCGCCGAGTGGGTCACCGGCACGGGGCCGGGCGGGGCGACGCAGATCAGCCTGCCGCTGGAGCGCTTCACGCTGATCGGCGCCACGACGCGCTCCGGGCTGCTTTCGGCGCCGCTGCGCGACCGCTTCGGCGGGCTGTTCCACCTCGAATTCTACCAGCCTGCGGAACTGGCCACGATCATCGGGCGCGCCGCGCCGGCGCTGGGCATGAGCATTACCGACGACGCGCGGATCTACCTCGCCGAGCACTCGCGGGGCACGCCGCGCATCGCGCTGCGCCTGCTGCGCCGCATCCGCGACTTCGTGCAGATCAAGGGCGAGGCGGGCATTGCGCTGGGGGAATGCCAGCACGCGCTGGAGCAGCTCGGGATCGGTACGCTGGGGCTGGACCGCATGGATCGCGCCATCCTCGACGCGGTGATCACGCGCTTCGGCGGCGGGCCGGTGGGCCTGGACACGCTGGCCGCGGTGTTCCATGAGGAGCGCGACGTGCTGGCGGAAGTGCACGAGCCATACCTGCTGAAACTGGGGCTGCTGCAAAAGACGCCGCGCGGGCGCGTCGCCACGGCTGGTGCGTACCTGTACTTGGGGATGAAGCCGCCTGCTGGAGTGAACGCGCCGGTGCCGCTGTTCGAAGAGCCGGAGAACGACGCCCCAGAAGAGTAGGGTGGTACTTATTCGGATAGCTACTATCCATTGAGAGCCGAGTGATAGCTTGTCTGCGGGAGAGCGTTGCGGTGTTGGTCCGTGATGCTTGGTCAAAGGTATTTAGCGTATCAACTAACAGTCAAGATGCCCTTCGTAGTCCAGCGCCTCGGACAAGGCACGCCGTATAGAGGTAGCTTGTAGCAACAGAACCACTGCTGTTACTAATACTAAGCACCAACTGCTGGCAAATAATACTCCTGTGAGTGTTCCCAATCCAATTAGCTGAAGCCCTTTGCTAAGCAATGATGGGGTAGCGGATAATTCGTAGAATGTCAAATAGAATATCGCCACAATGCTCAGTAGCGAGCACGAGCTAAATAGAGTCAGTCCAAAGATGAGTGCGCCCATCTTAGGCCATGCGGCGGCACCAATCGCCCGGCAGCAATAAGGATAGACTGCAATGAACTCATGCATTTGTATTGAGAATGACTTAGACTTGTTCGAATTAGAATGGACGCCTGTGGGGATACTGAGCCCTCCCCTGTTCTGAATAAGCCTGTCCCAGCTCGGAAAACGAACATGTTGGCTATCCGAGAGAACTTGGAGAAGTAACTTCTGATCGATTAAGACCATTCGAACATGATTTACAAACTTGGGTAGAAGCACTCGAACAGCTAACGTTGATACTGCTAAACTAAGCGAGAGACATAGACTTACAACTAGAGCGACTGGAACAATGCCGATACGCTGGATATAGTTATCTCCATAAACAGCCCACAGAAACATCAATCCTACCAATATGTTAGATACATATAGGGCTACGGCAGAACAATAGAGCGCAGTTGATGATTCAGATCGTAGTATTTCCGGGAATGACTGACGTTCGGTTTGCATAACTATTATCGGCACGCACAACTCATCTGACTTAGGCTCCGCCACCTTCATCCTCGGGAGGTGGGGGCACCTCGTCCCAGCGGATCAGCAGCCACGCGCCGTCCTCGCGCTCGAAGATAAAGTACTCCTCGCTGGAGGCGGTGACGTTTTCCGGCGGCGCGCGGTCGATGCGCACGGCGCTGAAGTCCTGCTGCACCCTGGCCACTGCCACGTCGCCGGTGACTTGCAAGTCGGTCAGCTCGAACTTCTGCAGGATGTTGTCGTAGACGGCCAGCGAAGCGTCGAAAAACGCGCGGTAGCTGCCGACGCCCTGGCCGGTCCAGCCGGCATCCAGGTAGCGCACGGCGATGTTGTTGCCCATCACGAACAGGTCGCTGACCGGCTGGCTGGCCAGCACTGGATCCTCGCGGTTGAGGCCCTCGGCAATGATCTCCAGCTCGTCGGTGAGCAGCGCGCGCACCGCGGTTTCGTCCAGCGGCGCCGTGCCCGCGCCACCGCAGGCGGCCAGCGCCAGGCACAGCAGCATGGCAAGCAGTATGCGCATCAGAAGCTGTATGTTACCAGAGCGCGCACGGTGTTCTCCGTAGCGTAGTCGTAGCCCAGCTGCGCCAGACTCGGTGAGGTGGATTCGTCCTTGGTAATGATTGACAGGTCGTACCTCCAGGTCGCATTAGTCTGATACGAAAAGAGCAGGTTCAGCGTCTGCGTGTTGGTCTCGCGGCCGCCCGGGAAGCCGCGCAGGAACTGCCGCCACTCGGCAGTCAGGCCAACTCCCGCATCCGAAACCAGGTTGTAGCGGAAGCCGGACATCATCACGTCCGTGCCGTCGGGCAAGCCCAGCGGTGAGCTGGAGGCGTTGTCGTAGCTCTGGCTGAAGAACATCGACATGTCCGCGCGCTGGCCAAGAGGGAACGAGCCCGTCAGGCTCACCACGTCGGAAGTGTTGCGGCGCTGCTCCGTCGGCCGGCGCTGCAAGATCTGCTGGTAAGCGGCGTCCAGCCGCCCGCGACTGCCCGGTAGGTTGTAGTGCAGCTCGCTGCTCAGCGTCTCGCCTTCCAGGCTGTTGACCTGCAGGCGCCGATCGTTGGATGAGCTGTTCTCATAGTAAAAGACGCCGCTGGTGCGCGGGTTGAGCGTGTAGTTCCAGCGGATCTGCTGCTCCAGCTGGGCCGTATCGCGGTTGATGTCGGTGTACTCGTCATACATCTGGTTCAGGCTTAAGGACGCCTGTTTACCCGCCGGCACGGGGGGATCAAACGCCAGGGTGACGTAGCGTCGCGCGCGGCGCGAGCCTGGCTGTCCGGATCTGCCAGTGTAGTTGGCGAGGAATTTGACCTGGTAGCGCAGCGGCATGCCGCTGACGGTGCCTGTCAGGGCCAGGCCGGCATCCGTCGCCGAGGTTGTGTCGTTGCCCGGCCCGAGCGCGGCATTGGTTCCCAGCGGGCTGGTGGCATCCTCGGTGTATGCATAGTCGAGCTGCAGGTTGCCGATGTTGCCCAGGCCCAGCCGGCGATTTCCCTCCATATACGTCTTTTGCTCGCTCGTCGCCGGAAAACCCTGCGCGTAGTTACGCTTGCGCACGCTCTGTATGTTGGCAAGGTAGTGCTGTGCGACCGTGCCGGTGCCGCTGCTGAATTCTGCTGTCCAGGAGGTGCGCGCGTCCTCGCTGGCGTCAACCTGCGCGGTGCCGAAGTAGCTGTACGTGCTGTTGACGACGTGCGAGAGCGCGACCACCGGGAAGTTCGGCTGGTTCCAGCGCAGGCTGAGGTCCTTGGTATTGCGCGGGGTTAAGGTGCGGGGCACGGTGGAAGGAAACTCGTTGCTCTGCGAATCCTCTTCAGTCATGTGGTACGTTCCATGCAGGCCGCTCTGCCCATCCAGGCGCACGAATACTTCGTACCAGTCCACGCGGTTGTCATCTGAGATATGAGAAATCCTGTCCAGCCGGTCAGACATCGTCAAGCGATAGTGCGACTCAAGTCCCAGGCTGTTGGTGTTGCTGAAGCTGATCGGCGGCGGCAGCCAGTCGGCAGTCCACGTGTACACATAGTTGTCGCGGAAGCTTCTGTTGGCGCCGTTGTCGCTCTGCGTGATCGTAAAGTCGCTGGTGTGCGACAGCCGTGGCATCTGCTGGATCGCGTCACGGGGCGCCGCCCATGCCGCGCGCGGAAACATGCCCAGAGCTGCGAATGTCCAGGCGCAGCAAATGGTAGCGATGATCCAGGCGAATCTCGCCGGCCCCGTCATCGTGATGATTCTATCGTAATCCCAAGAGCGCTATTTCAGCAGTGGTAGCGAGGATAACTAGCTGCTCGCGAGATGAATACTTAGCCATGGGAGCGGTTGATAACTTGTGGACAAACCCGGCATGGTGTGCTAGCATTGCCCCGGTACATCCTGGGTTGAGGTGTGTGGGGCTTATGAAGTGGTTTATCACGGGGATTCTAATTGCGCTGTTCGCCAGCCTGCCCGCGCTAGCCGGCGAGGACTGCGCTTGCAGCGGCCACCATGGCGATCGCACAGTAGGGCCAACCAGCCAGCCTGACTGCTGCACAGTCGCGGCGCAGCCCTGCGGGTGCCAGCCTGAGCTTTGCCCCTGCAAAGGCGTCGAGGTCAAACGCGACGACTGCCTTGGCGTGCCCTATACGGACGAAGGTTGCTGGATCATCGATCCCAGCTGCTGCCCGCACGACGAGTACCGCCTGGTCTGCCCGGCGCGAGGCCAGTTCAGGCTGCTGTGCAAGCCCAAGTGTGAGAAGTCGTGCAAGAAGCCGAAGTGCAAGCAGGATACCTGCTCATGCAGCTCGGAGGCCGACGAAGAGTTCATGGAGGACTGATCAGCGCCTGCGAAACACCGGCGGTTCTTTCCTCCGCAACGTGGCTTGGCGCACTTCGATAAAACGCAGCATGAGCCCTGTGCCAGCGCATGTAGCCAGGATGATCAGCAGATAGGGGGCGGACTGCGTGAGATAGCCCAATGGCGTCGCGGCGTCAACTGCGCAGTGTGCTGCAAAGTCCAGCACCAAGGCGATCAGCGTCCAACAGCAGCCCGTGATGAAGCCTTCACGGACCCGGGCGACGTAGCTTTGCGGCAGGAACATCCAGGCGCACCATAAGGTGCTCACGAAGACCACGCTGCTGTAAGTGATGCGGGCGGCCAGCTGGCTCTCGACCTCAATTGGCAGCAGGCACAGCGATAGCACGAAGATGAGCAGCCAGTTAAGAAAGCCCAACGCTAGTATCACCAGCCACCTTTCCGACCGTGAAAACTTCATCGCCTCAGGCGCCTCTGGCTAATCGGCCCTCATCTTCTGCTCGACAACCTGAATCTTGGACTGCATCGACTGCGGTTTGTCGCGTCTGTCATCGAGTTTCAGCAGCATCCCGATGCGCGGATAGCCCATCTCGATCAGCGCGCGATGGATGCTCGCGGCCAGGGCATACAGCTGCTCGGGCTCACCCTCAACACAAGTGCCCATCGGGTGCAGCACGTACTTCAGCCCGCTGGCGGCGATAAGGCGCTGGGCTGCCACCACGGCATCACTGACGGATACTGAACCTTCCCGGCGGGGCGAGACCTGAATGTCCATGATCGCCATTGAGCTAGATTCTACACTGCGGCGCAACGACAGCCAGACGCCGCTGTTGGCTGAGATGAAGCAATCCTCGCTGTGTTTGGCTGCCGGCATGTCCCTGCACCTAGTAATCATCAATATATCGGGCGACTAATAGTTGCGGTAGCATGCTGTTGCGCTTCTACCGAGCGCGCTGGGCCTCCTGCATTGCATCTCTCATCGACCGCAAGCTTCATCATACCTGGATTTAACCGATGTCGTGCAAATTTAGGTTTTACAACTGATTCTGATTAAACCTGTTCCAGGTGCTCTGTACAACGGTAGACTATTAGCGATTCAATATGGCCCCTCGCGGGTGAGTTCCCGCAAACCTGGGGGAGAGGTGTTATATGCGGCACACAGGTGATGTTATGGGACACGGTTTTAGGCTTGCACTGCTCAGCATGCTGATTGCGCTCACGGCCGGCTGGGCGATGTCGTGCACCAAAGGCTTGAGCGCGAACGACACGACAGCCGGAGGCACCGACGGGCTGCCCGAACTGAAACTCACCGCCGTTGCGCCATCGCCAACCAGCACGGTTCAGAACCTGGACGTGGCGATTGTGCGCGCTGGCGGCGGCTTCGACGTGTCGATCCTGGCCGGCGAGAAGCTGCCCGAGCTGCGCGAGCTGTTCTTCAGCGTGGACTATCCTGCTGCCACGGTGCACTCGCTGGGCTTGCCCGGCGCGCCGCAGGTGGCTGGCGAAAACGTGATCGGGCTGGTCGTGGAACCCAGGCCAGGCCATATCGAATGCGGCACGGTGGCCACGGTGCAGAGCGATCTGCCGGCCATCCGGCCTGGCGACCCGATCCTCACCTTCCGGCTGGTCAGCGGCCCCAGCGAGCGCAGCGCCAGCGAAGTGGCATCCAGTGCCCGTGCGCGGGCGCGCAACCTGCAGCTGGCCAAGGATGGTGAGAACTGGGTGCTCTCCTGGGACTACACCAATCCCGGCGACGCCAACCAGGACGGCGAAGTAGGCATCGGCGACCTGACTCCCATCGGCGCGCACTTCCTGCAACAGGTCAACAACTCCTGGGACGACCCGCTGCGCAATATCGACGGCGACTCCAACGGTGAGATCAACGCCGGCGACATCACGCCGATCGGGCAGAACTATGCCAGCGAGATCTTCGCCTACCAGATCGAGATGAGCGAGGCTGGCGCGAGCAACTTCCGCACAATCGGCCAGATGCTGCTGGAGGATGAACGGACCAACCCTGGCGAGACGGTGACGTTCACCTACACCTTTGGCTCGGAGTATGTCGAGGACGCGTGGTACCGCGTCGTCACCCTGGATCGCGAGCTGTTGTTCGGCATCCCCAGCGAGTCCATCAGCGAGAATGGCCGCCGGCTTGATCCCGTCGACGTGCCGAGCGAAGGCGAAGTGATGGTCACGCTGTATGCGAACAACCTGTCGGGAGCGATGGCCCACATGAACGCCGTACGCGTCGTGTTCCCCGACTGCTATGAGTATGTCAGGGGCAGCGCGAATCCTGGAGCCCCCGGGGGCTACACCAGCGACGTGGACGGCATCTGGACCAGCTTTGTCCAGCCCGGCGGACTGCTCTTCCCACCCGACAACTTCTTCGTTACCACTGACCTTGGTGACGGCAAACGCGCGCTGGACTTGAATGTGACAACCATCGACCGCATTGTCGCGGCTACGCCGGTCGGCTATGGCGACCTGATCAACTTCAAGCTGAAGAACAACGGCACAGCGCCGTTGACACTGGAGTTCCAGGCCCAGACCGAAGACGGCGTGAAGCGCACGTACTTCTCGGACGATCAGAACGTGGACCGTTACTTCGGCAACAGTATCGGCATCCGCGCGAACCAGTAAGCCGTACGTCAGCACTATGGAAACGTGGCAGTTGGACTACTCTTAGCAGTAGGCCAGCTGCCCCTTTTGTTTGGCCTTCCCTGCAATCCAGAGCTAGAGCTGCTGCGGCGGCTCGGTGACCGAGATGGCGATGGCGTAGCAGCCGCCGGTGGCAGCAAAGCTGACCACCAGCTTGATCGCCCATTGACCCTTCTGGCGCGGCTGGTCTGCCGGCTGCGGGTAGACGAAGTAGTAGGTCAGATGCACCTGGCCGTCTGACGCGATTTCCGCTGGCAGGAAGGGCTTGCCAAGGGTGTCCTGCAGCGACTGCGGCTGCAGCAGCACCGCCCGTTCTCCGCGCAGCTCGACTGCGGACTTCTCGCTGTTCGCCAGGTAGCAGGCCAGCCCATCGATAGCGCCGTAGCCGTAGGGCGTCGGGGCTGGCGAGCCGTCACCGGGGTTATCGCTGTACAGCGCGACAACCAGGTCCAGATCGCCGCGGCGCTCCGCGTACGGATTGTGGCGGTTGAACTCCTCGTGCGTCATCACCCACACATCTGCCTTGCCCGCCGCTGCATCAGCTGCCTTGCGGGCGTCGGCTACGCTCAGCCCAAGCTGCAGGCCCAGCCCCAGGCCGTCAGTGGCAAGTCCGGGATCAGGTGGCAGCTTGAGCTGCTTGCTGCAGCCGGCAAGCAGAATCAACGCCAGGGCTGCCACCGCCATGCCACATGCCAAGTGTAGCTTCATGCAGCATATGTTACCCGCTGAAACGCCTTTACCGCCCTGGATCTGACGCAGCAGGCCGCGCCGCATGTCGAGCGTGCGCACAGCGCATGCAATACTATTGCGACATGTCCAACGGTAAGCGGCGCAGATTGGCGATTCCAGCGCAGGTGCCAATTGTGGCCGTGCTGCTGGTGCTGGCGGGCTGGGCGATCTATCGCTGGCAGATCGACGTGCGCGGCGATCCCGAACACCTCGTGGTCTCCGGCAGCGTGGAAGGGGAGGACGCCAGCCTGGGCAGCAAGGTCGGCGGGCGGCTGCTGGTAGTGCATGTGCAGGAGGGCGACGTTGTCGCCGCCGGGCAGCTGCTGGCGGAGTTCGACGTGCCGGAGCTCAAGGCGCAGCAGGGCCAGCTCCGGGGCGTGCTGGCAGAGGCCCAGGCCACGGCCACCAAGCTGGCCAACGGCGCGCGGCCGCAGGAGATCGCGCAGGCCGCGGCGCTGCTGGCGGCGGCCAAGGCGCAGCTCGCCGAGCTGGAGCTGGGCACGCGCAGCGAGGACATCGCCGCTGCTGAGGCCGCCTGGCGCAATGCCGAAGTGCAGTACAACCTGGCCGTTGCCGACCTGAAGCGCGCGCAGGAGCTGTACGACGCCGCGGTGATCCCGCGCAGCCAGCTCGATGCCGCGCAGGCCCGCGTGGACAGCACGCGCCAGCAGGCGGACGCGGCCAAGCAGCAGTACGACAAGGCGCTGGCCGGTCCGCGCCCCACGACGCTGGATGCGGCGCGGGCGCTGGTCAGGCAGGCGCAGGCGGCCTACGACCTGGTGCTGGCCGGCAGCCGCAAGGAGGACATCGCCGCCGCCGCAGCGCGCATTTCGACGATCGACGCGCAGATCGCCGCGCTGGATGTCTCGCTGTCCGAAGCGCGCGTAATCTCGCCTGAAGCTGGCGTCGTGCTGACGGTCAATCATCAGCCCGGCGACCTGCTGGCGGCGGGCACGCCGGTGGTCACGATGCTACTGCCCAGCAGCTACTTCATCCAGGTCTTCATCCCCGAGCAGAAGCTCAGCTGGGTGCAGCCGGGGGCGCGCGCCGCGCTGGCGGTCGACGCCTACCCCGGCGAAGCGTTCAGCGGCACGGTGACGTACCTGGCGGACACGGGCGAGTTCACGCCGCGCAACCTGCAGACCAAGGAGAAGCGCGTCGAGGAAGTGTTCCGCTGCAAGGTGAAAGTCGACGATACCAGCGGCCGCCTGCGGCCGGGTATGGTCTGCGATGTGACCTTCAGCCGTCCGGCGGGAGTGACGGCCAGTGAGCGCTGAGGGCGGCACCAAGCCTGCAAACAGCGAGCCGGCCATCATCGCCGAGCACCTGACGATGCGCTTCGGCGACTTCACGGCAGTGCATGACGTCAGCCTGGACGTACAGCCGGGGATGATCTTCGGCTTTCTCGGACCCAACGGCTCGGGCAAGTCCACGGTGATCCGCATGCTCTGCGGACTGCTTGAGCCCAGCGGCGGCAGCGGGCGCATTCTTGGCTACGACTGCGTGCGGGAGAGCGAGTACGTGAAGCGCAGCATCGGCTACATGGGCCAGCGCTTTTCGCTTTACCCAGACCTGACGGTCTGGGAGAACCTGACCTTCTACGGCCGCGTCTACAGCATGGGCCGCAAGCTGGCTGGGCGCCGCGACGAGGTCATCGCCATGCTGGGCATGGAGCCCTACGTCTACCGCCGCGCGGCGCACCTCTCGGGCGGCTGGAAGCAGCGGCTGGCGCTGGGCTGCGCGATCCTGCACGAGCCGCGGGTAATGTTCCTCGACGAGCCTACAGCGGGCATCGATCCCGTGGCGCGGCGTGCGCTGTGGGACTTCCTGTTCTCACTGGCCGGGCGCGGCGTGACGCTGTTCGTCACCACGCACTACATGGACGAGGCCGAGCGCTGCAACGAGCTGGCGTACATCTATTTGAGCCACCTGCTGGTGCGCGGCCGCCCCGACGAGCTGAAGACCGATCCGCGAGTCACGCCGCCACACATGCGCTGGCTGGAGGCGACGGTCGAGCGGCCGGCGGAGCTCATCCCGCAACTGATCGCCACCGCCGGCCTGGACAACGTCACCATCTTCGGCAACACGCTGCACATGCGGGCGCACGAGAGCCTCAGCGATGATGAGATCCGCCGCCGGTGCGGTGTGCAGTTCCAGCCTGGCGCGCCGACGCTGGAGGACGTGTTCGTGATGCTCACGCTGGAAGCCGAGCGCAGCAAGCAGTTTGAGCAGCAGCCCGCGCGGGGAGGGAAGGCCTGATGCTGCGGGGTCTGAGCGCGATCATCTACAAGGAGTTCATCCAGACGATGCGCGACCCGGCCGCGCTGCTGGTGACGATTCTCATCCCCATCGTGCAGCTGACGATCTTCGGCTACGCCATCGACACCGAAGTGCGCAACGTCCGCACCATCGTGCTGGACCTGGACAAGAGCACTGCCAGCCGCGATTTCGTCGAGCGCCTGGTGGCGACGCGCCTGTACACAGTCGTGGATTACGTGCCGAGCATGGAGGCGCTGCGCAGCGCGCTCGTCGCCGGCACGGCCAAGGTCGGCGTGAACATCCCCGCCGGCTACCAGCGCCAGCTCAACGCGCGCGAGCCGGCGACGATCCAGGTGTTCATTGACGGCAGCAACAACACCATCGCCGCGCAGACGCTGGGCACCGTGCAGAACCTGGGCTACGCCATCTCGGCGGAGCTGCTGGGCGTCAGCGCGGGCGGCAGCGGTGGCCTGCCGCTGGTGGTCAAGCCGCGGCTGCTGTTCAATCCCTCCCTGCGCAGCGCCAACTTCTTCGTGCCCGGCCTGATCGGCACGCTGCTGTTCATCATGACGATGATGCTCACCGCGTTCGGGCTGGTGCGCGAGCGCGAGCTGGGCACGCTGGAGCAGCTGATGGTCACGCCGGTGAGCAAGGGCGCGCTGATGCTGGGCAAGGTGCTGCCTTACCTCGGCCTGGGTATGCTGCAGATGCTGACGGTGGTGCTGGTGGCGCAGGTGATCTTTGACGTGCACATCGTCGGCAACCTGTACCTGCTGATCGGCCTGGCGCTGATCTTCGTGATGTCGTCCCTGGGACTCGGTTTGATCATTAGCACGGTGGCGCGCACGCAGCTGCAGGCGATGATGGGCAGCTTTATCTTCTTCCTGCCCTCGGTGCTGCTCTCAGGATTCATCTTCCCGCGCGAGTCGATGCCGCGCATCATCTACTGGATCAGCGCCTGCCTGCCGGTGACGTACTTCATGGAGATCCTGCGCGCGCTGATCATGCGCGGCGCCGGCATGGATGCGCTGTGGGTTGATGCCGTGGTGCTGTTCTGCATGGGAGTCGGCCTGATCAGCCTGGCGGCATTCCGCTTCCGCAAGACGGTGCGCTAGCTTCAGTCCGCCGCGAAGTGCAGCGCGACCATGCTGTCTTCGAAGCCCTGCTTGTTGAGGTAGTAGCGCAGCTTGCCGTCGCGCGGGGCGAAGGCAAACATGCGGATCTCGCCGCGCTGCGTGGAAGCGGCGATGGCCGCGCGCAGCAGCGCCTGCCCGGCGCCCTGCTCACGCTTGTCGGGTGGAACCCACAGCGAGACGATGCGGCTGAGCAGACCCATCGGGCGTACGGCCACGTAACCGGCGAGCTGGCCGTCGGCGGACGCTGTGTGCAGATCAAGCTGGTCGAGCGTGTCGGAGATGTTGCCCGCTGGACCGATCATGCTCTCGCCGCTCTGTCCGGCCTGCGCCATTAGTTCTGCTAGCGCCTCATCGGCAGAGGCCTGTCCGACGGCGATGGCCGGGCGCTTCGGCGCCGGCGGTTGCTCATCAAGGACCAGCACAAGATCCGGCAGGCCAGTAGCAGTTCCGTTAAGCGGATTGAGTCCGTAAACGTACAGTGCGTCGGCCAGCTCTTCCACCGCCGGGCCATGCTCGTTCTGCGGCCAGACCAGCAGCAAGGCGCCCGCCAGGCGCGCACCGCTCAGCTCGGCGCGCGCTTTCGCTCCGCGCAGCACCTTGTCCGGGCTGACCACCTGCTCCGGTTTCCACAGCGCCAGCCAGGCGCTTGGCCCAAGGATCAGGCAGCCGCCGTCGATGTCCTCGCATGCGCCGGGGGGAAACTCGGATAGCGCCAGTGGTTTGAGAACGAAGTCCAAGTTGGCCGTGCCCTGCATGCACCGATTGTGCCATGCGCAGCGCGCCTCGTCCAGCCTGCGGCGCTGAGAACAATTCTCATTCGCAACTGGCCGGCTCAAGCGGCGGGGCGCGCCGGTATAATCCATGCGAGTTCAGCAGAGGAGGCATCACATGGGATCAGTGATTCTGGACGCCACGCGCACGCCTATCGGCAGCTACGGTGGCTCGCTCAAAGAGATCCACGCGCCCGAGCTGGCGGCGCTGTGCATCAAGACGGTGGTGGAGCGCAACGGCATCGCGCCGGCGAGCGTCGACGACGTGATCATGGGCATCGTCGTGCCGGCCGGGGTAGGGCAGATCCCCAGCCGCCAGGCGGCTATCCGCGCAGGCCTGCCGGTGGAAGTACCCAGCCTGACCGTCAACAAGGTCTGCGCCAGCGGCATGCGCGCGATCACGCTGGCCGACCTGCTGATCCGCAGCGGCGAGGCGGAGCTGATCATCGCCGGCGGCATGGAGAACATGAGCCGCGTACCCTACGCCAGCTTCGCCACACGCTGGGGCGCGCGGATGAACAACACGGAGCTGGTGGACCTGATGGTGCACGACGGCCTGTGGTGCGCCTTCGACAACGTGCACATGGCCAGCCACGGCGAGAAGGTGGCCAGGGAGTACGGCCTCACGCGCCAGATGTGCGACGAATTCGCCGCGATGTCGCAACAGCGCGCGGGGGCGGCGATGGCCGCCGGACGGCTGAACGATGAGATCACGCCGTTCCCTATCCCGCAGCGCAAAGGCGATCCCGTGCTGTTCGCCAAGGATGAGCAGCCGCGGCCCGAAACTACAGCCGAAGGCCTGGCGCGGCTCAAGCCGGTGCTGGGCACCGAGACGATCACTGCGGGCAATGCGCCGAGCGTGAACGACGGCGGCGGCGCGGTTGTCGTGTGCACCGAGGAGCGCGCCAAGCAGCTCGGCAAACAGCCGCTCGCTTACATCCGCGGCGAGGCGCACGTGGCGCTGAAGCCGTACCAGTTTCCCATCGCACCGGCGTTCGCGATCAGGAAGCTGCTGGCCAAGACCGGCAAGCAGCTCAGCGATATCGCCGTGCTGGAAGTCAACGAGGCCTTCGCGGCGGTGGTGCTGGCCTGCGGGGCGGAGCTGGGCTGGGATGTGCAGCACGTCAATCCCAACGGCGGGGCGATCGCTTACGGCCACCCGATCGGCATGAGCGGTGCGCGCATCACGATGACGTTGGCCTACGAGCTCAAGCGCCGCGGCGGCGGCCTGGGCATCGCCGCGATCTGCTCCGGCAGCGGGCAGGGCGACGCCGTGCTGCTGGAAGTGAAGTAGCGCTTGATGCTCTCGAGCTAGCGGAGCCGTACTGGGCTCAGCCGAGGCTTCTCGCGCCGGGATAGGCCCGCAATGCGCTTGACCACGGGTTTTCGGTGTTTTTCGGTTGAAATAGAAGTTTTCAGCTCGTTTCTGATATAATTCGTCATCTCACGAAATGACGAATGAACGAATCAGCCAGGTCACTACCATCGCCAAAGCCATCGCCGACGAGACGCGCGTGCGCCTGCTGATGGCGCTGCGTGGGCGCGAGCTCTGCGTCTGCCAGCTGCAGGCGGTAGTCGATTTCGCGCCTTCCACGGTATCGGAGCACCTGCTGCTGCTCAGGCAGGCCGGGCTGGTGAAAGCGCGCAAGGCTGGGCGCTGGGTGTATTACGCCCTCAGCGATCGCGAAGGCGGCCAGCAGGTGCGCGCTACGCTGCAATGGCTGGAACAGAACTGCAGCAACGATCCGATGATCGTTGACGATGAGCGGCGCCTGCAGGAAATACTCAGTATGAAGCCGGATGAGCTATGCAAGCCGAAAGCCACAAGCTGAGCGTGCTCTTCCTCTGCACTGGCAACTCGTGCCGTAGCCAGATGGCGGAGGGCTTCGCGCGCGCGCTTTTCGGCGACTCCATTCGCGCACTATCTGCTGGCACAGTGGCTAAGGGGCTCGATCCGCGAGCAGTGGCGGCAATGGCCGAGGCGGGAGTCGACATCTCTGGTCAGCGCAGCAAGAGCCTAGACGATTTACGCGACCCCCAAACTCACGACCTGCCGGCGTTCGAGCTGGTCGTCACCGTGTGCGACGCAGCGCGCGAGGCGTGCCCGGTCTTCCCCGGGCAAGCGCGCATGCTGCATCAGAGCTTTGACGATCCGCCGGAATTGGCGCGCAATGCGCCTACGCAAGCGGAAGCGCTGGCGCACTACCGGCGCGTGCGCGACGAGATAAGGGCTTTTGTCGAGTCGCTGCCTGACGTGCTGACGGGTCAAATCGCAACTCATTCACTGGCAGGGCAGGTGGAACATGCGCACGATGGATAGCAAGGTAGCCTGCGTCCCGCGCCGCAGCGGTCTGAGTTTCCTCGACCGCTACCTCACGCTGTGGATCTTCCTGGCGATGGCCATCGGCGTCGGCCTGGGCTGCTTCATGCCCGGCGTGGAGTCGCTGATCAACCGCTTCCAGGTGGGCACGACGAACATCCCCATCGCCATCGGGCTGATCCTGATGATGTACCCGCCGCTGGCCAAGGTGAAATACGAAGAGCTGGGCGAGGTCTTCCGCAACTGGCGCGTGCTCGCGCTCTCTCTGGTTCAGAACTGGCTGATCGGCCCAGTGCTGATGTTCGCCCTGGCGCTGCTGTTCCTGCACAACTACCCGCACTACATGGTCGGCCTGATCCTCATCGGCCTGGCGCGCTGCATCGCCATGGTCATCGTCTGGAACGAGCTGGCGCGCGGCGACAGCGAGTACGCCGCCGGGCTGGTGGCCTTTAACAGCATCTTCCAGGTGCTGTTCTACAGCGTCTACGCCTATGTGTTCATCACCGTCCTGCCGCCACTGTTCGGCGTCAGCGGCAGCGCAGTGCACATTACCATCGCGCAGATCGCCCAGAGCGTGTTCATCTACCTCGGCATTCCATTCATCGCGGGCATGCTCACGCGCTTCGCGCTGCTCAGGCTACGTGGTCGCGAGTGGTACGAGCGTGTGTTCATCCCGCGCATCAGTCCGCTGACACTGGCCGCGCTGCTGTTCACGATCCTGGTAATGTTCAGCCTCAAGGGCCAGCTGATCGTCAGCATCCCGCTGGACGTGCTGCGCATCGCCCTGCCGTTGCTGGTGTACTTCGTGGTTATGTTCCTCGTGTCGTTCTCTATGGGCCGGCTGATCGGCGCGGACTACAGCAAGACCGCCACGCTGAGCTTCACCGCTGCCAGTAACAACTTCGAGTTGGCCATCGCCGTCGCTGTGGCTGTGTTCGGCGTAGGCTCGGGCGAGGCGTTTGCCGCCGTCATCGGCCCGCTAGTCGAGGTGCCGGTGCTGATCGCGCTGGTCAACGTGGCACTGCACTTCCAGCGCCGCTACTTTGCGATGAATACAGGTGCAGCCGCACCGAGGAGCTGAGAGCATGTCTCAAACGCATGAAACGCAGGATCCGGACGAAACGCACGAGCTGGTGCAGCAGGCATATGGCGAGGTAGCCAAGCGGCAGACATCATGCTGCGGCCCGGCAGCTCAGGCTCCGCAGAGCGGCGTGGCGTCATGCTGCTGCGGGCCGGTCGCCGACCTGGCGTCGAGTCCGCTGCCCGAGGCGGATCTTGGCCTGTCTTGCGGCGATCCGCTGACGTTCGCCGAAGTGCGTCCGGGGGACGTGGTGCTCGACCTGGGCAGCGGCGCCGGGCGCGACGCGTTTACAGCGGCGGTGCTGACCGGGCCGCAGGGCAGCGTGATCGGCGTGGACATGACGCCGGAGATGCTGGCCCTGGCGCGCCGCAACGCGGCCAAGCTGGCCATGGCGCGGGGGCTGGTCAATGTCGAGTTCCGCCAGGGCTACATCGAGGCGTTGCCGGTGGACGATGCCAGCGTGGACCTGGTGATCAGCAACTGCGTGATCAACCTCTCGCCGGACAAGCCGCAGGTGTTCCGCGAGGCGTTTCGTGTGCTTAAGCCCGGCGGCCGGCTGGTGGTCAGCGACATCGTGCTCAACCGCGCGCTGCCCGCCGAGTTGCTCAACGATGCGGCGCTGTACTCGGCCTGCCTGTCCGGCGCGTTGCTGCGCGACGACTACCTGGGGGCGATTCGCGCGGCGGGCTTCGCACCTGTCGAGGTGCTGACAGAGCGGCAGTACGAGGCCAGCGACCTGAACGGCGACCCGATCACTGTGCATGCTGGGGAATCACTGGCGGGAGCAGCCAGCTCGATCACCGTGCGAGCGGTGAAAGGGTAGGGGAGCGGGCTACTCCACGCCGGTCGTGTAATGCACGATGCCCAGCACCAGCGGGTTGAAGCGCGTCTTCTGGAAAATCACCCGCTGCAGCGCGTTCTGCATATTGTTGCGCAGCTGCAGCGAGAACTCCGGCGTGCGCTGGCGGTTGCGTTTAACCGCCTCGGCCACCGCCTGGCGCAGCTCCACATACAGCTCGGCGTCCTGCTGCTCCGGGATGAAGCCCTTGCTGATCAGGTCCGGACCGGCCACCAGTTCGCCGCTGGCCTCGTCCAGCACCACGCTGAACACCAGCATGCCGTCCTGGGCCAGCGCCAGCCGCTCGTTGATCGTGCGGCGGCTTAGATCCGCGCTGCCGTCGCCGGCGATGAACACCTCGCCGGCCTTCACCTCGTCCACCTTGGCCAGGCTGTCCGGCGTGGCCTGCCAGCGCTCGCCGAGCTGGGCAATGGCGATGTCCGATTCGTGGAAGCCCCACTGCTTGGCCAGCTTCTTGAAGCGCATCTGGTGACGGTACTGGCCGTGGTTGGGGATGACAAAGCGCGGCCGCACCATCTGCACGAAGTCGCGGATCTCTTCCTGGTAGGCGTGGCCGCTGACGTGCGCGCCCGTGTTGAGGCCGTAGATCACTTCCGCGCCCGCACGGAACAGGTCGTCGATCACGCTGAAGATCGCCGTCTCGTTGCCGGGGATCGGGCTGGCGCTGAAGATGAACAGGTCCTCATCGCGCACAGTGACAAAGCGATGGTCACCTGAGGCCAGCCGCGTCATTGCCGAAAGCGGCTCGCCCTGACTGCCGGTGAGGAGCACCAGCAGGCGCTCAGGCTTCACGCGCTCCGCCTCAGTCGGATTGACCAGCACGTGCGGCGGCACTTTGAGATAGCCGTTGTCCTGGGACAGCTCGACGTTGTCGACCATTGTCCGCCCGAGCACCAGCACCTTGCGCTTCTGATCCACCGCAATGTCGATCGCCTGCTGGATGCGGTGGATATTGCTGGCGAAGGTCGTGATGAACACACGGCCCTCGTGCTGCGCGACGTACTGGCGGATCGGCTCGCGCACGCTGGTCTCGCTGCCCGAGACGCCGGTGCGCTCGATGTTCGTCACGTCCATGCTCATCAGCGTGACGCCCTTATCGCCGATCGCGCGCAGCTTGGCGGTGTCGGTGAGTTTGCCGTCCACCGGCGTGGGATCGAGCTTGAGGTCGCCGCTATGCAGATAAACGCCGGCGGGAGTGTGCACGGCGAAGCTGCAGGCGTCGGGCACGCTGTGCGTGACGCGGATCGTCTGGATCTTGATGCCCGCTACCTCGAAGTCGTCGCCGACCTTGAACGTCGTCAGCGGCGTGTCGCCCAGGCCGAACTCAGCGAGCTTCGGGCGCAGCAGCCCCAGCGTGAATTTGCTGCCGTAGATCGGCGGAGCCTTCTCCAGGTCCTGCAGCAGGAAGGCCATGCCGCCGATGTGGTCTTCATGGCCGTGGGTCAGCAGGATGCCTTTGATGCGGTGCTGGTTCTTCACCAGGTAGCTGAAGTCGGGCACCACGACGTCGACGCCAAAGGCGCGCACATCGGGGAAGGCCATGCCGACGTCAATCACCAGCAGCTTGCCCTGGATGTCGAGGACGAAGCAATTCTTGCCGATCTCGCCCACGCCGCCAAGGCTGAGCCAACTGAACCCGCGGTTGTCATTCATCTGGGCCGCTTTACCTCTGCTGGGTTAGAACACATCTACCTGCTTGAGCGGATCGCCGTCGATGCGCACGTTCTGCGGGGCGAGGATGAAGATGTTCTTCGTCACTTCCCACACCGTGCCGTTGAGCATTTCCACCGCGCCGGAAAGGTAATCCACCACGCGCTTGGCTTCCTCGATGTCCTCGGCGGCCAGCTCGTTGATGTCCAGCACCAACGCCTGCCGCGTGCGCAGGAAGTCGGCGTAAGTCTTGACGCTGAACAGCGGCTTGCCGGTGTCATCGCGCTCAGGCCGCACGACAAACAGCGTCGTCCTGTCAGTATCTGGCATCGAGATGATCGCGGGTTCCGGCTGGTCCTGCGCCACTACTGGCCGTGCAGCCGGACGGGCAGGATAGTCCACCACCTGATCCCTCTCGACGTAGTCGTCATCCGCGCCAAAAAGACGCATAACCCCTGTCAAAAAGCTCATTCAACCCTCCAGACCCTCAAACAACGCTCCGCCAACCCGCACCATCGTCGCCCCTTCCTCGACAGCCCAGATGTAATCCAGGCTCATGCCGAGCGACAAAGTATCCCACGCGGGAAGCGCGCCAAATCTCGCGGGCATTGTATCAAACAATTCGCGCATCTGTCGAAAACAGCCGCGCGTTCCACGTTCGAAATCGTTCATGCCGGGATAGGCGTCGGGCCACGGCGGCACCGCCATCAGCCCGCGCAGCTGCATGTGCGGGCACTCGGCGGCGAGCTGTGCGCAGATCGCGGGCGCTTCATCGGGTGCCACGCCATGTTTCTGCGGCTCCAGGCCGATGTTGACCTGCAGCAGCGCATTGATTGTCAGACCGCGCTCGGCAAGTTCCTGCTCCAGCAGGTGAGCGGTCTTCAGGCTGTCCACGGCTTGCAGCCAGTCGAAGCTGTCGGGGATCAGCTTGATCTTGCGGCTCTGCTGGGCGCCGATGAGATGCCGCGTGAAGCGCCGGCCGGCGGCGAACAGCGCAGCGAAGCGCTCGCCGGCACGGGGCAGCAGGTTCTCGGCCAGGTCGGTCGCGCCGGCGTCGAGCAGTGCGTCCACCCACTCATCCTGGGCATACTTGGTGACGCAGACCAGACTGACCTCGCGGTCCTGAGCTGCCTTGTGGAGATTCTCGCGCACGCGCGCAAGGTTCGCCGAGACGAGCCTGAGCGTCAGCTGTGGGTCCATGGATGGCTACTTCTTGACGCGCCTGAGGAACGCCGGGATATCGAGATCCTCGTCGCTCTCCTCGGGCTTCGCCGGCTTGCTGGCGGCCTCCGGCGGGCGGGCCAGCGGCTTCTGCCGTGCCTGCTCATCGTAGAGCAGCTTGACCTGCGGCGCGTCACTCTTTTGCATCTGCACGCGGCCATTCACCTGCGCCGGCTCGGCGGAGAAGCCGGTAGCCAGGATCATCACGCGCACGCGGTCGCGCTTCTCCTCGTCCACCGTGGCGCCGAAGATGATGTTGGCTTCCTCGTCGACGCGGTTGCTCACCAGCTCGGCGGCCTTGTTGACCTCCTGCAGGCTCATGTCGCGGCCGCCGATGAAGTTGATAAGCACGCCGCGCGCGCCGTCGATGCTGCTTTCCAGCAGCGGCGACATGATCGCGGCCTCGACGGCGTTGACGGCCCGGTTGTCGCCCGAGCTTTCGCCCAGCCCGATCAGCGCCGTGCCGCTGTTCTCCATCACCTGTTTCACGTCGGCGAAGTCCAGGTTGATCAGCCCGGGCTTGAGGATCAACTCACTGATGCCCGTCACCGCCTGGCGCAGGATCTCGTCGGCCTGCATGAAGCTTTCCTGAAGGCTGGTGGTCTCCGACACCAGGTCCAGCAGCTTGTCGTTGGGAATGACGATCAGCGTATCGACCTGCTCACGCAGCGCCGTGATGCCTTCAAGGGCGACCTTCGCCCGCCGCCGGCCCTCGAAACGGAAGGGGCGGGTAACGATCCCGACGGTCAGCGCCCCCAGCTCGCGCGCCACGTTGGCGATGATTGGCGCGCCGCCGGTGCCCGTGCCGCCTCCCATGCCGCTGGTGACAAATACCATGTCGGCGCCGGCTAGCAGCTCCTGCAGGTCGGCGCGGGATTCCTCGGCGGCGCGGCGGCCGACTTCCGGGTTGGAGCCGGCGCCCAGGCCCTTGGTCAGTTTCTGGCCGAGCTGCACCTTGTGGACAGCCTTGCTGCGGTTAAGCGCCTGGAAATCGGTGTTCAGCGCGATGAAATCGACGCCCTCCAGCCCCGATTCGATCATCCGGTCCAGCGCGTTGCAGCCGCCGCCGCCGATACCGATGACCTTGATCTTGGCCTGCAAGTCGTGAGACACATAATCAATAGTTCGCATTTCCACAGCTTTGCCCTCCGGCCAGACGTGCCCCCAAGCTTATCAACAACTTATCCAAGTTCGCATTATAGCGCATAAGTTCCAAATGAGACTATTTCTCTTGTGGCTGCCCGCGGCGTCCGAACATCCCGCCGAGCAGGTCGCGCAGCGCCTGCGTGACGTCGCCGAAGAAGCCAGCGGTGCTTTCCGACTCGGGTTCCTGATACTTGCTGCCGTAGATCAGCAGGCCCAAAGTAGACGCATACAGCGGCGTGCGGTACTCGTCGAGCACGTGGCCGATGCCGGTGGGCAGGCCGACGCGCACCTGCCGCCCGAGGTGGCGCTGCAGGTAGCGCCGGAACTGGCGCAGCAGCGCGCCGCCGCCCGTGATCACCGCGCCGCCGGCGATTCGCGGTAGCAGCCCGCTGTCGTTCAGCGCAATGATGATATGCTCGAGCAGCTCTTCCGTGCGCGGCTGCATGATGTCGTAGATGCGGCGGCGCTTGACCTTGTCGTATTCGCGGCGGCCGTAGAACTTGACGTCGATAAACTCTTCCAGCTCGTCGTTGTCCGACTCCAGCCACGCCTTGCCGTAGCTGCGTTTGATGCGCAGCGCTTCCTCGAAGGACACGCCCAGCCCGTGCTTCAGGTCGTGGTCATAGTTCATCCCGCCGACCGGAATGCACTGCGAGTAGGCGAGGGTGCCGCCCAGGAAGATGCCGACGTTGGTGGAGCCGCCGCCGAAGTCGAGGAGGATGCAGCCAGCGTTGCGGTCCTCGGCGGACAGCACGGCCTCGCCGGCGGCGATCAGGTTGAAGACGTAGCTGCTGACTTTGAGGTCGAGGCGCGACAGCGCGCGTTCGATGTTGGCGATCTGGTTCTCCGCGCCGATGACGACGTGGGTTTCCACCTCCAGGCGCTTGCCGATCATGCCCACGGGCGAGCGGTTGGTGCGGATGCCGTCGAGCGCGAACTCGCGCACCATCGACTGCACGATCTGCTGGCCTTCGCGCAGGTCGCGTGGCAGTGAGCGCGTGATCACCTCGGCGACGTCTTCGCGGGTGACTTCGCCCTCCGGGTGGTTGATATCCAAAGTGGCCCGGCTGTTCTGGCTGGAGAGGTCGCGGCCTGTGATGCCGACGAACACGCTGTCGGAACTCAATCCGGAGCTGTACATCGCCCCCGAGAAGCTGTCATCGATATCGCGGGCGGCCTGGTTGAGGTCGCGGATCGTGCCGCGGGAGACAGATTGCGTCTGGACTACGCTGAGCCCGCGCAGAATCAGCCCGCGCGAAGGGTGCAGCTCACCGACCACCGTGGCGATCTTGGTGGAGCCGATATCGATGCCCAGCAATATCCTGCTGTTCGCCATGCAACGCCTCTGTCCGCCGGCCCGCCGCACACTAAGTGCTGACGCCCCGGTTCTATCGAGCCTCCTTCGTCAGTGTTTCCTGAACCCACTTGCGCGACGCCGGCTGCGCAACTGTACCGCTAGGCGCCCGGCTTGCCGCTTGGATCCTCAGCGCTCGCTGTTTTAGAACTAATCGTGTGGTTCCACTTTTGGTAAAACACCCGCGGGTCCGTGGCATCGAGATAGCGCAGGCTGGCGCGGTTGGCCTCGCAGATGCGCAGTGCCTTGGGCAGCGCGGCGATCTTGGTGTGATAGTCGCCGCTGCCGAGCCGCACCTCCAGCCCGCCTCTGTCATACAGTGTAACTTCGCCCTGGCGATTCAGCTCGATTGTGGCGATCTTTTCCGGCAGCGCCGTCTCGCAGTTCGCGGCGATGCCCAGCAGCAGCTCCGCGTCCTTCAGCGGCCCCGCCCCCGGATCATCGGGCAGGCGCAGCCTAGGCCGCGACGCGATGCTGGTCAGGGCGTCGGGCGCCGGATCGCTGGTTTCAGCCTCGACGAGCTGCCCGTCGTCGCACAGCCAGTAG
>Ga0315287_10001317_pt1 | contig 22762 bp, 22 predicted proteins | sample YL17G11_0_MG_FD_205037 | JGI IMG/M metagenome (GOLD analysis project Ga0315287, IMG submission 205037) | Sediment microbial communities from Yellowstone Lake, YNP, Wyoming, USA - YL17G11_0 | ecosystem: Environmental > Aquatic > Freshwater > Lake > Sediment | place: USA: Wyoming | collected... | reverse complement strand
CGACATCGTCAACGTGAATGGCGGCGCCATCGCCCTGGGCCACCCCGTCGGCATGTCCGGCACCCGGCTCGCCCTGACGATCCTGCTCGAGTTGGGCCGCCGCGGTGGCGGCCTCGGTGCCGCCGCTCTCTGCGGCGGGGGCGGCCAGGGCGACGCCATCCTCCTCAAGGCCTGACCCTCGCCCCCGAGCCGTCCTTTCTGGCGCCCGATTGAGGCGTCATGGCGCCTCAATCGGGCGCCAGAAGATGCGATCAGAGGTCGACGGTGGCCCAGAACTCGCGCTGGGCGGCGCCGGGGTCCTCGAGGATGCCGAGGTCGGCGTCGAAGGTTCGCACGGCCCGGCGGTCCAGGTCGTAGCGGGGCCAGTCGGGGCCCGGGTCACCGGCGCGGGCGAAGGCCAGCCAGGCGTCCTGCACCGCCTCCGCGAGGCCGACCGGGGGGTCGTCACCCAGAAAGCCGAGCAACCGGGGATCGCTGGCCAGGCCGAACAGGAACGGCAGCTCGATGGCGTGGCAGGCGCCGAGCATCCCGTTCATGGCCGAGGTGCCCCAGCTGAACTGGTACTCCCAGACGTCGGGGGACTGCTGGAGCAGGGCCTCGGCGAGCTCGACAGCCGGGTACCGGAACACCATGTCGGTCCCGATGACGGTGAACGCGTCCTTCAGCGACGGGCCCGCGGCCACGGCGTCGGCGTAGACGGCCAGCGCCTTGTCGGCATCACCGGTGAGGGCATCGAGACGCTGGCGGAGCACGGCGTCATCGATGGGCTGGAAGTCGAGCATGGCGAAGAGCTTCCACTCCTCGCGGGTCGTCCCGGTGATGACCGGGATCCCCGCCGCGCTCCCGCCGCGGAGCGCGCCCAGGACGGAGGTGGGCAGGAAGCCGCCATCGGCGACGGGACGGAACGGCAAACCGGCCGAAACCCCCCCTTCCAGCATCGGTTCCACGTTGGTGAGGGCGGCCAGGATGATCTGGCCTTGGACCTCGAGCAGTCGCTCGTTGCTGAGGGCCCCGAGCTCGTCGAGCGTCGACACACCGAGGGCGGCGAGGACCTCTCGCGCTGAGGTCTCGGCCTGGGCCGGCGGGGCCATGGCCTGGGCGGCGCCCGATTGGGCGATGGCCTTGTGGAACAGGCCCCGGGCCGACTCGGCGGCGAGCAGGCCGGTCACGCTCATGCCCCCGGCCGACTCCCCGAAGATCGTGACGTTGTCCGGATCGCCGCCGAAGGCGGCGATGTTGTCCCGCACCCATTCGAGGGCGGCGACCTGGTCCATCAGTCCAAGGTTCCCGGACCCGGTGAGGTCGGGGTCCAGCCAGCCGAGATCCAGGAAGCCGAAGACCCCCAGGCGGTAGTTGACCGAGACGAGCACGACGTCGCCCCGCTCGATCAGCGTGGCCCCGTCGTAGATCGGGCTGGACCCGGACCCGATGATGAACGCGCCGCCGTGGATCCAGACCATGACCGGCCGGCGGGCATCATCCAGGGCCGGGGTGTACACGTTGAGGAACAAGCAGTCCTCGTCCTGGGGCTCGGGCTCCATACCGAAGAAGGCCGTCAGCATGTCGGGGTTCTGGATCGCCGTGGGCCCGAACGCCGTGGCGTCCCGTACCCCGTCCCAACGCTCGACGGGCGCCGGCGGCCGCCACCGCAGATCGCCCACAGGCGGAGCAGCGAAGGGGACCCCGGCAAAGCGCAGCCCGACACCGTGCTCGACGCCGCGGACCCGCCCATGGATGGTGGAGGCCGTCGTCATGGCTCGCGACGCTACTGCGAGCACCACCCCGGCGGGCCGGGCGCGGGCGGGATGGTCCGGCCCGCCGGTGGCGGCACTCCGATCGGACCCGAGGAGGTGGGAGGGGCTGAGGGGGCAGAAACCCCCTCGACCGGCCCCGACTCCGATGTTGCGATTACGTTACAACAATGACAGAACGATGACAAGCACCATCACCTCACTCTGCTCGGCTCCGCCCGCTGCGCCGAGCGAGAACGCGTGACGCTCCGCCCCGCAGCGTCAGTCAGTCGAGCACCGTTCGGCCGGTCAGGGCCCGGCCCAGGGTCATCTCGTCGGCGTACTCGAGGTCGCCGCCGACGGGCAGGCCGCTGGCGATGCGGGTCACCTTGATGTCGGTGTCCTTCAGCAGCTTGGCCAGGTAGAGCGCCGTGGTCTCGCCCTCGATGTTGGGGTTCGTGCAGAGGATCAGCTCGTCGACGCGCTCCTCCCGCACCCGGCTCAACAGCTCCCGCACCCGCAGGTTCTCGGGGCCCACGCCGTCGATGGGGCTGAGCGCTCCCTGGAGCACGTGGTAGCGGCCCCGGTACTGCTCGGTCTTCTCGACGGCCACGACGTCCCGGGGCTCCTCGACCACGCAGAGGACGCCGTCCTCCCGCTGAGGGTCGGCGCAGATCCCGCACTCGGGGCCCTCGGCGATGTTGAAGCAGCGCAGGCAGAACGTCACCCGGTCCTTGGCCTCGGCGATGGCCGTGGCCAGACGGAGGGCGTCGACCTTCTCCTGCTTGAGCAGGTGGAAGGCGATGCGCTGGGCCGACTTCGGGCCGATGCCCGGCAGGCGGCCCAACTCGTCGATCAGATCCTGGACCGCGCCGGCGTAGACCGAGGTCACCCGGTGCCGCCGAGAAGGCCACCCAAGCCGCCCAGACCGACGTCGCCGACGGACTGCTCGTGCCGCGCCGCCACCCGGGTGGTGGCGTCCCGCAGGGCGGCCAGCACCAGGTCGGCGATCAGTTCGTGGTCGTCGCCCACAGAGGGGTCGATGGTGACCGAGCGGAAGTCCCAACCGCCGGTGACTTCGACCTTCACCACGCCGCCGCCGCTCTGACCCTCGACCACCTGCGCCGCCACCTCGGCCTGGGCGTCGAGGATCTGCTGCTGCATGGCCTGGGCCTGACCCAGGAGGGCGCCGAGATCCAGGCCGGGGATGCCCCCACCGTCGTCGTCGTCACCGTCTATCGGCTCGAGGTCAGTCATCGGGCTCCTCCTCGATCAGCTCCACCTTGCCGAACACCTCGGTGACCTGGTCGAGGCCGGTCGAGGCCGACCCGGCGTCCTCCAGGTCCTCGACCGGGCCGATGTCGGCCATCTCGTCGACCACGGGCGGCGGCGCCGACCCGCTCGTCGACCTGTCGACCGGTCCACCGCCGTCGGCCGGCGGCGAGGGCGGCGGCGAGTCGGTGCCGCCGTCGACGACCAGCGCCAGGGGGACGGGACGGCCGAACTCGGCGGCCAGGGCGGCCTCGACGTCAGGGCGCAGTGGCTCGCAGCGCTGGACGTGGGTGGCGTTGGGCAGGGCGAAGGCGGCCTGACCGTCGCGCTCGTCGAGGAAGCGCCCGGCGGCGAAGAGCATCTTGACCTTGGGCCGCAGGCCGGTGAGGACCCGGTCGCCCCAGGCCAGCGTGAGCTCGTCCCGGCTGGGGAGATCGCCGGAGGCGGCGGCCGGGGCCGGCGCGGGGGCGGAGCTCGGGGGCGGATCGGGGACCGCGGCGACCACCGGCATCGGCTCGGGCTTCGGCTCGGGTTCGGGATCCGGTTCGGGATCGGGCACGGCGGCCAGCGGGGCGCGGGCCGGCTCCGGCTCGGAGGCCTCGGCCTGGCGGACCTCGGCCAGTCGGCTACGGGCCTCGGCCGCGGGCGAACCACCCGCGGGCGACGGGACGGCAGGCAGGTCGCCGCCCGAACCGTCCCGTACGGCCTGCTCCAGGCGGTCGATGCGGACGAGCAGGGCGTCGACCGAAGTGTCGCTCTCGGCCTGGGTGATGCGCACCAACGCCACCTCGAGGGGGATACGGGGATCGGGGGCCTGGCGCATGTCGACCAGCGCGGCGCCCAGCACCTCGAGGGCGCGGGTGATGGCCGGCGCCCGGAGGCGCTCGGCGTGGTCGACCGCGGTGGCCCGGTCCCGCTCGGTCAGGTGGTCCAGGTCGACCCGCATCGCGGACAGGAAGGCGTTGCGCAGCCGCCCCAGGACCTGCTCGCCGACGCCCCGGGGGTCACGGCCCTGCACGGAGGCGTCGGCCAGGGCGGTGAGGGCCCGCGCCGTGTCGTTCTCGCAGATGGCGTCGAGCAGGTCGTCGACCGAGTCGTCGTCGCGGGCCACACCGCCGGCGGCCACGATGCGGTCGAGGACCGAGAGCGTGTCCCGGGCCGAACCGCCACCCTCCCGCAGGGCCTGGGCGATGCCCTCCTCGGTGACCTCGAGGCCGGCGTCGCCCACGATCCAGCGGACGTGGGCCTCCAGCTCAGCGGCAGGGAGCAGGCGGAAGTCGAGGTGCTGGGTCCGGCTGCGGATGGTGGGCAGGACCTTCTCGGGGTCCGTCGTGGCCAGGATGAACACGACGTGGTCCGGCGGCTCCTCCAGCGTCTTCAGGAGAGCCCCCGAGGCCTCTTTGGTCAGCATGTGGACCTCGTCGAGGATGTACAGCCGGTTCCGCCCTCCGCTCGAGAGTCGGGTCGTGGCCAGGAGGTCCTTCATCTCGTTGATGCCGCGGTTGGACGCCGCGTCCAGTTCGGTGACGTCGAAGGAGTTGCCCGCCTCGATGGCCTGGCACGGCGGACACACCCCGCACGGCTCACCGTCGACGGGGTTCTCGCAGTTGAGGACCTTGGCCAGGATCCGCGCGGTCGAGGTCTTGCCCGTCCCCCGCGGCCCACTGAACAGGTAGGCGTGGCCCAGGCGGTCCTCGGCGGCGGCGTTGCGGAGGGCGGCGACCACGTGCTCCTGGCCCACGATCTCCGAGAACCGCTGCGGCCGGTAGCGCCGATACAGCGATTGGAAGGCCATCGCCGGGACTCTACCGGTCGCTCTTCGCTCGCCTTCGAGAGTGGCGGCCAGGCGATCTGCGGCACCCGGTGGGCTCCGCTGAGAGCTGCTGCCTTCCGGCCCTGACTCGGTTCACGGGCCACCGTCGCACAGGACCCGACCGCCACACTCCAAGGCGAGCGAGCACCCACGATACCCTGACCGGCCGCACCAGCCCCACGGGCCGGTGTCCCCAGGAGGGGTGCGAGAGCGGCCGAATCGGCACGCTTGGAAAGCGTGTGTGGGGCAACCCACCGTGGGTTCGAATCCCACCCCCTCCGCTCAGCTCGCCCGGCTGCGCCTCGGTTCAGCCCGCTTCGGCGGCCACCAACCGGCGCAGGGGCGGCAGCGTCGGCGGCGGGTTCCTGCGGGGCGGGAGCGCCTCGAGCACCTCGTGGGAGGCCGCCGTGACCACCGCGACGGCCTTCTCGAAGGCCTCCTCGGTGGCGGCCGAGGTCTTCTGGACCCCGCTGATCTTGCGGACGTACTGGCGGGCCGCGGCCTCGATCTCCTCGTCGGTGGCGACGGGCTCGAGGCCCCGGAGGGTGGTGATGTTGCGGCACATGGCCGCGACGCTAGTGATGCGGCGCGGGGCCCTGCTCAGTTGCCGGCCGGCGCCGGCTCTCCCTGCCGCCAGTCCGGGACGCTGGGGGCGCCCTCCTCGAGCGAACGCAGGTAGGTGACCAGCTGGGTCACCTGCTCATCGGTCAGGGAGCCACCGTACTCCTGGGACCAGGCCGACATGTCCGTGCCCGAGACCCCACCCGCGATCAGCAGGTGCATCTGGTCGTCGGTGGTCGAGCCGAGGAACTCGCTGACGGCCAGCGTCGGGGCGCTCCCACCGCCCCGACCGCCGTCGCCATGGCACGACGCGCAGTTCTGGTCGAACAGCGTGGCCCCGAGGGCCGTGTAGGTGGTCGTCTGCTCCTGCAGGGCGTCCTCACGCAGGCCCGCCTCACGGAACCGGTAGATCGGGAAGCCGACGATGAGGATCGCCATGAAGACCAGGCCCCACGTGAGGTAGCGGTCGAGGCTCCGCTCCAGCCATTCGGGCTCGAAGGGGTCGGGGACCGGTCGGTCGCGGGGCATCTCAGGCCCCTTCTGCGCAGCTCGGCCCCGAGGGAGGGGTGAGGAACTGGTCCGCTCCGGGATCGGGGCCGTTGACCAGGTCGGCCGTGTCGGCGACGAGGATGCCCTCCTCCACGGTGAGCGTGTACCGGTCCATTCCCCGGGGCGACGGGCCGCTGATCCACTCCCCGCCGATGTCGAAGACGGAGCCGTGGCACGGGCACTCGAACCGGCCCGAGCTCTCACAGAACGGGACCCCACAGCCCAGGTGCGGGCACCGCTGGGAGAGGGCGAAGAACTGCCCGTCGGCGTTGGCCAGCCAGAGGCGGCCCTCGCCGTAGTACTGGGCCGTGCCGACCGGGACCTGATCGGGGCTGCCCAGCGGGATCTTGCCGCCGGTGCCAGAGCCGGCGAGGGGACGGAGCGCCTCCCAAGAGGTCCAGCCCGCGGCGGCCACGAGGAGGGCGCCCCCGACCTTCCATCCGGAGCGCAGCAGGTTGCGGCGAGTCGTCACGATGCCTCCTAGAGCTCGAAGTAGAGGTGGGTCCAGGGCGGGGTCCACTGCCAACCCGGGCCCCGGAACAGCAAGCCGATCACGGTCAGGACGACGGCGATCACGATCAACCCGACGAAGACGACGATGGCCACCTTCCGGTGCTTCGCCTCCGTGGCCGGATTGCGATCGACGTAGGGCAACAGGAGGAAGCCCAGGAACGCGGCCGCGGGTACGAAGATGCCGGCGACCAGCGGGTCGAAGTGGGACAACAGCTCCTGCAGGCCGACGAAGTACCAGGGCGCCTTGGCCGGCTCCGGGGTGAGCTCGGGGTTGGCCAGGTCGCGGAGGGGGGCGGCGAAGCTGACGCCGAGGGCGAGGACCAGGGCACAGGTGCCCAGCGCGACCACCGCGTGACGGACCAGGAGGTGGGGCCAGGCGAAGACGGTGTCGTCGACCAGGCGCTCCTCCGCGGTGACCGACTCCCGGTCGACGACGCCGAGGAGGCGGACCCGCCCGGGCGTAGCGGCCGTCTCGTCGTCGTCCGCCGGGTCGCCCGGCGGGAGGATCATGGCCGTCGCCGCCTCGTCGGTCAGGCCCTCGGCGAACGCCCCCACCCCGCCCCGGCGGACGGCGAAGCCGTCCTTGCGCACCCGCCAGATGTGCACCATCAGGAACAGGCCGAGCGCGCCGGGGAGGACGGCCACGTGCAGGACGTAGAACCGCAGCAGGGTGGTCTGGTTGATCTGGTCCCCACCGATGAGCAGGTCCCGGATCGTGGTCCCGGCGATCGGCACGTAGTTCACGAGGTTGGTCCCGACGGTGACCGCCCAGTAGCTGAGCTGGTCCCAGGGCAGCAGGTAGCCGGTGAACGAGAACCCCAGGGTGGTCGCCAGCAGGGCCAGGCCGAGCACCCAGTTGAACTGCCGCGGCCGCTTGTAGGCCCCGGCGAAGAACACCCGGGCCAGGTGGAGCAGCACCACGAGGACCATGAGGTGGGCCGACCAGCGGTGCACGTTGCGCACGAGCTGGCCGAAGCCGACCCCGGTGCGGAGCTGTTGCATGTCGCCGTAGGCCGCGGTGGTCGACGGCGTGTAGAAGAACATCAGGTACACGCCGGTGGCCAGCAGGATGGTGAACAGGACCGTGGCGATGTAGCCCAGCCGCCACGAGTAGCGCAGGCGCAGGACCCGGGCGGGCACCTTGACCGGGTACACGTGGAGGAAGACGTTGCTGAAGGACTGCAGCGCCCGGCCCCGTGGCGTGTCCAGGTGCGGATGACGGAAGACGGATCGCCACGCCTCACTCCGGGCCACCCGGCCCCGCCAACCGCTGACGGTCGGGTCGTTCCCCGGCTCGAGGGCGTCGGCGAGTAGCTCGTCCCGGTCCAACTCGGTGATCTCACCCATGGACGACCTCCTCGGCCTCGGCCATCACCAGCGCCCCCGGCGGGCAGCGGTTCACACAGAGGCCGCAACGGATGCAGGCCTCCTCGTCCAGCAGGAGCGCGGACTGCGACGCGGTGCCGACACCGGCGTCGTCGGCCGGGACGATCGTGATGCAGTCGACGGGGCAGACGTCGACGCACAGGCCACAGAGGATGCACAGCTCGGGCCGGAGCATGATGTTGTCGAAACAGCGCAGGCAACGCAGCGCCTCGAGCCGAGCCGACGCCTCGTCGTAACCGACCTCCACCTCGCCGAAGCCGACCCGCCGGGCCAGGGCCACGCTGGGGATCTCGACCCGCTCCACGGCGTCGTAGGCCGTCGCCAACCGGCGGTAGCCCGGGAGGGGGCGGAGCCGGATCTCCACCGCGGTGGCGTCGATCGGGTCGGGCGTGCCGTGGATCGACGCCGCGGCCCGACGCCCGTCGCTGATGGCGTCGATCAGGTTGCGGGGGCCGAAGGCGGCGTCGCCGCCGGCCCAGAGCCGGGGGTGGGACGTCCGGAGGCTCGCGGGATCCACCTGCACGCCGCCGGCCCGGGTCCGTTCGACGCCGAGGCCCTCGGGGAGGAAGTCGAGATCGGCGGCCTGGCCCACCGCCAGGATCACGGTGTCCGCGTCGATCGTGGCCTCGGTGTCCGGGATGAACGTGGGCGAGAACCGGCCCTGTTCGTCGAAGACCGACGCGACGGCGACGGTCTCGAGGCCGGTCACGTGCCCGTCGCCGACCACCCGGTGCGGGCCGCGGCGGTAGATGACCCTGATGCCCTCGGCCTCTGCGTCGGCGATCTCCTCGGCCGCCGCCGGGATCTCGTCGGGGGACTCGAGGGCGATGACGGTGACGTCGCGGACCCCGGCGCGCCGGGCCGCCCGGGCCGCGTCCAGCGTCGTGGTCATGGCCCGCTCGGCCGTCGCGACGGCCTCGGGGCCCAACGAGGTCGGGGCCGGGGCCTCGGCGTCGGCGGCCGCCGCTCGCAGTGCGGTGCGGGCGGCGTCGAAGGCCACGTTGCCGCCACCCACCACGACCACCCGCTCGCCGAGATCCACGTGGAAGCCCTGGTTGACGTTGAGCAGGAACTCCACGGCCCGGAACACCCCGTCGAGGTCGTGGCCCGGGATGTCGAGGTCCCGAGCACGGGCCGTCCCGACGGCCAGGAACAGCGACGCGTGCCGGTCCAGGAGGTCGTCGAAGGTGATGTCCTCGCCGATGCGGCAGTTCGTCCGCACGTCGACGCCAAGACTCAGGATGGCCTCGATCTCCCGCTCGATGAGCGCCCGGGGCAGCCGGTACTCGGGGATGCCGAGCACCATCATCCCGCCCAGGACCCCCTGGGCCTCGTAGACGGTGACCGGATGGCCGGCCAACCGGAGGTCGTGGGCGGCGGCCAGGCCACCCGGTCCGCCCCCGACGATGCCGATCGACGGGCCGTCGGCGGGCGGCACGTCGCCGTGGGCCTCGTGCCAGACGGCGTCACCGTCGAAGCTCTCGACGCCGAAGCGTTCGCTGACGAATCGCTTGAGGGCCCGGATGGCGATCGGGGCGTCGACGGTTCCCCGGCGGCAGGCCGTCTCGCAGGGAGCGGCGCACACCCGGCCGCAGATCGACGGGAACGGGTTGGGGCCGCGGGCGATCAGATAGGCGTCCCGCAGGCGTCCTTCGGCGATCGCGGTGACGTAGGCGCCGGCGTCGGTGTGGACCGGGCAGGCGGCCCGGCAGGGCTCGTTGGCCCAGAGCCACGGCCCGTCGGGGGCCTTCGGGGTGATGGAGACGGAGGTCGTCAGATCACCCGGCGGGCTTGCAACCGCCGCAGCGCCCAGGCCAGGGCCGCGAGGGCCGCGGTGAACCAGAGCGTGGCCGCGGCGACCCTGGTGCTGCGCCCGAACCCCGTCAGTTCCGTGACGAGGACGTTGGGGACGACCACGAGGGCCACGACCAGCACGACGAGGACGGCGGTGCCTCGCACCGCCGCCCCCGCCCAACCGAAGCCCGCCATGACCGGCGCCCCGTCCCGTGACCGGCCGATCAGCCGGTCACCGTGAAGGCCGCCCGCATACCTTGCTCGTAGTGGTCGGCGATGTTGCAGACCAGGACATAGGCCCCGGCCTCAAGGTCCAGGGTCACGCTCCCGGACTCGCCCTCGGGCGTCTCCGGCACCTCACCGAGGGAGTCGTCCTCGCTGACCTTGCCCTCGCTGTTGACCTCGAGTTGGTCGTAGGGGGTGTCGGTCTGGAGCACGACCATCTCGTGCTCCCGGTTGCCGGCGTTGGTCAGCGTGAAGGTCGTCGGACCCGCGGCTACCGACTCCGGAACGGGTGTCAGGTACTGCTCGGTCTCGCTGATGTCGCCCGCTTCCACGGCGACTGGCGTCCCGGTGTCGGTGGGTACGGTCACGCCGCCGCCATCGGCGGCCGTGGTGTCACTGCTGCTGTCACCCGAGTCGTCGCTCGAGCATCCCGCCATGAATGCCATGGCCAGGACCCCGATCGCGATCACGGCAGTCATTCGTCGCCTCATCCGCGCTATCCCTTCTCGCGGATCCGCCGATCGGATCCGAGGAAGGCAGCATCCTCTCACGCCCCCGACCCGGACAGGGCCGAAAGGCCCTACGGTGCGCCCGCCTCAGCGCGCGGTCGCACCGGCGTCACCCGGGCCCGCTTGGCCTCGTAGAGGCGCCGGTCGGCCAGCCCCATGACGGCGTCGGGCCCGGCGCCCGGCAGTCGGACGGCTGCGCCGACCGAGACCGTCAGCTCGCCGGGCATGGCCGCGACCAGGTCGATGAGATGGTCGGCCAGGTGGCGAGCCCCTTCGGGGTCGGTGTCGGGGCACAGCACGGCGAACTCGTCGCCCCCGACCCGGGCCAACAGGTCGGCGCCGCGGATCCGACCCGTCAGGGAGCCGGCCACCTCCTGGAGGACCTCATCACCGCGCCGGTGGCCATGCTCGTCGTTGATGTCCTTGAAGCGGTCGATGTCGAGGAGGAGGACCGAGAGGGGCCGGCCCGTCCGCTCGGCCTGGGCACAGGACCGGGCCAGGGCCTCGTCCCACGCCCGCCGGTTCGCCACCCCGGTCAGCGAGTCCTCCCGGCTGAGGCGGTCCAGCTCGCCGACCAGCACGAGGGTGCGCTCCTGTTCGGCCTCGAGGGCGAGACGGGCCCCCAGCTCATCGCGTTCGAGGCGCATCCGGTAGAAGCGCCCGACCGCGGCCAGGATCGAGGCGGTCCCCAGGTAGAAGGCGATCGTCCCGACCTCGACGTCGTCGGCCCGGTCGGCTTGGAGGCCGAAGGAGATCATGGTCGCCACCCAGGAGCAGGCGACGAGGGCCACGGTGATCCACAGGCGGCCGACGAGCAGGAACGCGCACCCGTAGATGACGAGGGAGAACCCGAGCAGGTAGCCCTCGAGGGCATGATCCACGCTGGGGAGCAGCCAGGCGACGACCATCTGCGGCAGCACACAGACGATCAGCACGAGGCCTTCGGCGTGCAGGTCGCCGAAGGGTCGCTTGAGCAGGAGCAGCCAGCCGATGAGGATCGGCACCAGGACGGCGATGCGCAGGGTGAAGAACCGGTCGGCCAGGTCGGGGACGACCATCCGGTCATAGAGGCTCCACAGGGGCATGGCCACGAGGATCATCACGCCCGCGGCCAGGCCGGTGGTGCGCGTCGAGACCCGCATCTCCGCAGCGTGAGCCGCTCGGACCTCGCCCGCCGTGGGCGGGCCCGCTGGAGGGCGGGAATCCGGCACAACCTCCCCGTCGTCTTCTCACGGTCCGGCCTGAAGCCCACCAGGAGACAAAGGGCCGGACGGCCTAGTCCCCCGGTCCGCGCCGGCGGCGCCGGACTGACGGCTACGACGCTGGGGGCGTCGGTACCCTGCCCGCCGTGATGTCCCGCCCGCTCCGTGCTGCCGCCGTGACCCTCGGCCTGGTGCTGGTGGCCGGTGGTTGCGCGGGCGGCGAGCGGCCCGAGATGGGCGAACCCGTCGAGGAGGTTCGCGGGAACCTGACCGTGCGTCACCTCGACCCGGAGCTCACCTACCTGGCTCGGTCCGACACGGCGGTGGACGTCTTCGCCCACCCGACCGACGCCGAGCCCCGGGAGTCGGCGACCCCGCCCACGGCCGACGCTCCCACCAGCGGCCTGGCCATCGACGGCTTCATCGTCCAGGCCCCCTACGAGGCCGAGCCCGGGTTCCACGAGGTCGCCCTGGCCGACGGCTCGACGGGCTGGGTGCAGGCCGACGACGTTCGGGTGGAGCAGGTCAACATCGTGGCCATCGGCAACGGCACCGGAGTCGACCCGTCCGGCGGGGGCGGGGGCACGGTCGACGTGTTCGCCCAGCCCGACGCCCCCCAGCCCAGCAACACCATCGAGAACCCCAAGTCAGCCGAGGGCCTGAACGTCGGCCCCGTCGCCTTCCTGGCCAACGGGCCGGTGGATCCGACGGCGGACTGGATCAACGTGCTCCTGCCGGTGCGGCCCAATGGCACCGACGGCTGGGTGCGGCGATCCGAGGTGACCCTGACCGCGAACCAGTTCCACATCGAGGTCCGTCTCGGGGCCCACCAGATCCGGGTGTTCAACGGGCGCCAGCGGGTCATGCAGGCGCCGATCGGCGTGGGGACGACGAACACACCGACGCCGGGCGGGGCCTTCTACATCCGATCGCTCATCGCGTCGACCGACTCCGCCTACGGCACCTACGCCTTCGGCCTGTCCGGCTTCTCGGAGGTCCACGAGACCTTCAACGGCGGGCCCGGTGACATCGGCATCCACGGCACCAACGACCCCAGCACGATCGGCACCGATGTGAGCAACGGCTGCATCCGGCTGGAGGACGACAACGTGGTGCGCCTGGCCGGCCTCCTGCCCGAGGCGTCCGGACCGCAGTCGGACTCGCCGGCGGTGACCACCGGCCTGGGCGTGCCCGTCCAGGTCATCGCCTGAGCCGTCCGCCGTGGACCACGAAGCGGCCATGCGCCTGGCCCTCGAGGAGGCGGCCGCGGCGGTCGAGCACGGAGACGTCCCCATCGGGGCTGTAGCCCTCGTCGACGGTGAGGTCGTGGCCCGCCGCCACAACGAGCGGGAGCTGACCGGCGACCCGACCGCGCACGCCGAGCTGCTCTGCCTGCGGGATGCCGCGGCGGCGCGGGGGACCTGGCGCCTGGGGGGCATGACGCTGGTCGTGACCCTCGAGCCCTGTCCGATGTGTGCGGGCGGCCTCTGGGCCGCCCGGATCGACCACGTCGTCTACGGCGCCCCCGATGTGAAGGCCGGGGCCACCGGCTCGCTCTACAACCTCTGCGCCGATCCCCGCCTGAACCACGAGGTACAGGTGACCCACGGGGTCCTGGCCGACGAGTCCGCGACCCTCCTCCAGGCCTTCTTCGCCGACCGCCGCTGACCGGCGCCCTCCGGCCTACGGGATCGGGACCCGCCGCAGGGCGCCGCTAGCCTCGCCCGCGGAGGGTTGCCAGAGCGGACGAATGGGGCGGCCTCGAAAGCCGTTGTGGCCTCCGGGTCACCGAGGGTTCGAATCCCTCACCCTCCGCCAGTGGGCCAGAGCGCAGGGATCGGCGGAGCGGCGTCGGGTGGCGATTGGAGGCGATCCGGGTAACCATCCCTCCTTGGCCTTTTCCTTCGAACGCGACGAGCCCCTGGACGACGGTGTCCGCCGGATCGCCCGAGCGCAGCTCACGAACGCCATCGACGAGCTCGAGGGCCACGGCGCCGATGACCTGCGGAAGGTCGTCCACGGTGTCCGCAAGCGGGGCAAACGGGTTCGGGCTGTGCTGCGCCTCGTGGGCCCCGGCCTGGGCAAGGACTACCGCCCGGCCGACGCCGCCGTGCGCGACGCGGGGCGGGCCCTCGCCCCGATACGCGACGCCCACGCGCTCCTCGGGACCTTCGACGCCCTCGTCGCCGGAAGTGGCGAGGACCGCATCGACGACGGCCTGCTGGGCGTGCGGAACGGCTTGGCGCGGCGAGCGCAGGAGGCGACGGCGCGGATCGGGCACCAGGATCCGGTCATCGCTGAGGCGATGGCCCTCCTCGAGTCGGCCCGGGACCGGATCGACGGCTGGGCCCTGGGCGACAGCTTCACCTCGCTGGCGCCCGGGCTCGGCGCCACCTACCGGCGAGGACGGGTCGGCTTCCGGGCGGTGGTCGACCAGCCTTCACCCGAGATCCTCCACGAGTGGCGCAAGGCGGCCAAGCACCTCTGGCACCAGACCCAGCTGCTGGCCCCGTCCGCCCCCAGCATCCTCGACCCGCTGGAGGGCGTCCTGCACGCCCTGGCCGACACCCTGGGCGACGACCACGACCTGGTCGTGCTGACCAGCCTGCTCCGAGCCGACCCCGACGCCTTCGGGGGACGAGAGGAGGTCGAAGGGGCCGTCCACCTGGCCGATGGCCGCCGCGCCGACCTGGAGGGCCGGGCCGTGGCCCTGGGCGCACGCCTCTACGCCGAGGAGAAGCGGGCTTTCGTCGACCGGGTGGCCCGCTACTGGGATGCCTGGCAGACGTACGGCGACGAGCAGGCCGCCGGCGAGATCGCCACGATCGCTCCACCCGAGGACGGGCTCGAGGAGCTCATGCGGAGTGAGCTCTACGAGCTCGCCCGGGCGGCGGGGGTCTTCGGACGGTCCTCGATGGACCGGGACGACCTGCTGGCCAGCCTGCGGGCCCTGGCCCCGTGATCGAGCGGGAGCGGAAGTTCCTGGTCGACACCCTCCCCGACGGCCTCGGCCCGCCCGTTTCGGTGCGCCAGGGGTACCTGGCCGTCGACGGTGAGGTCGAAGTCCGGGTCCGGGACGCCGGGGGGCAGCACACCCTCACGGTCAAGGGTGGGCGCGGGCGGGACCGCACCGAGGTCGACACCCCGCTCGACGAGACGCAGTTCGGCGCCCTCTGGCCCCTCACCGACGGCCGCCGCATCGAAAAGGAGCGCCACCGTGTCCCGATCGACGTCCGGCTCACGGCCGAAGTGGACGTCTACCGGGGACGGCACCAGGGGTTGCGGGTCGTGGAGGTCGAGTTCCACGCGGAGGTCGACCCTGACGCCTTCACCCCGCCGGACTGGTTCGGCCCCGAGGTCACCGGCGACCCCCGCTACGCCAACGCCGCCCTGGCCGCGACCGCAGGACCACCTGACCGCTGACAGCGGGTTCGGGGACCTGAGGCTCACGGCCCGTCACCCACCCCAGCGCCATGAACACAGCGCCACGGCCGGAACGCGAGATGATCAAGGCATGCGGGTCGGCGTGGTCATCCTCCCGGAGCACCCCTGGCCCCGGGCCCGGGCGCTGTGGCAGCGGGCCGAGGCGCTGGGCTTCGACCACGCCTGGACCTACGACCACCTGAGCTGGCGCAGCCTGCGTGACGACCCCTGGCACGGGGCGGTGCCGACCCTGGCTGCCGCCGCGGTGGTCACCGAAACCATCCGATTGGGGACGCTGGTGGCCTCCCCCAACTTCCGCCACCCGGTGCCCTTCGCCCGCGAGCTGATCACCCTCGACGACCTGTCCCGTGGGCGGTTCACGCTCGGGATCGGTGCCGGCGGCATGGGCTGGGACGCCACGACGCTCGGCCAGTCCGCTTGGAAGCCTCTGGAGCGGGCCGACCGTTTCGAGGAGTTCGTGGTCTTGAGCGACCTGCTGTTGCGCCAGCCGGTGACCACCCACGATGGGCGCTACTACTCCGCCTCCGAGGCCCGCTCCGCCCCCGGTTGCGTCCAGAGCCCCCGCCTCCCTTTCGCCATCGCCGCCGGCGGTCCCCGGGGCATGCGCATGACCGTCGAGCACGGCCAGGCCTGGGTCACCGTCGGGGAGCGGGACCGGGCGGCTGGCGCCGACCCGATCGAGGAGGGCGTGACCTACGTCGCCGCCCAGATGGCCGCCCTCGACCAGGCCTGCGCCGACGGCGACCGGGACCCCTCGACCCTGGACCGCATCGTGCTCACCGGCCTGCACCTGGACAGTGGCCTCGGCTCCTCGGACCAGTTCGAGGACACCCTCGGCCGTTACGAGGCCATCGGTGCCACCGACCTCGTCGTCCACTGGCCCCGCCCGAGCCCGCCGTACCAGGGTGACGAACGGGCCTTCGAGGAGCTCTTCGCGGGAAGAAGGGCCTGACGTCCGGGGGACACCGACCGGGCCGGGACCACCTCCCGCCCGTCGTGCCGGCACAGCCACACCGGTGACCGGCGCGGTCGTGATCCGGGTGAACGCTCGACGGCGCCCAGGGAGGTCACCGCCGCCCCGAGCCCGGTCCGGCGACGGAGGAAGGTCCAGGTCTCGCCCCGGATCTGGTCGCTCGTGACCGATCCACCATCGACGTGGGCGTCGAGCCAGGACCCTCGAGGAAGGTGACCAGGGCGTCGGCGGCGGGGCTGGGGGCGCCGTCGGCGCGTTGGACGGCGGCCAGGGTGCGTCGGGCCAGCTCACCTGCGACGGCCCGGTGCAGGGGGTCGGGGCCCCGCTCGGCCTGGATCACCGGTAGGACGGTCCAGCCCACGCCGAGGCGGACCATCTCGGCCAGGACCTCGGGCTGGTGGGACTCGGCCACCACCTCGAAAGGTGACCCGCGCGCCCAGAGGGCGTCGGCAATGATCGCCCGTGTCCGGGATCCGGCCGGGAACGTGACCCACGGCCCCCAGCCCGCGGGCGGACCGGCCCGCACCCCTTCCGGGGCGTAGACGGCCAGCGGCTCGTCCCGCAGCGGCTGCACGGCCAGGCCCGGGTCCGGCTCCGGGGCCACGCAGACCGCGAGGTCCAGCGCCCCCCGGGCCAGCAGATCCAGGACCTCACCCGACGGGGCAACCGTCAGGCGCAGCTCCACGTCCGGGCGCTCGCGGCGGAAGGCCCGCAGCGGCTCGGAGAAATGGTCGACCGCGGCCACATCGATGAGCCCCACCCGCAGCGGGCCGGCCCGACCCGAGCGCCGCCCCTCCACCCAGCGGGCCAGCGCCTCGGTGTCGGCCAGCACCCGCTCGGCGTAGCGCACCACCTCGGCCGCGGTGGGCGCCAGGACCCGCCCGCGTCCGGCCGGCTCGAACAGGGCCAGCCCGACCCGGCGCTCCAGCTCGGCCAGGCCCTGGGACAGCGCGGACGGTGACACCCCGACCGCCTCCGCCGCCCGGGCGAACGTGAGCTCCCGGGCCGCGGCGACCAGGTACTCCAGTTGTTGCACGGTCACGTTGGGCAGGACCAGCCGGGCATCGTTCACCCCCCGAACCTAACCGTTCAGTCTTCCTTCATCAGCAACACGGATCATCCGTGATCGCTTAGGGTCCTGTTCATGTCCGACACGCCCCCCTCGCCCAACGTCGCCCCTGCCGGGGGCAAGCTCGGCATCCTCTGCGTCGGCCTCGGCGCCGTCACGACGACCCTGATCGCCGGCGTCGAGCTGGCCAAGCGGGGCGAGGCCGAACCCGTCGGCTCGCTGACCCAGATGGGCACCATCCGCATCGGCAAGCGCACCGACAAGAACGTCCCCCGCATCCAGGACCTCGTGCCCCTGGCCGGCCTCGACCAGATCGTCTTCGGCGCCTGGGACCCGTACCCGGACGACGCCTACACCGCCGCGGTCCGCGCCGGCGTGCTCGACACCGGCCGCCACCTGGAAGGCATCGCCGGGACCCTGCGGGCCATCCGCCCGATGCCCGCCGCCTTCGACCCGAACTACGTGAAGCGCCTCGAGGGCACCAACGTCATGGCCGACACCTCCAAGCGGGCCATGCTCGACCAGGTCCGGGCCGACATTCAGGCCTTCAGGGACGAACACCTCTGTGACCGCCTCGTCATGATCTGGTGCGCCTCGACCGAGATCTTCATCGAGAACGGTCCGGCCCACGCGGACCGGGACGCCTTCGAGGCCGCCATCGACGCCGAGGACCCGACCATCGCCCCTTCGATGCTGTACGCCTACGCCGCCCTGCAGGAGGGCGTGCCGTTCGCCAACGGCGCCCCCAACCTGACCGTCGACACCCCGGTTCTCCGCAGCTACGCCGAGGAGCACGGCGTCCCCATCTCCGGCAAGGACTTCAAGACGGGCCAGACCCTCCTGAAGACCGTGCTGGCCCCCATGCTGAAGGCCCGGATGCTCGGCCTCAGCGGTTGGTTCTCCACCAACATCCTGGGCAACCGTGACGGTGAGGTCCTCGACGACCCCGAGAACTTCAAGACCAAGGAGGTGTCCAAGCTCGGCGTCCTGGAGGACGTCCTGGAGCCCGACCGCTTCCCCCAGCTCTACGGCGACGCCTACCACAAGGTCCGGATCAACTACTACCCCCCGCGCGGCGACAACAAGGAGGGGTGGGACAACATCGACCTCTTCGGGTGGCTGGGCTACCCGATGCAGCTGAAGATCGACTTCCTGTGCCGGGACTCGATCCTGGCCGCCCCCCTGGCCCTGGACCTCTGCCTGTTCATGGACCTGGCCCAGCGGGCCGGGATGGGCGGCATCCAGGAGTGGCTGAGCTTCTACTACAAGTCCCCGCAGGTCTCCCCCGGCCTCTATCCCGAGCACGACCTGTTCATCCAGCTCACGAAGCTGAAGAACACCCTGCGCTGGATGATGGACGAGACGCCCCTCACCCACCTGGGCCAGGACTACGACGAGGACGACCTCGGGTAGGCCCTCGTCGGGGCGTCACGGGGCGCCCGTAGCCTCCCGGACATGCGGATGGGGCCTCACATGGCACTCGGGTCGGACCCGACGGCGATCGCCGGGGCCCGCGTCCAGAAGGGACTGATCCGCCGGGTGTGGCGCTTCGCCCGATCCTACCGGCCGATGCTGGCCGGCTTCCTGGCCACGATCGTGCTGGCCGCGCTGATCGACCTGGTCCCGCCGCTGCTGATCCGGCGGATCATCGACGACGCGCTGCCCCAGGAGGACAGCGGGGCCGTGGCCCTGCTGGCCGGGTTGATGGTCGCCGTGGCGGTGGCGCAGGCCATTCTCTCCCTGGGCGAGCGCCTCTGGTCCTCCAAGATCGGCGAGGGCCTGATCTACGACCTCCGGGTGGCCCTGTTCGACCACGTGCAGCGCATGCCGCTGGGCTTCTTCACCCGGACTCAGACCGGGGCCCTGGTCAGCCGCATGAACAACGACGTGATCGGCGCCCAGCGGGCCATCACCGGGACGTTGGGCGCCGTGGTCTCCAACGTCATCGTGGTGGGCACGACCATCGCCGCGATGCTCATCCTCGAGTGGAGGCTGACCCTTCTCGCGCTGGTCGTGCTCCCGGTCTTCATCCTTCCCGCCAAGCGGGTCGGCCGCCGCCTCCAGGACCTGACCCGGGAACAGATGGACCTCAACGCCTCGATGAACACGACCATGACCGAGCGCTTCGGCGTGGCCGGCGCGATGCTCGTCAAGCTCTTCGGGCGCCAGGACCAGGAGGTGGGCGAGTTCGGCGACCGGGCCGGCCGGGTGCGGGACATCGGGGTGAAGACCGCGGTCTACAGCCGGACCTTCTTCATCGCCCTCGGCCTGGTCGGCGCGGTGGGCACCGCGCTCATCTACTGGGTCGGCGGCAATCTGGTGATCTCCGGGGCGCTGACCATCGGCACCCTCGTGGCCCTGGGCACCTACGTGACCCGGATCTACACGCCGCTGACCAGCCTGACCAACGCCCGCGTCGACCTGATGACCGCCTTCGTCTCCTTCGACCGGGTCTTCGAGGTGCTCGACACCCCGAACCCGATCCAGGACCGCCCCGGCGCCGTCGACCTGGTCGACCCTGCCGGCCGCATCGAGTTGGACGACGTCTGGTTCACCTACCCGACGGGCGACGAGGCATCGGTCGCCTCGCTGGAGACACCGGGCGCGTTGCCCGACGATGCCGACGGGGCCCCCGTGCTGAAGGGGGTCACGGCCACGATGGACGCCGGGACCATGACCGCCCTGGTCGGGCCGTCCGGCGCCGGCAAGTCGACGGTCGCCTCCCTCATCCCCCGTCTGTACGAGATCACGTCAGGGGCCGTGGCGGTCGACGGCCATGACGTGCGCGACCTGACCCAGCGCTCGCTGCGCCAGGCCATCGGCGTGGTCACCCAGGACCCCCACCTGTTCCACGAGACCGTGCGCTCCAACCTCCTCTACGCCCGCCCCGACGCCACCGACGCCGAACTCGAGGCCGCCTGCCGCGCCGCCCGCATCTGGGAGGTGATCTGCGCCCTGCCCAACGGCTTCGACACCCTCGTCGGGGAGCGGGGCTACCGCCTTTCCGGCGGCGAGAAGCAACGCCTGGCCATCGCCCGCATGCTGCTCAAGGACCCCTGCATCGTCATCCTCGACGAGGCCACCAGCCACCTCGACTCCGAGAACGAGGCCGCCGTGCAGGCCGCCCTCGACGAGGCGCTGCGGGGCCGCACCTCGGTGGTGATCGCCCACCGCCTGTCCACCATCGTCGCCGCCGACCAGATCCTGGTCCTCGACGAGGGCCAGATCGTGGAGCGGGGCACCCACGTCGAGCTCCTGGCCAGTGGCGGCCTCTACGCCGACCTCTACCGCACCCTCGTGCGGGGTGAGGCCGAGGCCCTCGAGGCCCCCGCCTCCTGACCACAGCGGTTCTGGCACCGGATTCCGTCGCCAGAGCGTGGGAATCCGGTGCCAGTTCGCCAGGTCTTCTCCTCGGGAGTGGCGGGGGGTACGGTCGGCGGTGGCGCTTCCCCCGCTGCTCATCATTTCGCGGGGTGCTGCATGTTCTGCATCGAAGTCACCGTCACGCTCGCCGCGCGACAACACGGGTCGGTGACCGTCGCCCAGCTGTACGACCTGGGAGCGACCGAGTCGACCATCCGGCACATGGTCCGCTCGGGGCAGTGGATCCGGGTTTCGTCCCTGGTCCTGCGCCGGGCCGGGAGTCCTAGGACCCGGGCCCAGGAGCTGACGGAGGCCGTGCTCGACGCCGGTGACGGTGCCGCGCTCTCCCACCTGCCGGCGGCGGCCTGGTGGGGGCTCAACGTCAGGCCCGGCGGGATCGAGGTCACCCGCCGCCGGGGCACCACGACGCTGACGCCCCGGCTGGGGCGCGTCCATGAGCCCCGGATGTTCCCGCCGCACCACCGCACCGTGCACCGCGGCGTGCCCGTCGTGGTGCCGTCCCGGCTGCCGTTCGAGGTCGCCGCCACCGTGCCCGCCATGACCGAGCGGGTCCTCGACCGGGCGTGGGCCCGTGGCCTTCTGAGCCACCTGAGCATGGCCGCCATGCTCGACGACCTGGCCGAGCGAGGCCGGCCGGGCATCCGGCTGGTCCGCGAGCTGCTGGCCGAGCGGGGCCCGGGCTACCGACCCAACGACACCAACCTGGAGGATCGGTTCCAGGAGTTGGCCAGAGAGGTGGGGCTGCTCCTGATCCGCCAGCGCCAGCTACTCGATCGGGAGTGGCTCGGGCGGGTGGACTTCCTGAGCCTGGAGCGCGCCTTGGTGATCGAAGTCCTGAGCGCCCTCTACCACGACGCCCTCGTCGATCGAGCCGCCGACTTCGCCCGTCGCGAGGCCCTGGAGGCGGCCGGATTCCGGGTCGAGGAGGTCTGGGACCACGAGGTCTGGCACAACCCCGCCGGCACCCTCCGCCGCCTACGCGACATCGCGCGGGAGACCCGTACCAGAACCCCCACCGCCCTCCCCTGACCCCCGTTCTGGCACCGGATTCCGTCGCGAGAGCGCGGGAATCCGGTGCCAGTTCGGCGGGGCTCCCGGCGCAGGGGGCAGACGCCGCTGCGGTCAGTAGCGCAGCTTCAGGGCTATGCGGTCGCGCTCCTCGAGGGAGCCGTCGGCCACGATGGCGACCCGACCACCCCGGGTCATCACCGCCTCCATGACCTCGTCCACGACGTCGTCGACCACGCCGGGCGCCCTGGGGTCCGCCACCCGCTCGAGACGGTCGCCGTCGGCTCGGGCGGCGAGGGCATAGCCCTCCTCCACCACGAGGAGGTCGCCGCGACCGTCTCGAGCCAGCGACCAGACCTCGTCGATCCCGGCGGCCAGACGGCGGGCCCCCATCGCGGCCTCCAGCTCGAGGATCGCCTCCTCCTGGCGGCGACCCATCCATTCCTCGACCGCCGGCCACACGGCGAAGGCGACCTGGGCCACGGTCTCCCTCGACGGGAGGCCGCGGGACACGACACCCGCGATCCGGCGTTGATGCCGGCTGGCGGCGAGAAAGGCCGCCGCCCGCTCGCGGGTCCCGAGCACGAAGAGCGGCTCGGTGCCCGGGTTCAGGTACCCGTCGAGGCCGAGGTCGACCTCGCGGGTCAGCCGAGCCCGGCGCTGCTCGCGCTCGATGCCCGGGTCGTGGCGCCGGCCCCGCTCGGAACGGCCGTCGGGCGGGTTGCCCAGCACCGGGAACCACCGGTCGGCGACCTCCCGCAGCACACGGCCCTGGCCCGAGAAGAGACGGGCGCCGGGATCACCCAGCACCAGGGCCAGGTAGGACGGGGACCGGTGCAGGGCCCGGACGAGGTCGCGGGTGGCGAACGTGTCGTCGACCACCACCCGGTCGTCGACGGGCTCCGGGAGCCTCGAGGCGGCGCGGGTGCCGGCACTGGCGAAAAGGGCGATGGCACTCTGGCCCCGGTCCTCGTCCACGGTCTCGGCCAGTTCCACGAGATGGCGGATCCGGGTCATGACGTCGTCGGACTCGAGCTCCAGGCTCAGGCGGGCCTCGGCCTCGGCGAAGAGCGCGTCGAGGCGTCCGGCCCGGTCGGGCCGGTCGTTGCGCAGCAGCAGGGTGACCGCCGGCGGGTCGACCACCGACTGGAGGGCACGGACCTGGGTGATGTCGAGCATCTCAGCCCCCCATCTCGAAGATCTCGCTCAGGAACGAGCTCTTCTTCGACTTCTTGGCCGAGCGCGACCGCTGCCGGTCGTCCTCGTCGTGGTCGACCTGGCGCGATGACCGGCGCTCCGGTACGGCGGGGGAATCGGCGAAAACCGCCGA
>Ga0315287_10001315_pt1 | contig 22767 bp, 21 predicted proteins | sample YL17G11_0_MG_FD_205037 | JGI IMG/M metagenome (GOLD analysis project Ga0315287, IMG submission 205037) | Sediment microbial communities from Yellowstone Lake, YNP, Wyoming, USA - YL17G11_0 | ecosystem: Environmental > Aquatic > Freshwater > Lake > Sediment | place: USA: Wyoming | collected... | reverse complement strand
TGAGGAGCTGGAAGGTCGCCGGGGATGCAACCACCAAAACACCCGAGTTCAACTACTCGGTCTCTGTTGTTCGTTCGTGTGACGACTCTGTAGTCAACTATACACTATATCTTGGGCCTTCACGGCTGGGCGACCTCTCCCGGTTGGGGGTAGGCCTCGAACGAGCGCTTTTTGGCAGTGTCGACGGCGGCTTTGGGTACTGGGCCGGGTTTTTCTTCTTTCGCGCCGATCTTTGGTTTCCCTGGATCTGCCAAGCTGTGTTGTGGTTGCTCATCCAACTGCAGAAGGGGTTGTTGGATTTCGGCATCGTCATCATCACGCTGACGCTGATCTCAAAGATCATCACGTTCCCGCTTACGCACAGCAGCATGAAATCCATGTCCCGGATGAAGGACGTGCAGCCCAAGGTTGAGGCGATCCGGCAGCGGTACAAGAGCAACCCGCAGAAGATGAACGCAGAGATCCTTGCACTCTATAAGTCTGAGGGTATCAATCCGTTCAATCCCGGGTGTCTGCCCATGATCATGCAGATGCCGATCTTCATCGCCCTGTTCATTGTTCTGCGCAAGGCCATCGAGTTGCGCGGGGCAACCACGTTCTTCCTTCCATGGGTGAGTGACCTGTCGCAGCCCGAAGCGCTGCCGATCATTACGCCGCTGTTTCAGATGGCGTTTCCCAATGGCTTGCCGATGTATGGGAGCACCGTGGGCCTGTTGCCGATCCTCATGGCCGCAGTCACGTTTGTGCAGAACAAGATGACCATCAAGGATCCGAATCAGAAGGCGATGATCTACTTCTTCCCGGTCTTCATGCTGGTCATGTTCAATAGCTTCTCCGCCGGCTTGGTGCTGTACTGGACGTTCTCGACCATTGTTGGCATTGTGCAGCAGTACTTCACCGAGAAGTACCGCAAGTCGCGGGCCGCGCTGGCCCCGGCGGTTGTCGTCACCGCATCCGAAGCCAATCGGCAGAAGGCGCGCAAGCGGGGCCGGTTCTAATCTCGGCGGTGCGCGGTTTTGCGGAGGCGCGTGGTCGCAGGTGTTGACACCTGCACCGCGACCGTCCACTTCAATGTGCCGATGGTCAAGCGCCGCACTGAGCCCGTCGAAGTGTAACGCATCGGCGCGTATCGAGACCACCGGCAGATCGGGACAGGCAGTGTCGCCGGTCACCCCACAGCAGGGCACTACCATGGACACGATCGTTGCGCCTGCAACACCAGTCGGTAGAGCCGCACTCGCCGTCATCCGCGTTTCGGGATCCAGCGCCCACAGCATCTGCGCCGATTGCCTCGCCTCAAAGACGCCCATCTCCTCTGTACAGCGACGATTCGTCTCGCTGTACCGATTCCAGGACCCGATCGCAGGCGAGGTCGTGGACGAAGTGACCGCTGTGCGGTTCGATGCACCGCGCTCATTCACCGGCGAGGATATGGTGGAGATCACCTGCCACGGTGGTCCTGCGGTTGTGGAACGGGTGGTGAGCACGCTGCGCGCTCGAGGAGCCCGTATTGCCCAGCGGGGAGAGTTCTCACGACGGGCCGTGCTCAATGGGAAGATGGATGTTCCCAAGGCGGAGGCGGTGCGGGAGATCATCGAGAGCGGCACCGACGCGGCTCGGCAGAGCGCGATTGATGCATATCTCGGAGGTATGCGGAATCTCTTGTCGCGGTGGCGGGAACGTCTTCTCGGGGTTTTGGCAGAGATTGAGGCGGGCATTGAATTCCCAGAGGACGATGACATCGCATCTTCGGACAATCGAGCGTCGTCAGTACGTCACGGCCTCGAGGAGATGGTGGGGGAGCTCGATCGGGAACTCTCTGGCCGCCGGCAGATCCGCAAGGCGGAGACCGGCCTCGTCATTCCGTTGGTCGGACCGAAGAACGCGGGAAAGAGCAGCCTCTTCAACATTCTTGTTGGCGGTGATCGGTCCATCGTGCACCACACGCCCGGCACCACGCGTGACTTCGTGTCGGAGCGTCTTCGCATTGCCGGCACAGAGGTGACCATCATCGATACCGCAGGGGTGGGGGATTCGACTGACGAGGTCGAGCTCCTCGGCATCCGTCGTACCTGGGACCTGGTGCGGTCGGGGGACCTGGTTGTGTGGGTGACGGATCCCTCGCAGCCGATTTCATCCGAGGAGGAGCGGATCACCGCAGAGCGCAATGGAGCCCCGATGATCGGGATTGTGAGCAAGACGGACCTGGTGCCCGCCGTCGGCCGGCTGCGGGATCTCCAACAGCGGGGGATTGCCTCGTGCTCGGGGAGTCTCGTGACGGTCGCGTCGGCGCATGATGTCATCGCATTCTTTGAGCGCCACGTTACAGCGATGGCATTGGAGACGACGGGCCGCACCGTGCTGCTCAATCAACGGCAGGAGGCATTGGCCGAGCAAGTGCGGGATCGACTCTCGGAGGCTGCGCAGGGGATCGCGCACGGAGAGGAGATCGCGTCGCAGAGGATCAAGGATGCGCTGGTCTGCCTGGACGAGCTGGGTGGTAGGGGCGTGGATGAGCAGGTGCTGGATCGGATCTTCGAGCGGTTCTGCATTGGGAAATGAGGGGATCGTCGGAGTCTCGATGTTTCACGTGAAACGTTGGTCCTGAGGGTCCCTGAATCGGCGTAGTGCCTCGATACACCGGTCGTCTCGGTACGTACTCGACGACCGGCGTATCGAGGAGCAGCGTCAACGCCGTAACGAAGAGATCGCGGTCGCCATTCGCCTGCGGTGTCCGAGCGGAGTCGAGGCCAGGACCAGGAGCTCGTTTCGACTCCGCTCAACGAGCCGGGGATGTGGATCGTGGCCGGATCCCCTCTGGCAGGCAGGCGGTCTCCGGGAGATCGCGGGCAACATCCGGCGGCGGGTGGCTGAGCGGAGTCGAAGCCACCTCCATCAATTGTTCCACGTGAAACATGGGACCAGGACATGCAGTACGACGCCATCATTATCGGTGGGGGACACGCAGGGATCGAGGCCGCGCATATCTGTGCCAAGCTCCGACTGCAGACCCTTCTCATCACCTCGCACCTCGACCTCATCGGCCAGATGTCGTGCAACCCCTCTGTGGGCGGCGTGGCAAAGGGCAACATCGTGCGAGAGATCGATGCACTGGGCGGGGTGATGGCCAGGCTCACTGATGCCACGGGCATTCACTTTCGGATGCTGAACCGTAGCAAGGGCATGGCCGTTTGGGGCAATCGCGCCCAGGCGGACAAGCACGCGTATCGGGTGGCTGCTCGTCGCATCCTGGAGGCACAGCCGACGCTGGACCTGCTCCAAGGCATGGTCTGCCGGGTGGAAACCACCGGACCCTCTGTTTCTGCCGTGGTGCTGGACTCGGGGGAGCGGATCGACTGTCGGGCCGTGGCGCTCTGCATGGGGACTTTCCTCAACGGGCTTGCCCATATCGGCATGGAGAGTTTTCCTGCGGGCCGTACCGGGGAGCCCCCGTCTCTTGGTCTGACCGAGAGCCTGAGCGCGCTGGGGGTCAGAACCGGACGACTCAAGACCGGGACATCTCCCCGCATCGATGGTCGCAGTGTGGATTACTCCCGCATGGCTGCTCAGCCAGGCGATGACGATCCGTGGGCCTTCTCCTTCTCTGCCGAACAGATGCCCACCAATCGGGTTCAGTGCTGGATCACGCGGAGCTCGCCGCTCACCCACCGGATCATCCGAGACAATCTCGATCGGTCTCCGCTGTATGGTGGAAAAGTCACCAGTATTGGCCCGCGCTACTGTCCGTCCATCGAGGATAAAGTTGTCCGGTTTGGAGACAGGGAGGGCCATACACTATTTTTAGAGCCCGAGGGTGTGGACGTCGATGAGATGTATCTCAATGGGTTGTCCACAAGTTTGCCGTTCGACGTTCAGGTCCGAATGGTGGCATCGGTTCCCGGACTTGAGCATGCGAAGATCGTGCGGCCTGGATACGCGATCGAATACGACTACTTCCCGCCCGATCAGTTGTGGCCCACACTCGAAAGCAAGGTTGTTGAGAACCTCTACTTTGCAGGGCAAATCAACGGAACATCCGGCTATGAAGAAGCTGCATGCCAAGGACTCGTTGCCGGCATCAATGTCGCACAGCGCGTTCTCGGCAAACCGCCCTTTCTTCTGTCGCGGCAAGTCGCGTATGCGGGCGTGCTCATCGACGATTTGGTGACCAGGGGCACGTCGGAGCCCTATCGGATGTTCACATCGCGGGCCGAACATCGGTTGGTTCTGAGGCAGGACAACGCAGATCAGCGGCTGATGCCCGAGGCCGCAGCCGCCGGACTGCTCGATCCCGGCGTGCTGGAGCGGCGACAACGAGTGTGGGACGAACGGCGTGGGTGGGATACCGTCCTCGCCGAACGAAGTGTAGATCCGGAGACCTGGCGGCAGAGTGGAGTGGGCGAGGAGATCCGGCAAGCGGTTCGGGCTCGCGAGCTGCTTCGGCGACCAGCGGTGACGATCGGCCGCATTCTCGCAGCCTTGCACGAGACGATCGATGAGCGAGACGTATGGGCCAGCCTGGAGGCCGATATCAAGTATGAGGGCTTTGTTGCGCGGCAGCAGGCAGACATCGAGCGACAACGGGGTAGCCAGGACATCGGCATACCGGCAAACATCGAGTACGGCGCGATTGGCGGACTTCTGATCGAGACCCGGGCAAAGCTGGCAAAGACTCGACCGGCAACGGTTCGGCTTGCAGCTGCGATTCCGGGTGTGACACCGGCGGATATCGGCGTTCTCTTGGGGTATCTCTCCAGGAGTACGGGTAGACCAAACATTGTTTCACGTGAAACGGCGGATCAATGAGCACATCAAAATCTCTCGATGCGTACATCAAGAAAGCCAAGTCAATTTACGAACTGAAGGAGCTGGAGCGACTCGGGCTCACCCCGGATATGGCGCAGCGCGAGATGATCCTCAACTTCATGGCACTGCTGCTGAAGTGGAACGATGTGGCAGGGCTTGTCTCCAAGAAGGACGCAGAAAATCTCTTCATTCGGCACGTGTGTGATTCGCTGCAGCCGCTGCTCCTCTTCGGCTTCAAGAAGAATGCCCTCATGTTGGACCTGGGGTCCGGTGGCGGTTTCCCTGCAATCCCCACGCGCATCTTTCGGCCTGACATCTCGACCGTGCTCGTCGAATCGAACAAGAAGAAGGCGGCGTTTCTGCAGGAAGTGAAACGTGTGCTCGCACTTGACAACGTAGAAATCTTCAGCGGCCGTCTCGAGCGCATGACTACTCCCGAGACGCGCTTCGACTACGTGGTGTGTCGTGGCATTGGCACGCTTCGCGAGTTTGCCACCCTGGCCAAGGCCTTCGTTGCGCCGGACGGTCGCATGTATACCTTCAAGGGTCGTGAGTTCTCCGACGAAGTGGAGGAGATCACTAACTTCAAGGAAAAAGAGGGCATCCGAATTTGCGAAATTGCCGAATACGATCTGGGCAATGAGATTTTCGGCCTCAAACTGGTATCTCTGGAGGCCGCAGCCTAGTGTTCGTGACGGTGTCGATCGAGACCCCACGCGCCATCAGAACGAACCAGCATCAACCGTTGTAACAGACTGCAAATAAAGGGGAAACAGGCATCGACGGCGATTTCCGTCATGAGGCATTGCTGGTGTTGGCAACATGTTGATAACCTGTTGAGTGGATGTGAGGAACCTGTGGGCAGAGTGATCGCAGTATCCAACCAGAAGGGCGGGGTGGGTAAGACCACCACCGCAGTCAATCTCGTGGCGTGCCTTGCTGCCGCAGAGCACAAGAGCCTGCTGGTCGACATGGACCCCCAGAGCAATGCCACCACAGGCATGGGCATTGATAAAGACACCGTGAAGACCTCAATGTATGATGTGATCACGCACCGGTCGCGCGGTGAGAAGCCCGTCTCCATCAAAGAGATTCTCATCAAAAGCCCCGACATCCAGTATCTTGACATCGCACCGGCAAGTCCCGATCTGGCCGCTGCGGAAATCGAGTTGGTCAACATGCTGGCCCGCGAGCGTCGCCTGGCCGAAGCTCTGGAGCCGGTGCGCAGCGAATACGAGTTCATCATCATCGATTCCCCGCCGTCGCTGGGGCTGCTCACGGTGAACGCGCTTACTGCATCGGACTCGGTACTTATCCCGATTCAATGCGAATACTATGCGCTGGAAGGCCTCGCGGAGCTTCTGAATACCATCCGGCTCATCCAGAAGACGTTAAACCCGAAGCTTGCAGTGGAGGGCGCACTGCTCACCATGTTCGATGGACGACTCAATCTATCGCGGCAGGTGGCAGAAGACGTGAAAGGCTACTTCTCCGATAAGGTGCTTGATACGGTGATACCCCGCAACGTGAAAATATCGGAGTCTCCCTCGTTCGGCAAGCCCATCATCCTGTACGACATCATGAGCAGTGGCTCCGAGAGCTACCTCAAACTCGCAAAGGAAATTGTGGAACATGGCAAGTAAGCCGCTTCGCCGCGCTCTGGGCCGCGGCCTCACCAACCTGATCCCCCAGGATACCGAAGAGCGCGGCAGTGCCAACGAAGTGGTCACCGTTGACGCCTTGGTTGTCGAGAGCAACCCGTTTCAGCCGCGCAAAGACTTTCCGGCCGACGAAATTGCCGGCCTTGCCGAAAGCATCAAGAGTCAGGGCCTGCTGCAGCCCATTTTACTGCGCAAGCGCACTACCGGCTACCAGATCATCTCCGGCGAGCGTCGGTATCGCGCGCTGCGGCTTCTGGGGCGCAGCGAAATCCCCGCAATAGTCAAGGCCAATGTTACCGATCGCGACATGATGGAAATGGCGCTGGTAGAAAACATTCAGCGCGAAGAACTTGACGAAATAGAAACCGCCCAGGCCTACCAGCGACTTCTGCAGGAGTGCGGCCTGTCGCATGAGGAACTTTCGGGTCGCGTGGGCAAGAGTCGCAGCGCCATCACCAATGGTCTGCGTCTGCTCAAGCTGCCGACCGACATTCAAGACATGCTGCACACCGGCGTGCTCTCGGCGGGACACGCCCGGGCGCTTCTCTCTGTCGAGGGTGCGGAAAAGCAACGCGAGATGGCCGCCCGTATCGTTTCGGAGAAACTGACGGTTCGCGATATCGAACAGCTCGGACAGGCCGCCAAGCCCACACGTTCCTCGGGTGCAAAGAGCACGGCCCGACAGACGACCACTGTCGGGCCCGACCACGATCCCGACCTGCGCGCCACGCTTGAGCGGGCTCGATACCGCTTCGGCACCAAGCTTGACATCGTTGCCGGCAAAGACGACCACGGTCACGTGCAGATTGCCTATTTCAGCACCACCGACCTCAATCGCATAATGGGCTTGCTGACTGGGCAGTGAGCCGGATCAGAGGTAGCGCGCATGGGCAAAGACTCGAAGACCTACTACACGGTCATGTTCGTGCCCAATGATGAGGCCAAGCCCTTTTCGATCCGCATACACAAAAACATCATTCGATCGCTGGCGGTCTTCTTCCTCTTCTTTGCTGCTGTGGTGGTCTTTTTCCTTCTCACCGTGGGCCGCATTGGCGTACAGCTCCAGCTTGTTGACAAACTGCGCAAAGATCGACAACAGATAGAGCAGGAAAACGCTACCCTCGCCTATGCCCTGCACCGGGCCCAGAAGGCCGAAGTGCTCAGCACCTACATCGGCCGCCTGGCGGCAGTGAGCCGCGCCGATGGACCTCAGAGCGCGGAGATTCTGGCGAAGCTGCGCGCCGCACGCCTGGAGAGCGCACCACAGGAGAGCATCGCCGCCGTGTCTCGTCTGGGCAGCAAGAGCACGGCCACCAGTGCCGAAGGGCTTCATCCGGGCGCGGAAGTGTCGGATCGCGACATGCTCACCAGTATCCCCAACATCACGCCTGTTGACGGATGGTTGACGAAGCAGTTTCTGCCCGCCGGCGCCGGGCGGGCGTCGCCGCATCCCGGGCAGGACTTTGCCGCGGCAGAGGGCGCACCAATACGGGCCACCGCGCCCGGCGTGGTGGAGTCGGTGGTTACCGACCGGTACTATGGTATACTCGTGACGCTGCGACACCGGTATAAGTTCACCACGCGGTACGGGCACTGCTCGCGGGCGCTGGTGTCGCCCGGAGAGTTGGTTGAGCGCGGGCAGACCGTTGCGCTTGTGGGCAGCACGGGCCATTCGACGGCGCCGCATGTACATTACGAGGTGCAGCGAGATGGCGTAGCCGTTGACCCGCGCACGTATGTGTTCTCAAGCGGCACGGAGTGATGGGTGCGGCGAGGTTCGACCGAGCCGAGTGTCGGTTGTCGAGTAGTGTTCATGCACGTACCGAGACAACCGGCGTCTTAAAGTCTGCGGCGGGATCGACGATACGTCTGACGCACCGGCGTTCGGGTTTGGACGGGGCATTGACGAAACGCGACGCGATGGGCCCATGCGGGCCCGGGCGAGCACATGGACACGGAAGGAGCACGCATGGACAAGCATGGCAAGGGAGCGTACACGCTTATTGGCGAGGGGTCCACGCTTGAGGGTCTGCTCGTTGTTCCGCACGCCATCCGTATCGATGGCACGGTGCGCGGCAAAGCAGATGGAAGCGCCCGCGCCCGTATCGAAACCAGCGAGATGCTCACGATTGGCACCACTGCGCATATCGAAGCCGACATCTGGGCACGCAGCGCGGTGATTGGCGGCAAAGTAAAGGGCAATCTCACCATTCAAGACCGCACCGAGCTTGAATCGGCGGCAACGCTGGTAGGAGACCTGAAGACACGCGAGCTGGTGATCAACGAGGGCGCGTTGTTTCACGGGAACTGTACTATGGACAAGGACAATGGCAAGGCTGTGAAGGTGTAGTGGGGGACATGCTATTGGATAGCTGTACCGGGTGGCGCGTCAGGGTGCGGTGGTAGTTTGGGTCATCCGGTGCGCGACACCCGCTGGCGGATTCTCAGGTGTCCCCCCGGCATCACCGAATAGCCGACGCCCCGTCCACAATCACTAAATGAATATCTAACGCCGGCGCACTATGCGTGATGGCGCCGACAGAGATGAAGTCCACGCCCGTGCGTGCGATGGCGCGGATTGTGGCCTCCGAGACGTTTCCGCTGGCCTCCAACTTGACCGGGATCCCGCTCCTTCGCGCAAGTCCCACACACCGCTTCATCGCGGCCACCGGCATATTGTCAAGCATGATGATATCCGGCTTCTCTGCCAGCGCCTCACGAAACTCGCGCTCGCTCTGCACCTCCACCTCCACCTTGATGCCTCGCCCGCGCACGGCTGCCCGAGCCTTGCGCACGGCAGGCGCGGGCCCTCCCGCTGCTGCAACGTGCGTGTCTTTGATCAGCACCATGTCGAAGAGCCCGATGCGGTGATTGGCGCCGCCGCCTGCCACGACCGCCCCCTTCTCGGCGAGCCGAAGACCCGGGGTCGTCTTGCGCGTGTCAAGCAGTGTTGCATTCGTGCCTCGCAGCAGGGCAACCAGAGCGGCTGTTGCTGTTGCCACGCCCGAGAGTCGCTGCAGGTAGTTCAGCGCCACCCGTTCCCCCGCCAGAATGCCGCGAATGGGCCCTCGCAGCCGGCAGATCACCGTCCCTCGCTTGACGAGGTCGCCGTCTCGCACAAGGACCTGCACCCGCAGTCGCGGGTTGGTCCGTGTAAAAATCGCCTGCAGCAGGTAGGCGCCCGCAATCACGCCCGCCGCATTTGCGCGGATTTCCGCCACAGTCATGTCGCGCGGCCCGAAGATCGCGGCGGAGGTGATATCACCGGTTGTGCCAAGATCCTCGGACAACGCCCGACTCACCAGCTCGCGAATGTGCCTGGTTGAAAGCCCGTGTTTCACAGGAAACCCCACCGCAGCCCCAGATACGCATCGAGCACCCAATCGCCCGGATCGTACACACCATTGTAGCCGGGCGATCCATCGGTGGTGACGATGTCCAGTATCTGGAAACGCACCCCGCCCTGAATTGCCACGTTGAGAAACAATGGAATCGTCATCACGTCAAGACCCGCTGAGAAACCCCACAGCGTGGGCGCTACGCCCTTCGGCCCGACGTAGCCCAGGCCCTGCCGCGCATAGAGCCGTGCGTACTTGATGGGGTGCAGCAGCGAGTCGTTGATGGTGATGCTCAGTGAGAAGCTGTATTGGCACGGATCGCGGTGGTAGTCTTTGGTCATGGTACGGTTAATCGTGGTATCGGTGTCGGCGGGACTCCCCGTAACCGGCGTATACACGGTATCGTATGAGTACGCGGGCACCCAGTGGTGGGAGGCAACCTCGATGGATCCTGAGCCGTCGATGTAGATGCCCCGACGCGGACAGGCCTTCACATCGATCACCCCGCCCATGGCGAAGTGGGTGGGAAGAACGAGCTGGTTCTGCAGCGCCACAACTCCGGAGTCAAGCAATCGCGTGCGCGATTGGGCGTAGTCAGCGTGGAACTGATTCATCATGGCCTTGCCCGTCTCCATCTGTATCCCCATGCCTATGTCCAGACCGTGGATGGAGTAGTACACGTACGGCCCACGCAGCACAAAGCCGTCGGAGACAAGCGTAGTGCGGTTTCGGAATTTCATTGCGTAGTCGATGCTCACACCCGCCACAACCCGTTCGCCATCGATGACATCGGATTTGGCGAAGAGCTCCCACGTATGCACGCGGGAAAGCATTGTGTCGGCACCTGCCACCCGGTCAAGCCCCGGGAAGCGCGCACCACGCCGGTAGTTCAGCGACACGTACTGGTCGCGATCCACGTAGTATCCGGTGCCTACAGTGCTCTGTCCGGGCGAGACGGCGGCAAACACGCCGCCCACGTCGAACTGCGACAGATCGGCTATCACACCCCGGGCCTGCAATATGCGGAAGCTTCCCCTCACGTCAAGACCGAGAGGGTGAAACACGCTGTAGGGGTTACTCATGGAGAAGCGGTTCATGACCGCGCCGCCGCCCATGGTCACATTGCTCAGGGTTCGGGTCGAGATCCAGATCGAGTCGTCGGTGAGCAAGGGGTGCAAGCCAATCTGCGCGAAATCGACAAAGTCGAGAGCGCCCTGCAGAGAGCTCACCTGCGGGAGTCCGAGTCTCTCGGCCGTCTTCATGACACCAAGACGCAGACCTGCCGACGCCGCACCGAGTTGAGTGCGAGGTTGCAGGTAGAATGCCGGGTACGCGTCGCCACCAGCAACGGTGGCGCCGCCAAAGGCTCCGAGTTCCACGTGGTTGCTGGAGAGAATCGTGGGTTCGGGGATCGGTTGCACACCGGGAACATGGCGCTGCATATCCTCCCACAGCTTGCCGTAGATGAACTGTTTGCTGAAGACCGGCTTGTACACGCCATCGTCGGCCTTTTTCTGTGCATTCCGGCGCGAAAACAGATTTTCGGAGAGCCGCAGCCGGGGCGCGTCGGTGATGGCGTCTTCGGTGGGCGCGATGCCGACGGCGGCAAGCCGGTTGGCAATGTACTCATTGCCAAAGAAATGCTTGAGGACATTCACATGCCGCGTGGTAATGGCGGTGGGCGACGACGGATCTTTGCGGGGGTACACTATACTGGTCTGGCCGGCCGAAAGTGTCTTTGCGTCAAGCTGGGCCACGTTGCGCACCGAGAGCGTTCCTTCCAGAAGCTGGAAGCCGGTTTCTCCCGATTTCTCTTCCGCAACGGTTGACACGGCACCACTATCCATCTCGGCAACGGCGTTGGAAGTGTAGATGCGCGTGTGCAAGCCGCTCACTCCGCGCACGAAGACTCCCCCGGTAAAAACGGTGAGGTCGAGATCGACGACGGCGCGGCCATCGATCCGGCGTCGCGAGAGCCCCAGGAGGCACTTTGAGTTGGAGCCGAGGACGAGCACCTTGGTGGAATCGATCTGCATGACCACGCGCGTCTGAAAGAATGTCTCGACGATGTCGTTGTCGCCGAGCTTTGTTCCTGCCTCGACCGGGATCCACTCCTTCTTTACAGATCGCTCGACACGTGCGTTGCCCTCGGCAGTCTTCACCTCAAAGAGCAGGGGCTGCGCGGCCAAGGGCGCAAGACCGAGCAGCAGCGCCCAGACGCCCACGCCCGCAATGCACAACCGGTGCAGCGACAAAGACATGCGTAAGATTGTCATTGGCATGAACTACAGTATATACTATGTGCGTCGCTCTCGTCCAAGCCGTTGCCCGATGCGCCGGAAGGCAGTGCTATCACCCGGAGCCCGCAACACGCCGGCATCAAGCCCCTCGCGTACACGGTCGTCAACGGGCGACTCTACGTTGCATCGGAGATCAAAGCGTTCTACGCGGTGCGCGAGTGGCGCGCATAGCCCGACCTTGACGCGTGGCACACGTTCCTGAACGTGCGGTTTCCGCCCGCACCCCTCGCTGCGGTGGCACTGGTTTCTGCTGTGGATGATTGCGGGCTATCACGTGCGGGACGACATCTTTATCAAGAACGGTGGACGCCTCGATGCCGGACACTGAGCGGATTCTCACACGGCTGCTCGACGTTGCCAAGGCTGCGCAGTATTGCGGCTGGGACAAGCACGACGGGCTGCTCAGCCCCCTGCTGCGGGCAACGTGCTCGTGGTCCCGGTTGACGCGGCTTGCGGCCATTCAGCTCGTCACGCGTTCCCCGTGGAACCTGCGGCCAATGCTGGGCATCCCTCTCACGCGCAATCCGAAGGGCGCCGGTCTCTTCGCACGCGCAAATCTGCTGGCGGCGCCATTCCTCGGGGATCCGTCGCGGGCCACCGAAGCCGCGTCACTTCTCACCTGGTTGACAGAGCACACAAGCGCAGGCCACCCGGGCGCGTCGTGGGGCTACCAGTACCCGTGGCAGGATGCGGGGTTCCTGGCACCGGCGCACTCCGCCAATCGCGTGGTCACATGCTGGATCGGGTTCGCGTTTCATGCGGCGTGGAGTGCGACGCACGACCCACGATACCTCGACGTGTGCGTCAAGACCTGCGAATTCCTCCGCACAGCACCAAACCGCACTGTCGACACGCCCGAGGAGTTGTGCCTGAGTTACGTCCCCGACGCGCGCGTCACCTGGGCAGTCATGGACGTGAGTGCACTGTGCGGGAAGATGTTCGCACTCACCGGGACTGCTGTCAAGGACGCGTCCGTGATCGCCGATGCGCGTCGCTGCATGACCTACGTTGCGCGGCGTCAAACGCACTACGGCGGCTGGTTCTACACCGATCCGCCCAAGGCCTCGCACATCACGCACGATAACTACCACACCGGTATCATCCTGGACTGCTTTGCCGACTATGCATCGGCAACCGGTGATACGCAGTTCTGCGGCGCCTACTCCCACGGGCTGCACTTCTACGACAGCGCGCTCTTTCTCAAGGATGGTGCGCCGAAGTGGATGAACGACCGCATCTTTCCACACGACATCCACGGAGCCGCGCAGGGCATCATCACCTTCTCCCGCGCAGCGTCGCAGGACCGGCTGTGGCTTGAGCGGGCCGAGGAAATCCTGCGCTGGACCATCGAGAACCTCTACGACCCCGAGGACGGCGTCTTCTGGTGGCGGAAGAATGCGCGCCGCGTCAAGCGTATCCCGCTCATGCGCTGGTGCAACGCGTGGATGGCCGTGGCGCTGGCGGAGTATCTGGCGGCCAAGGGACAATCTTCGACGAGGCGCCCATGATCGGCTCGGAGCACGCGCACAACCCCGTGCTCTCTCCGGCGGAGCGGCTGTACTGGCCCAGGGGCACGGATTGCGCAATCTATCCGATCCGTCAATGTCGCACTACCTCTGGTGGCCGCCCGGTTTTCCTGCGGTCGTTGCCGGCTGGTACCTGGCGGTCGGGCCACAGTGGGTTGCACTTGAGATCGCTGTGATGGCGCTGCACCTTGTCTCGCTGTGGCTCTTCGCGCGCATGTTCGGGGCCGAGACGGACTCGTCGTATGTGCTGGAGTATCGGAGGTGACCGGCGCTCCACGATGGACGGAGTCTCACCGGTGACGGTATTTCGGGGCTCAGCGGCGCCACTGCGCCGCACCGTCCACAAAGAGGCTGTTGCCCGCACAGTCAATGGCCACGACCGCAGGGAAGTCCTGCACCGTCAACCGATACACGGCCTCTGCACCCAGATCCTCGTAGCAGACAATGGTGGATGCGGTGACGTGCGCTGCCAGAAGCGCGCCGGCGCCTCCCACGGCTGCCAGATATGCGCAGCCGTTGCGCTTCATGGCGTCGATGACGGCGGCCGAGCGATTCCCCTTGCCGATCATGACGCGGAGGCCGGTCTTGTCAAGGACCAGCGGTGCATACGCGTCCATGCGCGAACTCGTGGTAGGACCCGCACTGCCGATAGGCCTGCCGGGCGGCGGTGGCGTGGGCCCGGCGTAGTAGAGGATCTGGCCCGAAAGATCGACCGGCAGTGCTGCACCTGTGTTGATAAGTGCGACGAGACGTTTGTGAGCGGCATCCCGCGCGGTATAGATGGCGCCGGAGATCAGCACTCGGTCGCCGATGTGCATCGCCGAGACGGCCTCGGCCGAGAGGGGTGCGCAGATGCGGTGTGTCACAGCACCACCTCTGCATGGCGCGCTGCATGGCAGTTCATGTTCACGGCAACCGGCATCGAGGCAATGTGGCAGGGGAACACCTCCACGTGCACGGCAAGCGCCGTCACGGCGCCACCCAGCCCTTGCGGACCCACGCCCGATGCGTTGACGCGCGCGAGAATGGTGCGCTCCAGCTCAGCATACCGTGCGTCAGGATGCGGCTGTCCGATGTGGCGCGTCAGGGCCTTCTTCGCCAGGAAGGCGGCCTTCTCGAAGGTGCCGCCAAGTCCGACACCGACCATAACCGGGGGACAGGGATTGCCGCCAGCTCGAACGACGGTGTCGGTCACGAACCCTACCACCCCGTCAACGCCATCACCCGGCTTGAGCATGGCAATGGCGCTCATGTTCTCGCTGCCACCACCCTTGGGCGCGAGCAGGATGCGCAGGCCGTTGCCCGCAATGTGGTCGATGTGGATCACTGCCGGCGTATTGTCACCGGTATTAGTGCGGTCGAAGAGCGGGTCGCGCACAATGGAGGCGCGCAGGTACGATTGCCGGTATCCGCGCCGCGTGCCCTCGTTGACGGCATCGGTAAGCTGTCCGCCGTCCACACGCACGTCAGCCCCGAGCTCGACGAAGTACACGGCAAACCCGGTGTCCTGACAAATGGGGATGCGGTCGCGCCGGGCAATGCGCGCGTTCTCCTCGCACTGGGCCAGCAGCTCGCGGCCAAGGTCGGACTGCTCGGATCGGGCGGCTGCGGCGAGCGCCTGCACTGCGTCATCGGGCAGATCGCAGGCTGCCTGTGCGCACAGGGTCGCGACTTTGTCAACGATGTCGGTGTAGAGGATGGTGCGCATGGTGGTGTCTCTCCCGGAACCGCAGTGTGCGGCGATCATGCTCTTTGCGATGTCTCCCGGGTGCGCACGGTCTCCGCGCACTGACCGCCGACCCCACCGCGTGTGCCACGGTCGCCGGGTGTGCACGTTCTCCGCGCACTGACCGCCGACCCCACCGCGTGTGCCACGGTCGCCCTCGACCGTGCATGTTTCAGCCGACGGGACTCCGGAAGCTCGTCGCTCCTCGGTGCAAGCAGAACCACGGTCCGGGGTACCGTGGCACGCGGAGCTCACACCTGGTCTTGGCTCTGCACACGGTGCACTGGTGCGGTCCCGCTCGTTGCAGCTCAACCGGGATTCGCGGGACCGCGGGCCGCATCGTCGGAGCTGTGACGCAGGTCACGGCGAAACCGCGACCTACGTCACAGCCCGCGCCCGCTGAATGCGCAGCGACAGATCCTCCAGGCTCTTGCGGTACCCGTCCCAATCCGATATGGGCCGCGTGGCAACCCCGCTGTCCACGGCTGCCTTGGCCACGGCCAGGCTCTCCTCCACAAGCACGCGCGGATCCATGGGCTTGGGGATGATGTACTCCGGCCCGAACGAAAGCGATGACACCTTGTATGCGTCAAGTACCACGTGCGGCACCGGGGCTGCCTTCGTCACTCGCGCCAGGGCATGCGTTGCGGCCATCTTCATGGCATCGTTGATTGACGAAGCGCGCACATCAAGTGCGCCCCGGAATATGAACGGAAAGCCCAGCACATTGTTCACCTGGTTGGGGAAGTCCGACCGGCCCGTGGCCATGATGAGGTCTGCCCGCGCCCCCTTAGCGTCGGGATATGAGATTTCGGGATCGGGGTTGGCCATGGCAAAGACGATCGGTTTCGCGGCCATGCTCTTGACCATGGCAGGAGTGACAAGACCCCCGGCACTCAGCCCGGCGAACGCGTCAGCGCCTTCCATGGCCTCGGCCAGCGTGCGCTTCTTCGTCTCCTGGGCAAACTGCTGTTTGAAGGCATTCATGCCCTGCGTGCGACCCGCATACACAACGCCCTTGCTGTCGACAATGGTGATGTTCTCGCGCAGTGCTCCCAGGTTGACATAGTGCAGAGCGCAGGAGATGGCCGCGGCTCCGGCGCCGGAGAAGACAATGCGCAGGTCCCGCAGCAGCTTGCCCTGCAGTTCGGTTGCGCCGAGGAGGGCGGCTCCAGAGATGATGGCCGTGCCGTGCTGATCGTCGTGGAACACGGGGATGCTCATGCACGCCTTGAGCCGCTCCTCGATGAGGAAGCACTCCGGCGCCTTGATATCTTCGAGGTTGATGCCGCCGAACGTGGGCTCCAGCGCCTTGACAATGCGGATGAACTGCCCGGGGTCTTTCTCGTCCACCTCCAGATCGAACACATCGATGTCGGCGAAGCGCTTGAAGAGAATGCCCTTGCCCTCCATCACCGGCTTGCCGGCCAGAGGGCCGATGTCGCCCAGGCCGAGAACTGCGGTGCCGTCGCTGATGACTGCCACCAGGTTGCCCTTGGCTGTGTACTCGTAGGCGAGGGAGGGATCCCTGTGGATTTCGCGGCATGGTTCTGCTACGCCGGGCGTATAGGCCAGCGCGAGGTCTTTCTGTGTTGCGCAGGGCTTTGAGGGGATGACCTCGATCTTGCCCTTGCGGCCCTGCGAGTGGTAGTCGAGCGCGTCTTGCTTGGTTATCATGGGTGCAGGTTCCTTGTATGGACGACGTATGTGCGGGAACCCCAGAAAATACCATCCGCAGAGGTCCGAAGCCGCAGGGAATCACCGACGAGCAGCGTTTACGGACTTGGGGCAGTGCACTTGGCGAGGGCCGTTCTCGACAGGAGAGAATACATCCACAGATTTGCGCAGATTAACGCAGATTCGGAAACCGGAAGATGCCCGCACCACCCGTCCCGCATGGCGCATGCGCGTCAAGCTAAGCCGGGCAGCGATCCTGACAAAGCTGTTGGTCTTGTCCGCCGGGCACGATGCCCGAGGGTGTTGCGCACCAAGTGGTTGAGGCTTGGCATCGCTGCACGACGCGCCACACATTCGGCTGGGTTCAGTGCGGCGCCCGGCTTCGCCACCCAAACCCTCAATGCAATTTGTTGCTGGACCTCGGTGCCACAGTCCAGACGTTTGCCCCGCACAGGCACTCCGCCCAACCACGGATTGTATTTTGAGCGCCGAGGCCCAGACTCGTCACACGGGCCACACCAACGCACACCCCGACCGGTTCACGGAGCACTGTCCCATGGCCATCTACGAATTCTACTGCCCGTCGTGCAATACGCTCTTCAACTTTCTCTCCCGCAGCGTTGCCGGAGACCGGGTTCCCCCATGCCCGCGCGACAAGGCCCATGCCCTGCAGAAGAAGGTCTCCCGCTTCGCCGCGCTCAAGGGCGGGCTGAGCAAGGGTGGCGACGCAGAGGGCCCCGACAAGGGTGGAGCCGGCGGCATGGACGATCTGCCCATTGACGAAGGTCGCATGGAGAAAGCCATGGAGGCGTTGGCCGGCGAGGCAGAGCACATGAGCGAGGACGACCCGCGGCAGGCCGCGCGACTCATGCGCAAGCTCTCCGACATGACCGGCCTGCAGTACGGCGGCAAGTTCGAAGAGGCGCTCTCCCGCATGGAAGCCGGCGAAGACCCCGAGGCCATTGAGGCAGAAATGGGCGACGCGCTTGAGGGCGAAGAGCCGTTTGTGCTTGACGGAAAGAAGGGCGGGCCAACGGGCTCCGTCGCCCGACGGCCGGCGCCCAGCAGAGACGAAACGCTCTATGAGATGTAGCGCGCGCCGCAGATGTCGTTGACAACCGGGATGTCCGCGCATCCCCCTTGACCGCACCATGCATGTCACAAGGACCGGAGAATCAACAATGACCACCTGTCCGTGCGGCTCCGGCCGTCCGATCGGAGAGTGCTGCCAGCCGTACATCTCCGGCAGCGCCAAGCCCCCCACGGCAGAGGCGCTCATGCGCAGCCGGTACACGGCGTATGTCACCCAGGCAGTCGACTACATTGTCAAGACCTGCACGCCTCGCAGCGTCAAGGGTCTCGACGTGGAATCGACCCGAATCTGGTCAACCACCTCCCAGTGGCATGGCCTGACCATTGTGCAGACGGCCAATGGTGGCCCGGATGACACCGAAGGCATGGTGGAGTTTGTGGCCTCGTACACGCAAGACGGCCGCAAACAAGAGTGTCACGAGCGCTCACACTTCGAGAAGATCGACGGCCAATGGTTGTACGACACCGGCCGTACCGTCTCCATGCCCACAGTACGCACCACCCCCAAGGTTGGGCGCAACGATCCGTGCACCTGCGGCTCGGGCAAGAAGTTCAAGCAGTGTTGCGGCAAGGCGTAGGGGGCGGGGTGCTCATACCTGGAGCAGCCACTGCCACGCGGGCACGACGCGGATGGGAATGCCGTCCTTGACGAAATCCCGCTCCTCCCAGAGCGTAACAATAGTTGCGTGGTCTGCACCGACGAATCTGCAGGTGTCGGGCAGCGGATCAACTTCGCGGGCGGTGTTGTCCTCAGTCAACTCCTGGCAGACCTGGAAAATCTCGTACGCCGCACCCGTCTTGTCGCGAGCAACGAAATCGATCTCCCCGCCGCCCTCGTGCATCAGATAGTGAACCGACTTTCCGCGCCGCCGTAGCTCGGTGTGGACCAGTGTCTCCAGCTTTCGCGACGATCCGGGTGGCGCCGTCATCGCAACAGCCACTGCCAGAGCCCAATCGCGCACATACGCCTTCCGGTAGTTTCGTTGACGAACGCGTGTCGATTCGGTAAAGATCGACACGGTATCCACGGCATATGCCTCCTTGAGAAATCGCAGGAGCGCGTAGTAGGCGGTGTCGATGCCACGGAGCTGCTCGGCGTGCAGTCTGCTCAGACGGAGATCATCAAACGGGACCCGGCAGATAGATTCGCGAGCGGATCCCCCACTGAGAAGGTCGGCAATGAACTGGTAGCTTCGATAGGTCTTACCGCACCGCCTCGCGCCGGTAATCACGCTGGCCGACTCGGGAACACACTCGACGGCGAGATCCCTCGTCCTGAAGGGGCCATATTGCCGACGCTGGTTCGTGAGGATAATCTCTTTGATTTCAGAGCGTTGCATGTGCTCAGCCGAAATTGACATCAAGAGAATAGCATATAATGATATTTATGCTATCCAACATATAGCATATTCGACACAACAATGCAAGTCCTTGGTTTGGTACAGCGATTCCGGAAAGCCGGTGTGCTGGCACCCTCTGACACCGGGGATCTGCTTTTTCGTGGGCTGCTCCACGCGGGGGCTTGGTTCCGGGGAGGTGTTAGTTGGGATTCCGCCGAGATTTTTGGCGCTTCGTCGGGCTTCCGCCCATGGTCAAGCGGAGCATTTCTGCACCGCGGTTTTGGGTTGAGGTTGAGGGGGCTTTGGTCATGGGGATTGAGCAGTCCTGCTACGGATCGGTGTCGAGGTCATCGTCGTTGTCCTCTTTGTAGAATCCGGCCATGATTTTGCGTTGGAGGTATCGCCTGGTGTGCCGTTCTCTGAAGATCGTCTTCACGTTGAGATAGAGGAATGCGTGAAAAAGCGTATATGACAGCATTGTCATGAGTGTGAACGCGACTATGGCGTTGGCGTCGTGCTTGTACATGTGATTGAGATGCCAGGATGTTGCCAGTTCATTGAAGCCCTTGTTCTCGATGTCCCATCGATGATGCGCCGCCTCGACAAAAAGTTGCGTGGAGAGGTGTTGTTGGGAGATGGTTGTTACCCAAAGCCACTCACTCGTCTTCTGCTCCACTTGACCCGTCTGCTGCCGACAGACGATAGTCGTTTCCACGGTCCGTACAACCCGTACCGGCATTGCCAATTGAGCCCACTCTTGACAGTCTGGTAGATCCCATGCGTCGACAGACACGCCGTTACTTCGTTGGAAGGCGTACGGCTTCACCCCGTCGAACCGGCTTCTTTGATCGATCCGTGTCTCCCTACACTTGTATGAACATAGTCATTCTGTGCAAGTATTTGTAGCCACAGGAATATGTCGGGTATGTTCTCTTCTGTGTTTCTGGCTGCTGCGGGAATATTCTTCTACGCATAATGCGCCGCTGTGCGGCGCGGGTCTTGGGCGCGGTTGACAATCTCTACAGTTACTGACCGCGCCCACTATCAGTAACGAGGCGGTGGGGGCGGAGTGAAACGGAGCACGGGTCCCACCGACCTACCTTACCCGCGTCCGCACGGCTGTATTGTGCTTCACTTTCGGACGGTCACAGAACCACACAGCGAGACAGTCCTCAATTCTCAAGCCCGCCGACTGCCGGAAACCCCGCGTTTCATCGATCAAACAGTTGCGAACTTCCCCCCATCCGAGTATTTTCATCTGTGCAAACACTCGGCCACAGTCCCATGGAGGGCCCATGACGCCAAACTACCCCGAAATCGTTGCCGAAACCATCGCAGGACTCCCTGTTGCGAAACAGGCTGAAGTGCTCAACTTCGCAGAGTTCGTTCGACTGAGCGTCGCCAGCAAGATCCAACCATCTCGTCGACAACCCGGATCGGTGCTCGGACTCTTCGGCACATGCAAGAGCAGTGTCACGGACGGATCGGTGAACCACGACAGATACCTCTATGAATAAGCGGGTATTCGTCGACACCGGCGCATGGTTCGCCGGTCTTGTCAGCAACGACCAACACCATGCGCTGGCTATGTCTCACCGCGCAACCCTGCTAAAACGTGGTTCACTCCTCGTCACATCGAACCTCGTTGTGCATGAAACAACCATGCTGCTTGAACGCAAAGCATCCCGAAGAGCAGCCATCCGCTTCCTACGGGAGATCTACAGCGATAGCATGGTTGAGATCATCCATGCCGACAGAACGGTCGAGAGCGAAGGGCTTGAAATCTATCAGAAGTACCAGGACCAAGACTACTCCATCACCGACTCCATCTCATTCGCAATCATGAGACGACTGGGCATCTCACACTGCTTCGCCTTCGACCGGCATTTCCAAACCATGGGCTTCCACGTGGATCCCATCGCACGCGAGCGGTAGCCACGGCCGTGGTCCAGGCTGCCGTTTCTCGCCTTCAGCCAGCCAATTCGCAACCGTTCTGAAATCCGCCGCAATGAGCAGTTCCTGCTGCAAAGCGCGCTGAGGCGCGCGAAGCGCAGAAACTGGACATTGCACCGCTGTGCGGCGCGTGTGAAATGCTGTCAATGTCAACTCGCGCGGCTTCGCGCGTTCCTTGCACGCGATCCGCACGAGTATGTTAACAGGTACTCACCTCCCCCTACACTTGAAAAGCCGACCCTCACTGGAGTATTTCAGAGCTGATGTTTGCCAACAAAAACCCATCAAACTCCAGGAGGATCAGCCATGAAGATCTCCCGTAAGCTCGCCGTTGTCGATACGACCAACCGAATGACCGTTGCCTTTGACGTCAGCAAGGCCAAACTCAACTACTTCTCCAAGATCGAAGGCAAACTCACCGGCACCAGTTGTAAGGAGATCCAGGCTATCGAGGGGGAGGTGGCGAACTCTCTCCCCGCAATAACCTCCGCGATCGAGAACCTTGCGCTTTTCGCCCAGTAGAACGGACACGACGGCTTGCACGTAGTCAGCGAACCAACCGGCTCATACGGCGATACCCTGATGCGTTTGGCCCGTCAGCACGGCTGCACTACCGCATGGGTCAGCGGTGAGGTCGTCAACAAGGCCAAGGTCATCGAGAATAACGACGCCGGCAAGAGCAACGAGAAAGATCCTCGCATCATATTCATGCTCTCCACCATGGGCAAGGAACAGACCCATCGCCAACTGCCCGCACGCTATCAAGCACTGCGAGAACTGAACCGCGCCTACGATGCCGAAGACCAACGACGGTCTTCCATGAAGTGCGAGATACAGCTTCTGGTGGGTCGACTGTTCGTCGATTTCCCAATGTCCAAAGATTTCATCTTCGACGAATCAGGTGCCATTCTCATGAACCTCTATGCGTTCAACCCGTACCGGATCGCTCCAAAGACTCTCAAACAGTTCTCTAAACGTATGCGGAAGAAGTCCCCCCATATATACCCGACTACCCTGGAGAAAGTGCACAAGGCGGCGAAACAATCGATTAATCTGTGCATCCCCGTAGAAACCATCGAGTCCCTGGAGCAACGTCTACGCTACGTCTGGGAGGATTACCAACGCGCGGATCAACGGCGTGAAGAACTCCGCGCACAAATCTCCGCCCACTACCAGACACTCTGGGATAGCGGCGAGAAGGTTCCGCAGGCAGATTCGGAGGTGCTTACCGCTTTCTTGCTGGGCCGGATACTGGGAGAAACGGGTCCCCTGTCCGACTTCGCTTCCGATGAAATGCTCCTGCGCTACGCCGGCCTCAACCTTCGCGTCAGAGAAAGCGGCACGTACA
>Ga0315287_10001314_pt1 | contig 22781 bp, 10 predicted proteins | sample YL17G11_0_MG_FD_205037 | JGI IMG/M metagenome (GOLD analysis project Ga0315287, IMG submission 205037) | Sediment microbial communities from Yellowstone Lake, YNP, Wyoming, USA - YL17G11_0 | ecosystem: Environmental > Aquatic > Freshwater > Lake > Sediment | place: USA: Wyoming | collected... | reverse complement strand
CATCACTGCCTATCCTCCGGACCCGACCAATTCGCAGGATGCCACTTTTGAATTCAATTGCAGCGAGGCCATCTGCACCTATGAATGCATGCTTGATGCAGGGGTATGGCAATCCTGCACTTCGCTCAAGTCTTATGTCGGCACGGATTCCTGGACTGCAACCACAACCGTTAACGCCCCCACAGCTCGCAGTTCCCATCATTCGGTATGGACCGGAACGGAAATGATCATATGGGGCGGATATGACGGATCGAACTATGTGAACACGGGCGGGAGATATAACCCCGCCACGGATTCCTGGACCGTGATGAGCACCGTTGGCGCGCCCTCCAAAAGAACTGCTTTTGGAATGATCTGGACCGGCACTGTTGTGATCGTCTGGGGAAATTATAATGCATTTTCTGACACCGGGGGCCAATACAACCCTTCATCCGATTCATGGACCGCTACCTCAACCATCAATGCGCCCACTGTCAGAGGATATCATACAACTGTATGGACCGGGACCGAGATGATTGTTTGGGGCGGCCTCGTATATTCATCCACGGCAACCAATACCGGCGGCAAATACAATCCATCAACCAACCTTTGGACGCCCACCACTATAAAAAATGTTCCAACCGCCAGATATAGGCATACTGCGGTATGGACCGGAACCAAAATGATTGTATGGGGTGGTTCCAGTGGCGGTGGATCTCCCCGCTATTATTCCGGCGGCCAATATGATCCTGTAGCTGATTCCTGGACCGCAACCTCAACCACCAATGTTCCTTCAAAAAGATCGGACGCAACTGCGATCTGGACCGGTAATGAAATGATTGTCTGGGGGGGCTGGGACAGCGCATACTTCAACACGGGGGGCAGATATAATCCACTTAGTGATAGCTGGATCGCGACCTCAACAACCAATGCGCCCAGCGCCAGAGCTTTTGGCGGCTCACAAGGATCAGTCTGGACCGGGAGTGAAATGATCGTATGGGGCGGACGCAACAGTGATTCACCATATTATTTTAACACCGGCGGCAGATATAATCCGTTGACCGATTCCTGGATCGCAACAACCATGGCCGATGCTCCGGCCCCAAGGTACGAGACCGACCTGGTCTGGGCCAGCGGCAAAATGTTCGTGTGGGGCGGGTTTGGCGGCGGTCGTCTGAACACGGGAGGAATTTACCAGCTCTCGCCGCTTGCGGAGGGTGGGCATAATTTCCGGGTCCGGGCTTATGACCAATTCAGCAATGTTGATCCCACTCCGGCAGACTATAATTGGACCATTGACCTGACTCCCCCGCAAACAAACTTGACTCTGACACCTGTAAACCCCAGCAGCCTGAACAACGCCACTTTTGAATTCAATTGCGGCGAGCCGGGCTGCAGCTTCCAATGCCATTTGGACAGCGGTTCCTGGGAGAGCTGCGCTTCGCCCCTGCAATACTCGAGTTTGGCCGTTGGCGGCCATTCTTTTCTGGTCAGGTCGGTTGACTCCGCGGGCAATGTCGACAGCACACCCGTCGGATACAATTGGTCTGTGGTTGAATTGGAAACCTCCATTATTTCTCATCCTATTGATCCCACCAGAGACGAAAACGCTGCTTTCACCTTCAACTGCAATGTGGCCGACTGCATTTTCGAATGCCAGATGGACAATTTCGGATGGGACCCGTGCATATCTCCAGCAACCTACAGTTCACTTGCGGTCATGACCCATACCTTTGAGGTCCGGGCCACGGATATTTATGCGCAGACCGACCCCACTCCTGCCAGCTTCACCTGGACCATTGACCAGAACCCGCCCGACACCAGCATTACCTCAACTCCACCCGATCCCTCAACCAACAACTTCGCCGACTTCTCTTTCACCTGCACCAAACCGCCATGCACTTTTGAGTGCGGACTTGACGCAGGCGGCTGGTTTTCGTGCGCCACGCCCAAACACTATGTTGGGCTGAGCAACGGCCTTCATGCTTTCGCGGTCCGGGCCTATGACGCCATAGGCAACATGGACCCCAGCCCGGACTCATATACCTGGACTGTGAATGTCACCGAAACGCCCGACACTTTCATCACCGACCATCCTCCAGACTTGAGCAATTCGATGAGCGCCAACTTTGAGTTCGATTGCAGTCAAACAAGCTGCACCTATGATTGCAAGCTGGATTCCAGGGATTGGGAAGCTTGCGCCTCGCCCAAGGATTATATCGACAATATTTGGACCCCAACCTCCATGAATAATGTGCCTTCCGGAAGGGGTTTGCACCGGTCAGTATGGACCGGCGCCGAAATGATCGTCTGGGGCGGATACAACGGCTCCAGCACCAACACCGGCGGAAGATACAATCCGGCAACCGATTCATGGACCGCCACTTCCACAACCAACGCTCCATCTGCAAGATACGCGTTCGGCGCAGTCTGGACCGGAAGCGTGATAATTGTCTGGGGCGGATACAATAACTCCTCCTACGAATTGGGTGACGGAAGCAGATATAACCCCGCGACCAATTCCTGGGCCGCCATCTCCAGCACGGATGCTCCGGCAGCACGATATAATTTCCCCTCGGTCTGGACCGGAACGGAAATGATTGTCTGGGGAGGGATAAAATCCAGTTACGGGACAAACGCCGCAAAATACAAACCATCGACCAATACATGGACACCCGTGAGCGATTTCAATGCGCCAGCTTCGCGTTCTTCCCATGTTGCGGTCTGGACCGGGACGGAGATGATCGTCTGGGGCGGGAAAATATCTTCTGCTCCCACAAATACCGGAGGCAGGTATAATCCGGTCTCGGATAGCTGGGCCCCGTCCTCAACCGGAACCAATGTTCCGGATCCAAGGTATGATTCATCTGCGGTCTGGACCGGGAATGAGATGATCGTGTGGGGTGGCTATTCCGGCTCAGTCCGACTCAACACCGGAGGAAAATACAATCCGGACTCGGACTCCTGGTTGCCCACTTCTCTTGATAATGCGCCATCCGCCCGCAAGTGGGAAGGTTGCTCAATCGGCGCAGTCTGGACCGGCACTGATATGCTGGTCTGGACCGGATATGACGGGACCCCTATATCGAGCACGGGTGGAAGGTATGATCCCTTGACCGACACCTGGGCTACAATGCCGACTCTAAACGCTCCGGGCGGAAGGTTTCGAACTGATATTGTTTGGACTGGAAATAAAATGATAGTCTGGGGAGGCTGGGGCGGGAGTTATTTAAACACGGGTGGTATTTACTTCCCGAGCGGCATTGACCTTAGAGATGGACCCCACAGTTTCCAGGTCCGCGCTTATGACGAATACTTAAATGCTGACCCGACTCCTGCAATCTACAACTGGGTCATTGATGTGACACCTCCCGAAACCGTCATCACCGCCATGCCTCCCAACCCGAGCAATTCCGAGGATGCGACTTTTGAATTCAACAGCAATGAGCCTGGCTGCACTTTCTGGTGCTACCTTGACGGCGCGGGCTGGTACTCTTGCACTTCGCCCCAAGACTTTTCAGATCTGGCGGACGGCGATCGCATTTTCGAGGTTTATGCCACTGACGCGGCTGGCAACCTTGACCCTACTCCGGCCTTCTACTACTGGACGATCAATTCGCTGCCGCCCGACACCTTCATCGATACTCATCCCCCGGACCCCACCGGTTCCGGCAGCGTGGTGTTCACATTCCATTGCGATAAGACCGGATGTAGCTTTGAGTGCAATATCGATTCAGCCGGATGGGAGCCGTGCGCATCGCCGGCAAGCTATAGCTCGCTGTTGCCCACCACCCACACCTTTGAAGTGCGCGCCACTGATTCAGTGGGAAAAACCGACCTGACCCCGGCCAGCTTCACCTGGACCATTGATCAGACCCCTCCGGACACCAGCATTACAGCAAGCCCGCCTGACCCGTCAACCATAGCATACGCTGATTTTTCATTTGCCTGCACCGAACCGCCTTGCATTTATGAATGCAATCTGGACTCCGGCGGCTGGACAACTTGCACATCCCCCAAGCGCTATGTCGGGTTGAGCGACGGCAGCCATGACTTCCAGGTCCGGGCCTACGATCAGCTTGGAAATGTGGACTTAAGCCCGGCTGATTACAGTTGGACCGTAAACGTCAACCGGCCTGACACCTATCTCGCTTCAAACCCCGCTGACCCGAGCAGGACGCGTGACGCCGGTTTTGAATTCTTTTGCAGCGAAACCAGTTGCACATACGAATGCAAATTGGACTCCGGGGATTGGGAAAGTTGTTCATCACCAAAAAGCTATTCCGCGCCTGAATCTTGGACCGCGACTTCAACGACCAACGTGCCTTCCGCTCGATACCTTCACACCGCGGTCTGGACCGGGACCGAAATGATCGTCTGGGGAGGTCAGGTCGGCACTTTAACTTATACCAACACCGGCGGAAGGTATAACCTTGCGACCGATTCCTGGACCGCCACTACACTCACCAACGCCCCGGAAGCGAGAGGCCATCATACCGCGGTCTGGACCGGGACCGAGATGATCGTTTGGGGCGGATCAGATTACTCAAACGTTTTTCGCGGCAGCAGGTATAATCCCTCAACCGATTCCTGGACTAGTATCAATAGTGGCCCTGGAGCACTTTACCATGCTGCGGTTTGGACCGGAAATAAAATGATCGTTTGGGGAGGAGCCAACAATACCTATACCGGTGGAGTATACGATCTAGGCGCCGACACCTGGACCGCAACTTCAACCGGCGCAAATGTCCCGGTTGGACGGTCCTACCCCAGCGCAATCTGGACCGGGACCGAGATGGTGGTTTGGGGAGGCAATCATTATGTCACTCAAAACGATTATTTGAATACCGGCGGAAGGTATGACCCCGAAACAAATACCTGGATCGCGACATCAATTGACAACGCGCCTTCAGGAAGAGATGATCACACCGCGGTATGGACCGGAAGCGAGATGATTGTATGGGGGGGACGCGGCGCATCACCTACAAATAAAAATGACGGCGGCAGATACGATCCATTTGCTGATTCCTGGACCGCAACTGCCGCTCTCAACGCGCCATCGGCGAGATATAGACACGCCGCGGTATGGACCGGGACCAATATGATTGTTTGGGGCGGAGCTCCAGAAACCAACACCGGCGGACGATACGATCCCTTGACTGACTTATGGCTCGCAACCACAACCTCAAATGCTCCTTCCGCAAGATACTATGCAACCGCGGTTTGGACCGGGATGAAGATGATTGTCTGGGGCGGCGGCAGCGGGTTCATGAATACCGGCGGCGTGTATTTCCCCGGAGGAGGCAACCTTCCGGATGGCAATCACTCTTTTGCAGTCCGCGCCTATGACCTGGCAATGAATGTTGATACAACCCCGGCGAATTATAGTTGGACCATTGACACGACCGCGCCGGACACCTCAATCAATTCGCACCCGGATGTCCTGACCACCAGTTATGACGCAAGCTTTGAATTCAGTTGCAATGAGGCGGTCTGCAGCTTTGAATGCAAGCTGGACAGCGGCTCTTGGGAAACCTGCGTATCGCCGAAACAATACTTATCTTTACTCAACGGCAGTCATACCTTCCGGGTCCGGGCGACCGACCCCTCAGGCAATGTGGACCTCACCCCGGCGAGCTTCACTTGGGCGATTGACGCGATACCGCCTGAGACTTACATCGACACTCATCCTCCTGACCCCGCCAATTCCACCAGCGCGCTCTTCACCTTCAGTTGCAATGAAACCGGCTGCATTTATGAATGCAACATGGATTCCATTGGCTGGGAACCCTGCGCTTCTCCGGTGAGCTATAGCTCGCTCCTGGTGATGACCCATACCTTTGAAGTGCGCGCCACGGATCTGGCGGGAAATACCGACCAGACTCCGGCCAGCTTCATCTGGACCATTGACCAGACCCCGCCGGACACCGCGATCACCGCCAGTCCGCCTGATCCGTCAACCAATAACTTTGCTGATTTTTCCTTCACCTGCAACGAAGCTCCATGCACCTATGAGTGCAACCTTGATGCAGGAGGATGGGTTTCCTGCTCATCGCCCAATAACTACGCAGGGCTTGCCAACGGCCCGCATACTTTTGTGGTCAGGGCTTATGATCTGGCGGGCAATGTTGACTCAAGCCCGGCGTTCTATTCCTGGACTGTCAACGCCAGCCCGCCCGACACATTTATAACTTCACAGCCGCCAAACCCGTCCTCCAGCAAAAACCCGGCCTTTGAATTCAGTTGCACGCCGGGCCCGTGCACATTCCAATGCAAGCTGGATGCACAATCCTGGGCCACCTGCTTTTCACCCCAGAATTACACCGGGCTTTCAGATGCATCACACACTTTCCAGGTACGGGCCGTTGACATCAATAACAACACCGATCCCACTCCTGCAACTTATACCTGGACCATAGACACCACTCCTCCAAACGGGTACATCACTTCCAAGCCCGCAAATCCATCAAATTCAAGTTCACCCAGTTTCTCTTTCTCCTGTTCGGGCGGGCCGTGTACATATGAATGTCAAATGGACACCGGCGGATGGAGCGTTTGTTCATCTCCATCCAGCTATTCGGGTTTGTTGGACGGGTCCCACACATTTTATTTGCGCGCCACGGATTGGGTGGGCAATGTTGACCCGACCCCGGCCTCTTATACCTGGACCATCGACACCACTCCGCCTGACACCTATATCACCACGCATCCCCCGGACCCCAGCAGTTCGCCGGGAGCCGTATTTGAGTTCAATTGCAGCGATGCGGTCTGCTCTTACGAATGTCAATTGGATTCCGGCGGATGGTTCCTGTGTCGCTCGCCCAAGGACTATGCGGAAAATTGGACTGCAACCACGGTCACCGGAGCGCCTTCGGCAAGGACCGGCCCCGCAGTCTGGACCGGCAGCGAGATGATTGTCTGGGGCGGAAATGACGCTTCGGATACCTTCTTCTATGACGGCGGCAGATATAATCCGTCAACTGATTCCTGGACCGCGACCTCAATCGGCCCCGCCTTAAGGACCGGTCACACCGCGGTCTGGACCGGGACCGAGATGATCATCTGGGGCGGATATTTCAATGATTTTATGCAAGGAAGCCGCGAACAACTGAATACCGGCGGCCGGTACAACCCGACCACTAATTCCTGGGTTGCCACCTCAACCACCGGCGCCCCGGGACCCAGGACTTCGCATACCGCGGTTTGGACCGGGACAAAAATGATCGTCTGGGGCGGATACTATGGTTTCATCTATACATACCCGCTCTACGATGGTGGGATCTACGACCCGGCCTCGGATTCATGGTCCGGGAATATTGGCGGGAGCATTTTGGGCGAGCGATATAGCCACACTGCGGTCTGGACCGGGACCGAAATGATCATTTGGGGAGGTTCAGGAACCAACACCGGAGCAAGATTTACTCCCGGCAGCGGCTGGGTAGCTACCTCCACTATCAACGCGCCTTCGGGGAGGTCCGCGCACACCGCGGTATGGACCGGGGATGAGATGATCATTTGGGGCGGCGGGTCCAACACCGGCGGCAGATATGACCCTGACGCCGATTCCTGGACCGTGACCTCTACCACCAACGCGCCAACTGCAAGAGACCTTCATGCTGCGGTCTGGACCGGGGACGAGATGATTGTCTGGGGCGGATACTATTGGGACGGTTCCCAGCATTGGTTTAATACGGGGGGAAGATATGATCCGTCTTCCGATTCCTGGACTGCAACCTCCACAACCAATGCGCCTGACGCCCGATCCGCCTCCTTGCTATGGGCCGGGGATGAAATGATTGTCTGGGGCGGATACAACGGCGCTTACCTGAACAGCGGAGGGATATATTACCCCGGGAACTCGCTTGCCGAGGGCGAACATACTTTTGAGGTCAGGGCTTATGACCTGCTCATGAATGTTGACCCCACACCTGCAACTTACACTTGGACCATTGACACCACTCCATAAAAAAACGGCCAGCTATTCTGAAATGCCTCTTAAGCGTTTTCGGTTTACTTTTCCAGATATTCTGCTTTAATATAATCAGGAGGGTATTGCATTGGTCCAGATGAACCTGGAGTTGAAGGAAGTGGCGGTCAAGATCGTTTACTACGGGCCTGCGCTTTCCGGAAAGACCACCAACCTTCAATCCCTGCACAAATTGTTCGACTCGCACCACCGCGGGAGGCTGATGAGCCTGGAGACGCATATGGACCGCACCTTGTTCTTCGACCTGCTGCCCATCCAGTACCAGACCCCGACCGGGCTCAAGATCAAGCTCAAGCTGTTCACCGTGCCCGGACAGGTGATCCACAACGAGACCCGCAAGGCCGTGCTGGCCGGGGCCGACGGCGTGGTGTTTGTCGCGGACAGCCAGCGCTCCCAGGCCCTGAGCAATTCCATCAGCTTCAAGAACCTCAAGGAAAACTTCAAGTCCAACAGCATAGATTTTGACGCCATACCCATCGCCCTCCAGTTCAACAAGCGCGACATCGAGAACATCAAGCCGGTGGAAGAGATCAAGCGCGACTGGGGCCCGACCCGGTTCCCGACTTTCCTGGCCGTGGCCACCCAGGGCAAGGGCGTGTTTGAGACCTTTGAGAGCATCGTCAAGATGGCGTTTGATTACATCAACAAAAAATATGATTTCAACCGCAAATTCGGGTTCGACATGGAGGATTTCCTGCGCAGCATAAAAGGAGACAAGATCCAGCAGGCGGTTGACACCAAGCGCTACCTGGTGACGGCCGGCTCGGGCGCGGAGCTTTTGGAATGAACGATTTTGAAGTGGAAAAGAAATTTGAGCTCACCGAGCTGATCGACCTCTCCGTGGTCGGAGAGGTGGTGCGCTCGCTCGCGGATATGCTGGGCATACAGGTGCGGATTTTCGACATCGAGGGGCACCAGATTTTCGACAGCGGCGGTGAACAGATGTTCTGCGACCTTTTGAGGACCACCAGCATCGGCGACCGCATCTGCTCGGAGATCAGGGAGAAGCTGCTCTCGCAGTTTTTAAGCGAAGGCAGCGCCGTGCAGATCCAGGCCGCGTGCGGAAACCGCTACACGGTTTTTCCGGTCCGGCACCAGTTCGAGAACCTGGGCCGGGTGGTGCTGGGGCCGTATAAGGACTCGTCCATGGACCAGTCCAAACTGGAGGCGCTCGCGCTCAAATACCGGATCGATGCCCCCAAGTTTTTGCAGCTGCACAAGGAGATGCCCGAGGTCAGCCCGGACCGACTAAAGAAGACCGCCCGGTTCATGTCCCGGTTTTTCGATGCCTTTGTTTTCATCAACGCCAAGCGCCTGATCACCAGCCTGATGCACCTGGAGCTGATCATGCAGTCCCGGGACAAGATCTTCCAGCAGATCGAGCAGGAGAGCGGGACCAGCCCCGCGGACAAGAAGGAAATCGAACGGCTGAAAAATATGTTCTGAAAAAATGCTCCGGCTTTCCTGAATTCCTCCTGAAAAATTCTCCGAATGAAAAACCAAATAGAAAAAAAAGTCCTCAATGCCCGGCGCATAAACGAAGCAGAGGCGCTGTTTCTTTTTGAGCAGGACGACCTGATCTGGCTGGGCAGGCTCGCCAACGCGGTCAAGCAGAGGCTTTCCGGCAACAAGATATTCTTCAACATCAACCGGCATATCAACCCCACCAACTTTTGCATAAACCGCTGCCGGTTCTGCGCGTTCAGCGCCAGCTTTGGAGACAAGCACGGATACCAGCTCAGCCTGGAAGAAATTTCAAAGATCGCGGACCAGACCGGGGATGTTTACGAGTTCCACATCGTGGGCGGGCTGCACCCGGAATGGGAATTCGAGTATTACCTGGACATCCTGCGGCTGCTCAGGAAAAGAAGGCCTTCGGCGCTGCTCCAGGCATACACCGCGGTCGAGATCGACCATTTCTCAAGGATCAGCGGACTTACGCTCAAAGAGACCATAGCCGAGTTGAAAAAAGCCGGGCTTGACGCCGTGCCCGGGGGCGGCGCGGAAATTTTCGATTCCAAAGTCAGGAGCAAAATCTGCCCGGAAAAAATTTCGTCCAAGCGCTGGCTCCAGGTGCATGAGGCGCTCCATAAAGCGGGCGTCCAGTCCAACGCCACCATGCTCTACGGCCATGTCGAAAAGTTCAAGCATCGGGTGGACCACCTGAGACGGCTGCGCTTGCTCCAGGACCGCACCCGGGGCTTCGCCGCTTTCATCCCGCTCGCGTTCCATCCCAAGAACACCCGCCTGGCCTTCGACCATTACACGACCGGCGTGGACGATTTGAAGACCATTGCCGTGAGCCGCATCTATCTGGATAATTTCCCGCACATCAAGGCCTTCTGGATCATGCTCGGGGTGAAGCTTGCTCAGGTCGCGCTCTGGTTTGGCTCCGACGATTTGGACGGCACGGTTGAGGAGGAAAAGATCACGCACATGGCCGGCGCTCAGACCCCGGAGGCGCTCGCTCAGGACGAGCTGGTGCGCCTGATCCGGGAGGCGGGCCGGAAGCCGGTCGAGCGCGATACCTGGTACCGGGTGAAAAAAATATGGTGAAAAGGGTTTCCAAAAAAGAGGCGCTCAGACTGCTTGCCCAAGCGGACCTTCTCGAACTGGGCGAGAGGGCGAACGCGGTCAGGCGCCGGATCCACCGCCGGTCCGAGGTCAGCTTTGTCGTGGACCGCAACATCAACTACACCAACATTTGCATATCGGGCTGCAAGTTTTGCGCGTTTTCCAGGCCTCCCAAAAGTCCCGAAGGCTACCTGCTCGGTTATGAAGAAATTTTCAAAAAGATAGAGGAACTGCTCGACCAGGGCGGCACCCAGATATTGCTCCAGGGCGGGATCAATCCTGACCTCGGTCTGGAATGGTTTGAAGAACTTTTCCGGCAAATCCAGAAAAAATATACCATCCACATCCACGCGCTCTCCCCGCCGGAAATAAATTATCTGGCCAAGAAAGAGGGGATGACAATCAGGAATGTCTTGAAGAGGCTGGTCGCCGCGGGTCTGGGCTCGGTGCCGGGCGGGGGCGCGGAAATCCTTTCCGACCGCGTGCGCAAGAAGATCAGCCCGAAAAAAATCACCACCAAAGGCTGGCTCAAAGTGATGGAAGAGGCGCACAAACTTTATCTCTGCACCTCCGCGACCATGATGTTCGGATCAATCGATACGGATGAGGACATCGTCGAGCATTTGGATAACATCAGGAAACTTCAGGATAAGACCAAGGGCTTCATCGCCTTCATCCCCTGGAGCTTCCAGCCCAAAAACACTCAATTAAGCCATCTCAAGCCCGCCAGCGGGGTGAGGTATCTCCGGGTGCTGGCGCTCTCGCGCATCTTCCTGGACAATGTGCCCAATATCCAGTTGAGCTGGGTGACCCAGGGCGCAAAAATCGGTCAATTAGGTCTCTTTTTCGGCGCCAACGATTTCGGATCCACCATGCTTGAGGAAAATGTTGTTAGAGCCGCGGGCGCGGAGTATAGGCTGAGCAAGCAGGAAATCATCCGCCTGATCAAGGACGCCGGCTTCAATCCTCTGCAAAGGAATGCGCACTACCAGATTCTCAAGCGCTTTCATTGAAGTTTTGAAAAGCCTGATCTACTTGAAATGACGCTCCAACTCGGAAGCATACTTTTTTCCCACCGTATTTGAATTCTGCTCCAGCCAATCCGAGAGTTTGGTCTTGCCGCTGGGGGCCTGATTTGAAACCAGCAAGTTTGCCATTAAGCCATAAACTTCTTCTCTGGTTAAGATGATGTCTCCCATCAGCGGGTTCAAAAGTTTGGCGAACAAGATGAACATTTCAGCGGGCATGGGTACGACCAAAACCCGTCGCTTGATTTTTTGAGCGATGAGCCGGACCATTTCCGAAAAGGTAAAAGTCTCAGGGCCGATTGCGTCGATCACCAGGTTTTTATCCTCACCGCCCGCGGCCGCTGCGATCTCAGCAAGGTCTTCAACGAAAATAGGCTGGATTTTATAGTCGCCCCGGCCGGGAACGGCAAAGACCGGAAATTTTCGGAGTAGCCATGCGATATTATTGATCAGGATGTCTCCCTTGCCGAAAATCACGGTTGGCCGGATGATCGCGTATGAAAGACCGGAATCCATCACCGCCTGGTCAACCAGCGCCTTTCCCCGGAAATACGGAAAAGGCGAGTTGACGCCGGGGTTGGTGATGCTGATGTTCACAATCCTCCTGACACCGGCTTTTTTCGCGGCGTTGATCAGGATTTTATTGTTTTCCACGGCTCTTTCATAATTGATTGCGCCGTATGGGAACCGGACCCAATAGGTGTTGTAAAAAACATCAGCGCCTTCAAAGGCTTTTGAGAGTCTTTGCGGGGAATCGAATTGAAACGGGCATACCTCGGAAATTTTTGACCCAGGCTCCGGCCCGCTGCAACGGTTGGTGATGGTCCTGACTTTTTGGCCTCTGGCGAGCAGCTTCTGAGCTATGTATTTGCCGCTGTAGCTGAACGCCCCGGTGACCACGCTGATGTTGGTTTTGTCCATGTTTTCAATCTAATTCAGGCGCCGGGATAATGCAAGAGAATTACGGCAAATCCAAAATCAAATGTAGCCCCGCCAAATTTTGACAAGCCTCGCGCGCAAGATTATACTCAGAGCGGATGACTGAGCATAACGAGACCCGCGAGCAGGGCGCGGAGCTTTTCGGGCCGCCGGATAAAACCATGCGCGCGCTTTTGGCCGAGCGCATGCGCTGGTTCCGGTCCCTGGAGGTCGAGCGCAAGCAGGAGAAGCTTTTCGAGCTTGAGGTCCTGCTCAAGGGCCTGGTCCGCTATTCCAACTTGAATAACCACCCGATCGCGGACCGCGCCAACCTGCTCAACCGCGATTTCGGTTCCGAGATCGAAGTGGTGCGCAACGCCCTGGTGCGCGCGGTGATGCTGATCCGCTCGCTCTTGCCGGAGGCCGAGTCCAACGTGCTCCACTTCCAGAACTATGTGGAGACCCGGCTCTTAAGCGATTACCAGCGCGCCCAGATTCTCTCCCGGGCCATTGACCAGAGGACGCCCATTGAATCGCTCTACGTGCTCTGCTACTCGCTGATCGATTTCTCGGAGCTGGCCGGGGGCCTGCTTTTGCTGGAAGAAAAACGCTACCAGGTCTTCTACTACATGGAACAGATGATCGCGCGCGAGATCACGGCCAGCAGATACTTCAACCCCTTCCGGGCGCTCGGGTTCATACCCCACTATGACGTGGTGCGCTCGCCCAAGATCACCTCGGTCATCAACAGCATCAAGAACAAGGAGCTGAAAAAAATCATCTCGGTCACAATTCTCCAGCTCTTCAAGCTGCTCCGCTACCTGAGCCTGATCAACGCGGACTCCAAGGAAATTTCGCGCCTGAAGGACTCGCTCATGATCTTCAGCCTGATCAACTCCGAGAACCGGATCCTGGTGGAGTCCTTTGAGGAGCTGATCCCGCGCCGCCTGGAAAACATGGACCTGGGAGACGACGGCAAGGACAAGCAGTTGATCGAGCTGGCCGACGCCTTCGCCTTCCAGCTCCAGGTGGAAATGAAAAAAATATTCGACCTCGAAATCAGGGAGGCGAGCGCGGTCACGGAACTCCGGGTGCTCCAGAACGGCATCACCCGGACGCGCGGCATGCTCGTCAATATCTACCAGCAGGCGATCGTGGAGATCTGCCGGGTGTTCAAGCCCGAACTCCAGGGACGCGACGTGTTCCGCGATTTCCTGAGCCGGCTGGAGCAGTCGCTCAAACTCCGGCGCGACATCTGGCTGTTCGCCAAGGTGCTGGAACGGCTGGAGCGCGTGCTCGACAACGCGGTCCCGGACGACAAGCTGGAGCCGGTCTTCGAGTCCGCGAACACGCTCCGCAATTTTGTCTATTATTACCAGAACATGAGCTTCCCGCTCGTGCGTTCTTACGACCGGGAAGAGTTCCAGAAATTTTTCGACTATTTGGGCGGCACGCCGGTTGAGCTTTTAAAAAGCCCGGAGGTTCGCTCGCGCTTCCGGCGCGAAATCCACAGCTTCCGCATGCTCCTGGAGACCACCTTCAACGCCATCAACCAGAGGGTGGAACTCAAGGGCATACCCTTTGGAACCGATGACGCGGAGCGGCTGCTGGCCCAGTTCATGCAATGACCAATGGCACCAAACCCAGACCAGATTGAATCCCTGATCGCTAGAATTTCCGGCCGCCAGGACGCCGCGGTCGGGTTCCTGCCCGGGTCGGCCGCGGGCTGGCTTGCCGCTTACATCCGGCGCCGCACAAAAAGGCCGGTCCTGGTCCTGACCCAAAGCGAGGAAAGCGCGGAACAGACGTTGAAAGAGCTCGAGTTGTTCGGCGATGAGCCCCCGGCAATGTTTCCCGCGCTGGACTATTATCAGCCGGAAGGCACGGAATCGAGCGGGGAGCGGACCGCGGCGCTGGCCAGGGTCTTGAAGGATGAGGCCGGGATTGTGGTCGCGCCCGCGGCTGCGATTTTCCAGCCCACCATCGACCCCCAAGTCTTGACGCGGTATTTGTTTGAGCTCAAGCCCGGACAAAAGATCGAGCGCGAGTTTTTGGTCAGCAGGCTTTTGGAATCCGGCTATCAGGTCAGCTCCGCGGCCTCCGAACCCTCTGAATTCAGCGTGCGCGGGGGCATCATGGATGTTTTTCCGCCCTGCGCAAAATTCCCGGCGCGCATCGAATTCTTCGGGAATGAAATCGAAAGCATCCGCTTGTTCGACCCCGCGGACCAGGTCTCCAAGGAAAAGTCCGGGCGCTGTCTTGTCTGGCCCGCGCGGGAGATGATCCTTACCAGGGAAAACGGACCGGCGCTCAAGCAGGCGATCTACCGCCTGGCGGAAGAATTGAAGAAAGGGCGGCTCCAGGGACAGAACATAAGCTTTGCGCCGGTTCTGAAAGATTTGACCGCGAAGATCGACAACCAGGAGCACTTCTATGTTGAGGAAAGGTTTTTGCCGCTTTTGGAAAAAAAATATTCGCTGCTTGACTATCTCGGCAAGGACTGGCTGGTGGCGGTTGTGGACCAAATGGCGGTCAACCAGTCTTTGGCGGCGCTCTCTAAAAAAGCAGCGGATGACTGGTCGCGGCTGGTATCGGGAGGGAGCCTGCTCCCGGCGCCGGAGCAGATTTATCTTTCCGCGCAACAGGTCAACCAAAAGCTGTCCGGGTTCCAGAGCCTTTTGCTCGGCATCTCGCTGAAGGGCAGGGAGGCGCCGTCTCCGGAAACCGGGTTCAACCTGAATTTGGAAACCGCGGCGCCCAGGGAATTGCAGATTGCGATCGAACTGAACCCGGACTTGTTTTTCAGCCCCAAGCTCGCGGAGCCGATCTCGCGTTTTCTGGAAGAGCTGAAAAAATTGAGCGCGGAAAAATTTAAAATCATTCTGGTCAGCCCCAGCCTGAGCCAGTCGGAAAGGCTGGCCGAAATGCTCCGCGAACATGAACTGTTCCCCGCGGAACTCGCGAAAAAAGAGGAATTCTTTCACGCCCAGTGGCCGCTCTCAATCGCGGTCGGGGAGCTGCACACCGGTTTCAAGGTCACGGAATTCGGCCTGGTCCTGATCAGCGAGCGCGAGGTTTTCGGCGAGAAGATAAAGAAGCCCCTGCTCAAGCCCTCTGACATTGACTGGCGCGAGGAAGACTTGTCGGACCTGGCGCCGGGCGAACTCGTGGTCCACATCCAGCACGGGATCGGGATTTACCGGGGCATGAGCCCGGTCAAGGTCGCAAGCTTTGAAAAATGGGACTACCTCAAAGACCGCTCCCGGCCCAGCCTGAAACAGCCCTGCCTGGAGATCGAATACGACGAGGGCGCGCGGCTTTACCTCCCGGTCGACCAGATCAACCTGATCCAAAAATACCGCAACCCCGGGGACGCGCGTCCCAAGCTGGACCGGCTCGGTTCCAAAAGTTTTGAGCAGGCCAAGCAGAAGGCGGAGGAGTCCATTGAAAAACTCGCCCACGAACTGCTCGACCTTTACGCGGCGCGCGAGGTCTATCCCGGCTCTTTCTATAGCGCGCCCGACCACACCTACCGCGAGTTCGAGGCCAGCTTTGAATACGAGGAAACCCCGGACCAGGGAAAAGCCATTGAAGACGTGCTTGCGGACTTGTCCCAGCCCCGTCCCATGGACCGGCTGGTGATGGGAGACGTGGGCTACGGCAAGACCGAGGTCGCGCTGCGCGCGAGCTGGCTGGTGGCCATGCAGGGCAAGCAGGTGGCGCTGCTCTGTCCCACCACCATCCTGGCCCAGCAGCATTTTGACAATTTCGCTCGCCGCTTTTCCGGCTGGCCCCTGGAGATCCGTTCGCTCAGCAGGTTCTCGACCCGGGCCGAACAGAAGAAAAACCTGGAGGATTTGTCCGCAGGACTCTGCGACATCGTGATCGGCACCCACCGGCTGTTGAGCAAGGACGTCCATTTCAAGGACCTGGGCCTGCTCATTATCGATGAAGAACAAAGGTTCGGCGTGGTGCAGAAAGAAAAGATCAAGCAGTTGAAAAAAACCGTTGACTGTCTGACCCTGAGCGCGACCCCCATACCCCGCACCATGCAGATGAGCATGCTCGGGCTGAGAGACCTCTCCATGATCAACACCCCTCCGGCCGACCGCCAGGCCATCCACACCGAACTGGTGCATTTTGACCAGCAGCTCATCCGCGAGGCAATCCTGCGCGAAATCCAGCGTCAGGGCCAGGTCTTTTTCGTGCACAACCGTGTGCAGGGCATTGACCAGATCGGCCGGTTCCTGGCCCGGCTCGTGCCCGAGGCCAGAGTCGCCATCGCGCACGGCCAGATGGACGAGCGCCGTCTGGAAAAAGTCATGCACGATTTCTACAAGCACAAATACGATGTCCTGGTCTCAACCGCGATCATCGAGAGCGGCCTGGACCTGCCCAGCGCCAACACCATCATCATCAACCGCGCGGACCAGTTCGGCCTGGCCCAGCTCTACCAGCTCCGGGGCAGGATCGGCAGGAGCCGCGAGCGCGGCTACGCCTACCTGGTGGTTCCTTCGCGGACCGAGGTCAAGGGCGACGCGGTCAAGCGGCTGAAGGCGCTCAAGGAATTCACCGAGCTCGGCTCCGGCTTCAAGCTGGCAGCGTACGACTTGAAGATCAGGGGCGCGGGCAACCTGCTGGGAAAAGAGCAGAGCGGGCAGATCAGTCGGATCGGCTACGAGCTTTATCTCCGGCTCCTGGAGAACAAGGTCAAGGAGCTCAAGGGCGAGAAACCGGAGGACCAGTTTGATCCCAGGATCAAACTGGCGCTCCCGGCCTATCTTCCCGAGGACTATGTGCCCGGAGACTCGGAGCGGCTGGGATGGTACAAGCGGCTGGCAATGGCCCAGGACCTGGCCTTGCTGGATGTGCTGCGCGCCGAACTAATGGACCGCTACGGCAAAATTCCCGGGCCTGCGCAGAACCTGCTCAAGGTGGTCAGGATAAAACTGCTGATGAAAAAAATGCGCGTCCTGGAAATAGAGGCTGATGAAAAATCAGCGGTGGTGACTTTTGACGAAACCAGCCGGGTGAACTTCGATAAGCTGATCGGGATGGTAAAGGACAACCCTGACCGGTTCCGCTTCACCAAAGACCAGGCAGTCATCTATTCGGTGAAGGAGAGCGGCCTCCTTTTTGAAGAGCTTGAAAACTTCCTTAAACAAGTCCAATCATAAATGTGCGAGGGACTTTAGTCCCGATCCCTTATTGCCAACACGCGCGACATGCAACTTTGAGCCTAAATCTCAGACCCGCTCCTTAGAATAACATCCCTTCAATATTCTTGACCTTTTGGCGGAAAACGGGCAATAATATGCAGGTCATGAGGGTAGACTGGTATCTTGAGCTGAAAGGCGCCCTGGAAAAAGAAGCAGTCCGGTCCGGCGCGGAATTCATCCGCCAATACAAATTAGCGCGAGGACACATCAAGTCCCTGGGCATGAGCGCGGATGAGATCGAAAAGCAACTCGCCAGCCTCAAACTCGCGCTCCCGTCCTGGGCGTTCGGGGCTGGCGGCACCAGGTTCTTCAGGTTCCCCTTCCCGGGAGAGCCCTCCGACATTTTTGAAAAAATCCAGGACGCTTCCGTGGTGAACCTCCTGACCGGCATGGCGCCCCGGGTCGCGCTCCATTACCCGTGGGACTTGACTTCAGACCCGGCCTCGCTCAGGAAATACGCCGGGAAACTGGGCCTGGGGTTTGACGCCATCAATGTCAACACCTTCCAGGACCACCCCGAGCAGGAGCTTAGTTACAAGTTCGGGAGCCTGTGCAGCTCAGACCCCTTGGTCAGAAAGCACGCAGTTGAGCTGGTGCTGGAAACAATGGACTACGGCAAAAAGACCGGGTCAAAAGACGTCATTGTCTGGCTGGGGGACGGGTCCAACTACCCCGGTCAAATGCACTTCCGGAAAAGCTTTGATCATTATCTCGAGAGCCTGCATAAAATCTATAAACATCTGCCTTCAGGATGGACGCTGTTCCTGGAATACAAGCCCTTTGAACCATCCTTCTATTACACGGTCAACTTTGACTGGGGATGCGCGTACGCGGCAGCTTGCTCGCTGGGCAAAAAGGCCATGGTGCTGGTTGACCTCGGACATCATCTGCCGGGCGCGAATGTGGAGGCGATCGTGGCGCGCCTGCTCCAGCTGGACAAGCTGGGCGGGTTCCACTTCAACGATTCCAAGTACGGGGACGACGACCTCACCGCGGGCTCCATCAGCCCGTACCGGCTGTTCCTGATCATGAACGAGATCGTGGACGCCCAAATCGAGCGCAAGGCAAATAAGCCGTTCCTCAGCTTAATGATCGACCAGAGCCACAACATCAAAGACCCGATTGAAGATTTGCTCCAGACCTGCGAGGAACTGGCCGCGGCTTATTGCAAGGCGCTCCTGGTCGACCGGGAAGCCCTCTGCAAAGCGCAAAAGCACGGCGACCCGGTTGCGGCGGAGCGGGTGTTGAAAGCGGCGTTTTACGCGCCGGTCTCGGGCCTGCTCTCCAAGGTCCGTCTGGACAAGGGCGGCGCGCGGGACCCGGTCGGCTTTTACCGGAAAATAAAATACCGTGAAAAATTAACAGACCGAAGGAAAAAGGAGGGGTAAGAAATGGTTGGGATTGAATCTTACGGAGTGTACTTCCCGCTTTACCGGCTTTCTCGAAAAGAGATCGGCAAAGTCTGGGGAATGCCGGGCGGCCCCGGAGAAAAAGCGGTTGCCAGCGCTGACGAGGACTGCGTGACCATGGCCGTGGAAGCCGGCTTCGACTGTCTCGCGGGCATGGACCCCAAGACGGTGGACGGCCTGATCTTCGCAACCACCACCGCGCCTTACCGGCAAAAGGCCTGCGCGCCCATCATCGCGGCCGTGCTCGGCCTTCCCAAAAAGGCCTTCACCCTGGACCTTACCGACACGCTCCGCGCCGGGACCTCGGGGATAAAGGTCGCAATCGACCAGATCAAGGGCGGCACCTGCCGGAAAGTGCTGGTGGTGGCCTCGGAGATGCTGATCGCGGAGCAGGAGTCGTTTGAAGAACAGATGACCGGGGACGGCGCCGCCGCGGTGCTGGTCAGCCAGGAAAACCTGATCGCGGATTTCAGGGACAGCTATTCCCTGACCGACGAGATCATAGGCGTCTGGCGCGCGGAAAAGGATGACTATGTCCAGCACTTTGAAGACAAGATTGAGGACATGTATGCGTTCCAGGGTAATATTTTGGAGGCGGTCAAGGGCCTGGCGCAAAAGACCGGAGTGGAGCTGAAAGAGATCGGGAAATTCGCCTGCTCCTATTTTGACCCGCGCGGGCTGATGGCCATCGCGGGAAAGCTGGGACTGAACCCGCTCACCCAGGTCGCGGACCCGCTCTTTACTTCGATCGGAAACCCGGGCGTGAGCGCGCCCCTGATCGCGTTCGCCAACGCCCTGGAGAACACCCAGCCCAAGCAGGACATCGTCCTGGCCGCTCACGGGGACGGCGCGGACGCATTGCTCTTCACGACCACCGACAAACTGGGGAGCCTCCCGCCGAGAGCCGGGATCAAAGGCAACCTGGCGCGCAAGGCCCCGCTCTTCAGCTACGAGCAATACGTCAAATTCCGCAAGATGACCAAGCGCGCGAGGCCGGTGCCCAAGGCCTCGCCCGTGATCCACTGGCGCGACCGTGAAATCGAGTTCGGGTTCATAGGCGAGAAATGCCAGAACTGCGGCACGGTCCAGTTCCCGCTCAACCGCGTCTGCACCATCTGCCATACCAAGGACAAGTTCGACAGGGTCAAGCTGACCCGGAAAGGGAAAATTTTCACCTTCACCAAAGACTACATCCGCTCGGGCGGCGCGCAGCCGGTTCCCTGGTGCGTGCTCGACCTGGAGAACGGGGGCAGGATATTCCTGACCATGACCGACTGCGACCCGGAGAAAGTGAAGATCGGCATGGAGGTTGACATAGTTTTCAGGATTTATCACCAGGGCGCGGGCTTCAATAACTATTACTGGCGCTGCCGTCCGGCCCTGAATGTTTAGGAAAGGAGTATGGGAAAATGAAAACTCTGAAAGATAAAGTGGCGATCGTGGGCGTGGGTTACACCAAGTTCGGCGAGCAATGGAACAAGTCCGCGGAGGACCTTTTGGTGGACGCGGTTTATGAAGCCCTGGGGGATGCGGGCATTGAGCCCCAAGAGGTTGAAGCGGGCTGGTGCGGCATCCAGTATGAGTTCACGGGAGTGAGCGGGGGCAGCCCCGCGGAGTTCCTTAAAATGCACCACGGCATCCCGTTCACCAGGGTGGAAAACTTCTGCGCCTCGGGCATGGACGCCTTCCGCAACGCCTGCCTGGGAGTGGCGAGCGGGATGTACGACGTGGCGCTGGCCTGCGGCGTGGAAAAACTCATGGACCAGGGCAGCCGCGGTCTTCCCGAGACCGGGGGCGGCCGGCCGGTGTCCATGCAGTTCCCGCCCGCGCCCAGCATATTCGCTCTGGCCGCGACCCGCTGTTTTGAGATCAACGGCTGGAACAAGGAGACCCTGGCCAATGTGGCGGTGAAGAACCACGAGCATGGGTCCCACCACCCCAAGGCCCATTTCCGCAAGGCGATCAAGAAAGAGGACGCGCTGAACGCGCCCATGATTTCCTGGCCGCTGGGGAGGTATGATTGCTGCGCCATGAGCGACGGCTCCGCGGCGCTCATCATCACCACCCCGGAACGCGCCAAAGCGCTCAAGCACAAGAACGACTGGGTGAAAGTGCTGGGCAGCGCGGTCTCAGTCCACACCATGTTCCCCTGGCTCCATCCCAAGTTCGACTTCCTCGGGTTCCCGAGCACAAAAGAGGCGGGCCGGAAAGTTTACGAGCAGGCAGGGATCAAGAACCCCGCGGAAGAACTCGACTTGGTCGAGTGCCACGACTGCTTCACCATCACCGAGCTTTTGAACATCGAAGACCTCGGGCTGTGCAAGCAGGGCCAGGCCGGCGCTTTTGTCGCGGAGGGCAACTGCAGCTACGGCGGGAAAATACCGGTCAACGTCTCGGGCGGACTCAAGTGCTTCGGCCACCCGATCGGCGCCACCGGCTGCCGGATGCTGGTCGAGATCACCAAGCAGTTGCAGGGCAGGGCGGACGGGCTTCAGGTAAAGGACGCCAAGCGCGGTCTGGCGCACAACCTGGGCGGAGCTTTCACCGTGGCCGCGGTCACGATCCTGGGAAGGAACGACACATAAAAAACTGGGTTCCCGCTTTCGCGGGAACGACAAGGGGGCGGATGGGAAAATTCCTTCCGCCCTTTTTATTTTTTGCGAGAAATTACAGCCAGAAGAACTCCGGCGCAAAGATAGGAAGCCGCGGATCCGAAAAATAAAACCCGCAGGCCCATCCGGGCGGAAATGTAAAGAGAGACAATCACGGTCAGCGTGCAGAAAATGGAATTCAGCCCGAATAAAAACGGCTCGATGCCCCGGCCCAGTTTTTCGCCGGCAAGTTTCAGCCCGAGCGGGAAAGGCAGTCCCATGAGGAAACAGAGCGGGAACAGCAAGGCCAGGCACAAGAACGCCCGGTTAAGCAGGCTGAAGTTCAAGGAATTACCCGCAAGGTTGATCGGCAGGACATAAGCCAGGGAAATAAACGGGAGCAGGAAAATCAAAATCAACTGGGTCCGGTTTGAAAGTCTCATCCCAATAATGCTGCCCAGGCCCGCGAACAAGAGCAGGGCGCCCACCACCAGGCTCAAAGAATAAATCGCGCCGCCCAGGTAAAGGTTGAAACGCTGCACGAGCACGGTCTCGATCAACATATAGCCCACGCCCAGGAGCGCAAAGTAAATCATGAAACCCAGGCCGGACGGCCCGAATTCCTTGCGCCGCTTCGAGATCAAAAAAGCCGACGGCACAAAAAATACGACCAGCAACAAGATGGAAAAGTCGCGGATCATGCCTTTGTGCATGGAAAGTTTTTTGTCAAAGAGGTAAAAGAAGGGACGGTTATCCGTGGTCGGCGACACCCAGAGCGGATACTGTCGGTAAAAATCTTCTGCGCTTGCGGACAAGACCAGGTCCTGGAAAGGGTTGCGCTCAAGCTTCTCGCCCGGGATGTAAAGCCCGAAGAGCGGGGGCATCAGGTAGGACTTGACCTGCTCGAGCTCCGGTTTGGTGAACGGTGATTTTTTGGCCAGGATCACCCCGGCGTAATGAGCCTTTTGCGGGTCCCCGAAACCGATCACCACCAGATGGTCCTTGGGATCGGGCACATTCATCTGCTTCATGCTCTGGAGCAAGGTCGAGAAGATGCGGAGCAGCTCGGATGGGGA
>Ga0315287_10001312_pt1 | contig 22800 bp, 16 predicted proteins | sample YL17G11_0_MG_FD_205037 | JGI IMG/M metagenome (GOLD analysis project Ga0315287, IMG submission 205037) | Sediment microbial communities from Yellowstone Lake, YNP, Wyoming, USA - YL17G11_0 | ecosystem: Environmental > Aquatic > Freshwater > Lake > Sediment | place: USA: Wyoming | collected... | reverse complement strand
TTCGGACGCTGCCATCGCCGTCTGAGCAGTGTTATGCGTGGTTGGGAATTGTGGATGGATTCGTCTCCCTCTCATAAAAGGCTAACTGGGGGGACAGCAGAGGTGTCGGAAGTTTTTCCCCTGACAGGGTCGTGGCAGTTTCAGGTCAAGAGTAAGGGTCTTGCGATCCAACAGTTCTCGGTGCGTGGCGGGTCTATTCCTTCGAGGAGCCAAGAAGAAATAAGGGTGTCAGGAACCGTTTCTCATTGCTTGCGCTGATCTTCAGGCAGGGAGTAGGCTGATCTCACTGGTTATTCTGCTTGTCGGAGGCTCGCCATGTGGGTGGTCTTCCTCCTGTTGCTTCTGCTGCTGCCACTGCCTCTCTCTGTCCAAGCGGAAGATCTCGGCGAGTTGAGCGCGAATCCGTACAATCCTGATTCCACGTCCAATCCCTTCGGAGCCGGAGGCCCATTCAAGCCGGACGGCCTGAACAATCCCTTCAGTCCCTACGGCAGTCCATTTAGCAACCAATCGGCCACGAATCCTTTCGCCACAGATGCGCCTCGGCTGTATGAACAGCAGGGGAACTATCGCGGCAAGCTAAGCACGAACCCGTACGACCCTGATTCAACCAGTAGCCCCTGCGGCCGCTACGGCTCTCCGTTCTCACCGGACTCGATCAACAACCCCTACGGCGCCGGGAATCCCTACAGCCCCAGCAGTCCCACGAATCCCTACGGCCGCGGCCTGCGACTTGAAGGACGCTGACCCAGCCGATGAATCGCTCCACGTGATCTCATGGCTGCTTGATACCTCGGTCCTACACCTCGGCCACGGGTTTGTTGTCGTAGCCTCCGGCAGTGGCCGACCGGCTAGCACCTGCGAGGAGCACCGCTCGCGCCAGCAAAACTGTCACTCCCGCCGCTGATCCCTCTCCGGCACGCCGGGTGACTGCACGCAGAATAGAGACGAAAACATAAGTACCTTGCTCAGACGCTATACTCCTACGGATGGGAACCTCTCATGGCTCACGTCCTTTACAGAATACCAGTAGAGCTTTGGCAGCCTTTCTGGCAACATCATGGTTCAAAGACAATCCGTAATACTGGGAGACCTCAGTAGATTAAAATGCTCAATGGTGTCGTTCAACCCTACCCTCCTCGAATCATGCCTCTTTATAGCACCTAAAATCGTGAGCTTTGGGGAGGGAGTACGGGCCTTGAGCTTGTTCCTAAATCAGATAAATAACCAGTCGCTGCTGTACCCATAAATTGACCTTGCGACTTTGATGCTGCCCTCCTAAAATGAACCTTGTCTTGGCTGTATCGCACTTCTTGTGCTTCTATTGTGTAGCGTTTTCCCAATCAAATGTCTGGCGGGACACTGTGACGTGATGACCAACAATCTCGTTCTTGGCGACTCAGAGATCCGTTCGGTTCTTCGATCCCAGCTTTCCCAAAAACACGCCCATAAATCTCGCTCGGTCTTCATTGAGGAACTTGGGCTCTGCCGTGGACAGGTGAGAGTCGATCTTTCAGTCGTCAACGGCTTGCTACATGGGTATGAGATCAAGTCGGATCGGGATAGCCTTCGACGCCTAAACAGTCAGGTGGAGCTCTATGGGAAAGTGTTTGATCGAGCAACACTAGTGGTGGGTGAGCGCCATTTGGCTGAAGCACTCGACAACGTGCCAGGATGGTGGGGGATCTTACTTGTTCACCGTTCGGCCAAGGAGCTACAGCTCAAAACCATACGCTCCCCACGCAGCAATCCCAAAAAAGATCCTCGCGCCTTGGTAGAGTTGTTGTGGCTCGATGACGCTCTAGCATTGCTGGAGGAACGTGATGCCGCGCGAGGGTTTCGGGGGAAAGCCCGTTGGATTGTATGGGATCGAGTCTGCGAAATTTGCAGTCTCAACGAAATCGCCAGAGCCGTGCGGACACAGCTTAAGGCCAGGGCAAAGAAGCTAGTGCGTGTGTAACCACTGAAAGGTGATGGATAGTCCCCATCTGGCGCCATACCCCGGCAGACCCAAAACTCGGAGCTCCATCCGCCGCCGCCTTCATTGACTGACAGCCGTTGCAGTGGTCCGATCCATAAAACCCCGAGCGGAGGTTCCCATAAACAAGCTCATGAGCCAGGTCCGGAAACTGCTCGCCAGGACGCCTAGATCGTGTGCTCTGTCCCTTTATCAGTAACCAATCCTTTTCTAAGGTATACCGAACTGACGCAGACACCGGCATTATCAGAGGATTAAATCCCTCAACTCCTGCTGGATGTTGAATCGCACAGTCGCTAAAGGTCGGAAGGCGCTGAAGGCCAGTCCGACTTCCGTAAAGGTGGTTCTTCCACGCGACCCAATCTGCACGCTCAACGAAGGCGTGCGAATTCCGCTCGACACTCCCCATACCCTTGGGAAAGGCGCACGCTGATACCGTAAACGTACGCCACCTTTCATGGTGAGGAACCTCCGCCATGAAGGCATCCGTCAGGGCTGTTATCCCTTCGACAATAAGGTCTTCAACCCCCCCAAGGTCGATAATGAGATCTACCTGTTCAGACGTAAGTCCGTGTGTTCTCAGAAATGCATTGATCCGACTGGTAAGGTCACCTTCCTCAAACTCTACACGGGTTAATCGCAACGCCAGTCCATTCGTCCGATGAGAAAGAGCAGGAGTTACATCGGCCGTGCGTGATATTCCGGTGACAGGGGTAAATACAATACCGGCGTCTGATGCTCGTTGGAACACATCAGCAGCACTTGTCTGTCCGTCGGGTGCGAGTTCACGCGCATCAAGGAAACATCTCGAATAGGAGCTGATGCTTTCCGCAAGATTCGCGAACGAAGTTTTTAGGTGAGCACTTACAGTCTTGTGCTTCCTTTCCACAATCTCTAAAAGGGGAATAATCCGTGACTGAAGGAGCGGGGAAATGCGCTGAAGAGCCGCCTTCTCTCCACGCTTAATTTTGAGCACTGGAACGTAATGATCTGGTCCAAATGTCATAGCCTATCCTCTACCTCGAGGATTCCAGAGTTGGAGTGGCGCAAGTTTAGTCTCAAGGTCCTCAAAGTAGGAAACAAGCGCATCTGAGGGTTTATTATTCTCACCGGAGAAACAAACAGCAACCGTCCGGTCTACTGTAGTTAACGGAGCAACCCTCTGACGTATTTCCTCCGGCCCAATCCTGTCGCAAAGCGCCAGCAAGACGGCCTCCATTACTACCACGCGTCCATCAAGCGCTGGGACAAAATCATCGACTCCTTTGAGTGCATAGAGGGCTCGCTTGTCGCCGGACAAAAACGGCTGCCCTTGCTCCGCAGCCACGGCAAAGATCTGAGCTTCCCCTGGATCAATCGCCTCAACTGCAGTCAGCTTCTCAAGCCAGGTGGCACTGGGTTGTGGTACGAGAGGAATTGCGTTGGCGACGGGAATCAATGCGTCGCAGGCATGTTCCCCGTATATTTTTCGAAGACGGCCTCTCCGGAGCATGAAAGGAAGCGCGGGTAATCTCCCGCACTCCTGCAACTTCGCGGAAAAAATGTGGGCGGCGTCTTCGAGTAGGCTAGCTATTCCAAGTTTGCAGAAAGCATCCGTATCAAACAGCAGCTTCATGACGCTCCGGCTCGCCAAAAACGCAGCGGAGCAGTGCGCGGTCGGTTTCGGTCGCAACCGTTAGATCAACATGCTGGTCGAATAACTGGCGTAATAGTCTTCGTGCGCCAGTGCCTCGGTAAAGAGCCTTCGCTGCCTGCGTAGCCGTTTGGTAGCTGCTAGGCGTAGCTACCCGGCGGGCCCAAGCGAAGATCACCGTGCTAGCATCAGCGCCTGTCTGACGTTCGATTTCAGAGGCCTGGCGTGCGAGATCTTTAAAATTAGTGCCATCGATCCTAGGGATGTTGTTGTCACCGATAAGGACATGGCTGGCGTATTGATCGGCACGACGCTCAATAGACGTGTCGTCCAGAATATCCTCCTCCTCGTCAACAACTGGCTGGTCGGGAGCACAATCAGCCGCAGCAATATGCCCAGCCTCATGCGAAATGACAAAAGCGACTCGCCCTGGTTCGTCATGCTTGTGGCCAAGCAGGATGACCTGTCGCCCTTCGACGATCCCTGCAATGCCTTGGAAGCTTGGGGTTGGGAGCACGTCGAGCGGGATAACCGGAATGCCTCGCCTCCAAAGATCTCCCGCAATGTCGTGCAAGGAAACCGACAGCCGAGGCCGCTGGATTAGATTACGCCAAGCCAGACCATCAGCTGGAAGCGCAGATGTCGCGATTGCCGGATCTCTGAGACTACGAACTACTGCGGCAGCAATCCTCATGGCGGCGTGAATGGCGGGCCCCAACCTGTCCCGGTCAATATCCTTAACACGCCTTAGCTTTGCCCCAGGGTATGCTGGCGCAGCCAATGTGATATTGGGATCTCTGACCTTCTCAAGCGATAGGCCAAGGAAGCGCGCGACTCGGACTTCGATGTCTTCGAGGAGCCGAGGTTCCTGTAGACAGGCATCGTCCCACCAGTCTGGCAATATTGCAGAATGCAAGAAGTCGTTCTTGAAACCAGCCTTGGACAACCGGTTTGTTAGGGTCCTGAATGTGTGCCTCGTCAGAGGATTTCTCCGTTCTAGTTCAATCCGGTTTTTATGTCACTCACATAGAAAGTCTTGGGCGCGGCATTTTAGCACCATATATCCTTGAACACCACGCATGGGCAGGTAAGCAGCAAAGCTACCGCCTAACCGGTTTCAAATGCCTCCTGCCTGGGAGGTGTCCTGCCAGTAAATTCTCCTTGAGAGAGTTTACTTCAGACCCCAGCTACACGAGTAATTCTTTGTACTGCCCCGCTTAAAATGCGGGCAGGGAGCTAAGTCAGTCGGGTACAGGAACCCCACTGAGTTCATTCAAGATTCATTGCGTAGAAGACAGCCGAAGATCTCTCACCAGAGGAACGAGCGAGTGCATCCGGCTGTCCCGTAAGAAGTGGAGACACGGAAAGGGCGGGATTCTCTGCAGAATTGAAGGCTAGCAATGTTCAACAAACTGTCCACTGATAATAGAACTGCGCCGCTTCCCTGTCTTGCATCCCATCCCACTATGTCTCGTGCTCCCGCCCCGCACTTGCCACGGGTGCTACCTGAGCCACGTGAGGGTGGAGAGAGTTCTGTTGATTCTTGAGCTCTTGGACACTTGCTTCCAGCTGCGCTTGCTCCGCGCGGAGTACTGTCACTCGCTGTTTGAGACGCCTCCGCTCCTGTTCCAACTCGGCAGCGTGGATCACCTTCCCGGCCTGGGCGACCATCCGATTCAGCACACGCGTCCGCTGCCTGCCCACCGCACCGGCTCGGACCAGCGCTTCCGCCACGGCTTCAGCCTCCTCTTCTCCAAACCCAAGTTCGCTGAGCCGTTGATGCCGTTGAAGAAACTCCGTCACGTCTGGAGCCTCAATGCCGGCCTTGATCAGGAAAGCCACCCCCTGAATCGCCGCCTCCGCCATGGTCCAGGTCCACGACTGGGGAAGGGCCATGAGGCACTCGATCAATCGGAGCGCTTCGGGGACATCCTCAAATCGGCACTGGTGTTTCCGGAGAGCGACTTCGGCGCACAGGTACCCGTGGAGGTCGTCGATGTCGACGTGGGCCCGGTTCAGCGTCCGTGCCAAGCTCAAAATCTTCCATAAGGTCGCGACGGTCTCCGGCTGCCGCTGCCACTTGACGTACACCTCGAAAAGGAGGGTCAGCACCTCGTCCACGGGACGGCCCGTCTCCACGGCGAGCCAGGCGAGCTTCCCGCGCAACGCATCGCTCAAGGCCAAGTCTGGCAAATTTGGTTCTCGCCGGATTTTCGGGATTTGGAGCGCGATGGTCTGCGACGGACTCGCCTCGGCCTCGGCAGCCACGGGTGCGCGCTGGTCCTTCCCCGCGCGATCGGTCCGGGGACGCGCCTGGGGGTCCAAGGAAAAGTCGGTGAGTGCCTCCATCCATCCCGCGCGCGTCCAGGCCATCGTCTCGGCCAGGATCCCGACCGCATGCGCGACCTGCGCAATCGCCTCAGCCGGGTCTGGCAGCCACGCGGTCATGCCGGTGCACAAGTTGACAACCACCTGCAGATCGACGCGCTCCGCGGCGTCGGGACTCAAGATCGCTCGGAGCAACTCGATAATCCGCCGGTCGAACCCCTGGCACTCTTTCGCCGGGGCGGACAATGTGAGAGGCGTCTGCGCCCGGGCGGCGATGAGCGCGGTTTCGCCCGTAAGCGCCACGTCCGGCATGACTACCGCGTCAAAATTGGCGACGAGGGCCCGCCGAATGAGCGGCGCGGACAGACCGAGGCGCTGCTCCCATGTCGGCTGTGTTCCGGGATTGACAATCACCAAGGGAACACAGCGTACCGTGAGCTGGGTGTTCTCGATGGGGACGACCAAGCGTCCGGACAAGAGCGGCATGAGCGCCGCCCGCACAGGGGGCGCGGCCGTCTGGAACTCATCCAGCACAACGAGAGGCGTGTCCAGCAATTCGCGCTTGTAGACCACCGTGCCCGCGGCGTCCCGCCGGACGAACATGGATTTTCCCGCTTCGCTCCCACACTCCACGATGTGGCGCCCGGGATTCAGGCCGAGGGCGTGACAGAGAAAGAGTCCGAGGGAGGATTTCCATTTGAGGGTCCCGCCCGCACAGACGAAAAACGGATGCCGGTCCGCCCGCGTCTCGTACTGGCGGCAGATGACGGCAGCCAGCGCGAGCTCGAAGACGGCTCGATGCACGTCGGTCGGGAGGTGCTTGGCCGGTGGGTAGACCGCGTCCAACCGAGTCCACTGCTGGCCGCACTGCGCGGCTTGCAGTTGGCGACGGCCCGCGTCGGTGGTCTGATAGAGCTGTCCCTCCCGCACGAGCCACCCCAGCTCGAGCAGTCGCTTGGCGTGGCGGTAGGCCGTTCCTTTCGGAATCGTCTGGAGTAACGGTTTCAACGGACGAAAATCCTCTGCACAGTGTGTCAAGATCGCCCAATCGATCGGATCCATAGAATGCCTCCTCTGTGATAGGTCCAACTTCTGGTCCGTGGCCCGGCTGCGCCTGGGACTCCACCGGGACTCGACGTGATACTCCACTGGGATTGTGGGACACGGACCGGCCCGTCCCACCTTCAGCGCATCGAGACTCACCCATGCCCTCCGTTCAGTCTGAGGGGAGGCACCGGGAGAGCACCCGTTGGAGGACGCTCGTGCCGCTCCGCGATCCCGACCATCCCCGACTGTGCCCCGCGGCGCGGACACGTCCCACCGCCTCCGTGGGGATCTTCAGGTGCATGAGCACTCCCCGCTCCCGCGACGACCGCCCAGCCTGACGCGCCCTGGTGCTGCTTCTCCGCATTCGCGCGTGAGCCGGACGCAAGCCTCGACGCGGCGCGCACGCAGACCGCACAACGCGGGACAACGGAGAACACCGGGTGGCACGATTGAATGTGATCGGCACGGTCCCCAGCAAGGGTGGGGCCCTTATGTCGCGCGCGGGGTGCGAGGCGGGCGGGGCTTTGTCGCTGCGTCGGGTGTCGGTCTGTGCCCGGCCTTGCGATGCCGCCGGTACCAGCGCTGGAAGGTGGTCCGATTGCGGCAGGAGACGGAGCAATAGCGCTGGCGTCGCTCCCGCACGAACAGGCGCGCGCATCCGGGAGCCGCGCAGCGACTCAGGCGTTCGTAGAATTTTGCGAGCTCCCCCAACAACACGTACGCCAGCGCATCGCGGAGATCATGCGCCTCAGGCTGATCCTGCACGTAGTCGCCACTCCATGTCCGACGCAGCGTGACCTCCGCCTGCAGCGCCGTCCGCCCGACGACGCTGACCAGAGATTGACGCAACAGCGTCTGGACCGAGACCCGGATCAGCGCGAGCTTCTCCGCCACGGATTTCTGGTGATCCTCGCCCCGCAGCGGGAGGGCCAGGGTCGTCGGCTCCGTCTGAGAGAGGTCCACGACCTGCCCGTTGCCCTCGCCTCGCAGGGTCACGTCCTTGAGACAGACCCCGAGGGTCCTGATGAGCCGGCGCTCCGGCCCCGGATCCGTCGGGCCCGACGCCTGTTGCGCAAACTCGACCAGCCAACGGAGCCGCGCCACGCCCAAGAGCGGCTGAACGGGCGGCTCCTCTGGCGGCCTCGTGGATCGGGGGGTCTTGCGGGTCATCGGTCCTCCCATGTTTGTGTATAATATATATAGACTATAATAAGCCTATTTAACGACTGAATCAAACATATATCAAATAACTATAACACGATCTATTGATTATATCAATTATGACATGGTATACTTCGGTTCGTGGTGTCGCGCAGGGGCGCACGGGGGAATGGACGGGACGGGTGGAGTTCCCGGCGGGGCCGGGCGGGAGGCGTCTGTGACGGAATTGGTAACGGAGCAGCAAGCCGCGACACTCTTGCACGTGTCGAAGAAAGCGTTGCAGGGCTGGCGCTATCGCGGCGAGGGCCCGCGGTTCGTCAAGGTGGGCCGGTGTGTGCGGTATCGGCACGAAGATCTGCAGACCTTCGTGCTCGCGGCGCTCCGCACCTCCACCAGCGATCCGGGTCCCACCCGCCCCGATCGGTCGGGGCTCCGCATCGCGCCCGCGCGGGACACCATGAGCGGAGCGCGGACAGCCGTTCCAGCCTCGGCGCCCACCCCGCGCCCACACTCCACGACGATCCAACGGCTGCCTACACTGCGACGACAGGGCTTCCCGCACATCCGGATCAGAGCCAGACTCGTCTTGCCAAATCAAGACGTTACCGAGTCCACGTCGCGGCCGACCCGCTGAGTCCCCATCAGCGGCTCAAGATCGCGTTGGAACAAACGCACTACGCCGAGGCCCGGCCGGGTCGCCGGGGGTGTCCGCCAGACCCTGACGGCATAACGAGACACAGCACGCGTAGAGCTACTCGCGTTTTGGTTACGGGTTTTCCCTCCGCAGGTCGATTTGCAAACCAGTGATTGTTCTTGGAGATGCGATCCGCAGCACAGTGCGCTGTGTGCGCTGTCCAGGGCACGAACTCTCACCCACCCGTCCATTTAACATCAGGATTATGACCATGTCCGCGTCTCCTCTCACCCGCTGATTTGACACCCGCTTAACGCGCGAGAATCCAACGAGCCTGTAGAAATCCCCCTGTCGAAATAATGAGGTTGTGATGAACAAAAAACGACCCACGAGAACGCGCAGTATTCAACGGCCTCTAACGCGGGAATGGCAAGCGACCACCGAGAATGACTACTCGACCACTAACGGTATCGTTCTACAGCCCCGTTAGGCGGCGACTCAACGGCCAACGTCTGATATCGGCCAAGTGCGGAAGTTCGGCACCAAGATCGCACCGCCCCAAAGCGGTCCTCAGCCCTGTCGCATTAACGACCGAGTTCAGGGGCGGAGCGATCGCGGAGTCCCCTGGAACGATTTGTTAGGGGGCGTTTGAACTCGGTTTGAAATACAAAAATGAGATAAGCCAAACTCGTCAATATCTATACTCCGTTTCTCGCAGACTTAATGTCGAGAAGATTAATCTTATCGATCTTGTCTTTGTGAATCACAACTGTAAGCCTTGCAGGATATTTGAATCGCATTTCGCTAATCCGGAATGTCCACAACATGATCTTTAGAAGATCTTCATCGCTGATACTTTTATGTCCTTTGATGCGTGTAATCCCCGATCCAAAAATCGGGGTGGATACGCTCTGCTGAGCGTATACATTGTTTACTTTGTCCCAGAAATTTATTAAAAATTCCAAGTATTCTGGCATTGTAAGTACGGCCTTGTTGTCATCATCGAACTTTGAAAAAGCAGTTAGCAGAAAGTCTTGATAGACGCAAATAGTCCCAATCTGATGGCGCACTTTCTTCCCTAGTTTTCTACCTGTATTTTTTTCGAGTATTTCGCTGCTATCAAAACGATAATTTTCTATATGATGATCAAGCTCTGATACAGGCACTCCAAGATGTTTCTTGATAAAAATGCCATTTAGTGAACCTTCGGCAATAATTATGTTGTCTACCTTCGTATCAAAGTATTCGTTAAAAGCGATTGCTTTTAACCCCGACTCTAAGAAGATGTCACCGACTTTGATCGTGACTTCGCTTCCTTCAACGTTAATATCAATCTTGTTAAGATTGTTAGACCAAACCCAAATCGCCAAATAGATTAAGATCAATAGGCCAATAAAAATCCATCCATAGGTGATTTTGCTTTCTGCCGGTATATCAACAAACAGTACAAGCAGCGATAGCGCCGCACTTATCCCCCAGGTGATTTTGCAAAAGCTCTCAATCACTCTCCTGTCAAAGAAGCCGACCTTTGTCATGGCTTGTACCAATGGAAATCTGGGGTTTTCTTAGTCGCTAACATGAAGTCTTCATTATTCAATGATGTCTCAATGATGTCCTTTTTTATCGGGACATGAAGTGTCGGAACCTTGCTCATCGAATCCCTAAAGATAGGTAAATTGTTCCAAAGGTTTTTTACTGACTGCTTCAACGAGCCATTTATTAGAAGGCTTTCCTTAGTTTCATAATCTGGATATATAACGATAACAGGCAGCCCTTGATTATTTATTCCGTAGTCAATTTCTTCTCGTAGCGCTCTTGAGCTTACTGTATTGGAGCTAAGTAAAAGTACGATATTTTTAGAACTTCTAAGGCGTTCTTGAAGCCTTGGTTTTAGCGTTGCTTCCCAATTGCTGTCGTCACGGACGTTGTACGTCTTATCATGCGAGTCATTAAAAGGAAACGATGCTTCTTTTCCTTTCCATGCTCGCAACATGTTGTAATAGCAGAAATCTTTTGTGGCATATGCGCCGAGCGCGCTTGCGTTAAAAGGCTCTGCAACGTAAAAGGCTGCGTAATTACCGTTTCGATATGCCATTATTCCTCCAAAAAATTTATATCCATATCTTACGCAAGCGGAAAATTGCTACGCAGACTAGCCCCTAACAATGTTTAGACGGATCCGCGTAAGAGGTGGATCCGACCATTTCTGTCCGTATAACACGCCACTATGGTTCGTGAACGATACTCCATGCTCGTTGTCGTTTCAATGAGTTGCGACGGGGGGACCATTTATCACGGGTTCTTATGCGGATCGGCGTAAGCCCCCCTTCTGATAGCGGTCAGTCGTGTACTTCTGCTTTGGGTCGGATACCGACGGTCGCCGATCGGCCACTTTGCGACAGTCGCTACGGCAATCTCCGCGCCGGAAAGCTGCCGTTCATTCGAGGTTGTGCTCGCTTCACGCTACGCTTGGCTGGAGTGGGTCTGAGTCGCCTGGGGGAGGGTCGGAGAACAGGTACCTCACACGCGTGTCCGTGTCCACAAAACGTGCCCACATGTCTTCCCGTACGTTCTCGAACTCATGTGACCAAGAACTCGACTCGCACCGTCCAGAAATCAGGAAATTGGAGGACAGGCCTCGTCGTAGGACAAGCGGTTTAGGAAAACGTTGTCACCATCCTACTCCAGCCTACTCAGGCTCATTCAGGCCAAGTCTAGCCAAGAGTTACGAAAAAATCGACTTTGGCTGAGTAGGCCTGAGTGAGGTGGAGTGAGGTGGAGTTGAGCACAAAATGAGCACCACGCTGGGGTGAATTTGCCTATTGACACGGAATCAAGAATTTGGGAAAATAGTTCCAATATGCCTAACCATTACGCTAAACCGATCGTCGCCGCGCTTGCCACGCTATTGCGCCCCCTGGTGCGCATTCTGCTGCAGCACGGGATTCCCTGCGATGTGCTGTCAGCGGTTGCGCGCCAGGTGTATGTTCACGTGGCTGCCGAAGAATTCATTTTGCCGGGCAAGAAACAGACGACCTCGCGCATTTCGATTCTGACTGGCCTCACGCGCAAGGAGGTACGTCGCATCATGACGACCGCCGAAGTGGAGGATCAGGAGGCCACAGACCGGTACAACCGTGCGGCTCGCGTCCTCGCAGGCTGGCTTCGCGACAAGGAATTCCATGACAAGGCAGGGGCCCCCGTTGCCCTGCCGGTAGAGGGCCAGCACGCGTCGTTCGCGGAATTGGTCCGGCGCTACAGCGGAGATTTGCTCGTCAGAGCCATGTTGGATGAGTTACTTCGAGTTGGAGCCGTACGCCGGTCGAAGGATGGTCGCATCCGCCTGCAAGCCCGCTTCTATGTGCCGGCACAGAGCGAAAGGGACAAGCTCCACATCCTGGGGACGGACACGGCGGACCTCATCGCGACGATCGCCCACAATCTCAAGGCCCAGACCGTTCCACGATTCCAGCGAAAAGTTATGTATGACAACGTGCCGGTGGAAGCCATCCAGGAATTTCAACACCTGTCCGCCGATCGAGCCCAAACCTTTCTGGAAGGCATCGATCGCTGGCTGTCGAAACGGGACCGGGATGTGAATCCGGCCGTGAACGGAACGGGACGCAAACGCGTTGGGATTGGCCTCTATTATTTTGAGGATGACTTCAGACCTGATCACAATAACAAAAGGCCGGGGAAGGACTAGCCCATGCGACGCGCAAATATTTTCTCCATGTTTGGTGCCGGTTTCTGTGTACTTGCCGCCTTGTCATGCTCCGGTGGAGGCGGAGGAGGGACCGGCGTCCCTTCCGCGAGCACGACTCCTGTAACCAGCTCGGGTACGATCACGAAATTCGGAAGTGTGTATATCAACGATAGGGAGTATCTAATCGACGCCTCGACCTCAACCAGCGTGGACGGATCTGCCCCTGTGTTTGATGACGGGCCAGCGAAGAGTATCCTGAGGGTCGGCATGGTGGTGACGGTGAAGGGGACTGCCAGCGGTTCGTCACGCAAGGCATCTACGATTACGCACACAGACACGCTCGAGGGGCCTCAAACCAAGGTCCAGGTGGATAAACACAATGGCACGCTCAGAATCTTGGGACAGACTGTGGTGGTGGATGATACGACCCATTTCGACGATGGACCAGGCGGTAGTATGCTGAAACAGTTGGACGACTTGGTCAATGACGATGTCGTCGAGGTGAGTGGGTTTGTGAAAGACAGCATTACGGGGGTCATTGTAGCTTCTTTTATTGAGAAGACAGCCTTTAAGAAGGATTGTCTTGCTGAATGCGAAGTCAAGGGGATCGTAAAGGGCCATACCCCTGGAACGACAATCTTTCAGATCGGCGGGTTGACCGTGAACTTAGCGGCGCAGGCGGACATCAAAGACATGCCGGATCCGAAGGTGACCAGCTGGAATGATCTCTTCGTGGAGGTGAAAGGAACAGTCTTGGTGGGTACCACCCTCACCGCCACCAAGGTTGAGCCGGAAGGATTTCAAGCGCCGGAGGGCAGCGAAGTGGAGCTGGAAGGATTCGTTTCGTCCTTGATAGGCGGAACTGGAACCGGCCACTTCATGCTCGGCACAACCGAAGTTCAGGCAGCGAATGCTCAGTATCTCGGCGGCACGAAGCCGGAAGTGGCGGTCGGCCAGAATTTGGAGGTCGAGGGGACGATTTCCGGTAACGTCATCACGGCAACCAAGGTGAAGTTTCAGGATTCGGTCCGGCTGGAGGGCATTGTGGAGTCAATTTCGTCAATGGCACTCAACACAGGCACGATGACGCTCAAGGGCCTAACGTTACCAAACACCATCACGATTAATTGGAACAAGGCAGCAACGGAGTTCAAGGGTGTCACTCCACTCATGGGGGATCGCGTCAAGGTCCGTGGTCGGGAAGGTGCCACGGTCAACCCCATTGTCAATGTGATTGCGACGGAAGTGGATGGAAGTGGTCCCGATACCTGCACTACCACTCCTCCTTGTGACGTCAGTCTTCAGGGTGCCGTGCAGGCCATCTCAACCCCGAACCAGACCGTGACTATTCTCGGGGTTCAAATCAATACCAGCGGTTTCACCGACCCTACCGACTTTCAGGGACTGAACGGTCAGCCGATCGGTCGGGCGGCGTTCTTCAATGCCGTGAATGTCGGCACGCTGGTGCAGGTCAAGGGCAGGCTTACTGCTGTGGGTATTACCTGGGGCGAAGTCGAATTAGAAGACTAGCGGGAGAGGACAATTAAGCGTGTGTCAAATTCTCGATCGGCCCTTGACCTAATGGACCGATTAATAGGATCGAAATAATCAAATGAGGTGGGTTTATGAAAGGCTTTGATATGAAATACCCTAGATGGTCGTCCCTCCGTAAGATTGGTCAGTTGATGCTCTGTAGCGTAGCGCTCCTCTCCCTGATCTCCTGTGGCAGCGGAGGAAGTGGCAATTCGGCTCCTGCCGCTTCAGTCCAGGGCAGCAACGTGGTGACAGGGACCATGCCGACGAACGCGGTGGCTTCCCGTGAACCGGCACCCGACAGGCGGTCCTTCTTCGCGCAACTCTGGAACTTCCTCACCACGGAGCCGCTCGCCTACGCCATGAGTAAAGGCAGTGTGCAGGTTGTCGGGACCAGCATCAAGGCTCTCCCAGTTGGAGGGGGGCGGTTTGAGCTGATCGGAGTTCCAGACGGTCCCGTGACGATTCAATTCACGACACCTGATGGAGTCACGGGCACCCTCACGTTGAATTTGCCTCAGGGAGGCGGGGCGCTCATGGACCTGGGCACGGTGATCGTGAAGCACGATGGGCGAGTCGAGTTTCGGCCCTCGTCCACGAATGCGCGCTTCACGAATGTCGTCAAAGCCAGAGGTAAGGTATCGGGTCTCAGCGCCACACCGGTGTCTGCTGTTCCGATCGATGGACCGTGTCAAACGTTTGTCGTTGCGGGACTCACGTTCTGCTTTGACCAGCATACCCGGTTTGATCCTCCGCTGACGGTGGCCCCTCCGTTCGCTAATTCCGATACGACTAATAAATTGATCGTGGATGTGGTTGGCGAGCCCACCGGGGGTTCGAATGTGTTCCACGCCCGTCGCATTCAACGCAATCACGGGGAACAGGCTGCGGTGAACGAGACGATCAAAGTGCTCGCGCCCATCACGGATGTCGGGATGGATGCCGGGAACGTGACGATCACCCTGTTTGGCGGAACTCCCGATGCTCCCGATGCTCATGCGATCATGTTCACCACCGCCGAGGCGAAATTTGAGCCTGGCGCGCTCAAGCAGAACCTAATCAAGGGCTTGTTCGTCGAAGTCCTCGCGGGGCCTGTGAGCACCGGTGAGGACAGGAAGCAGTCTTCATCAGCCAGCACAGTGAAGCTCGTGCGATTGAACGATAAGCACTGCTCGAAAGGTGAATTGCTCGACGTGGAAGGCACGATCAGTAGTCTCATACCAGAATCCAAGACCTTCGGTCTCAACAGTGACAAGCTCTTCGTGCACGTCATAGACAATCTGACTCGATTTGATGATCCGCTGACGTCCTTTGATTCGCTCAAGGTTGGTCAATTGCTGGACGTGACAGCTCTCCCGCCACAGACCACTGGGGGACCATTACAAGCGGTGGAAGTGGAACTCAAGGATGCCCTGGGCATCGCCCCGAGTGAAGTGCCGAGTGAAGTGCGAGGGGCTATTTCGTCGCTGGATACCACGAGCACGCTGAAGACGTTTATCGTGGCCGGGATCACCTTCTGCTATAACTGCAATGGCGTGACGACTAAGTTAGAGGGCTTTACTGCCGCGCCGTTGGCCGATGGGCAATTCGTCGAGGTGCACGGCACGGCCCTCATCGATGGCGTCTCGACCGCGCTGGAGGTGGAGAAAGAAGATGACCCGCGACCAAGTTCATGCAGTGATCATGAGGGTCACGATGACGAAAGGGATGGCAACAATAACGACCACCAGGGGTCATAAAAACGCTTAATGCGCAGCAATCGTTGGCGATCCTGCTCACTCGGTACCCGCGGGGTGTCTCGACCTCGCGGGTACCCTGGCATTCCCAAAAAGAGTATCGGTTGGTCTTGGAATTTGAAATTGCAGAGTCCGGAAAGAATCCCGTTCAGAAAGTCACCACCACCAACGAGGCAACCAAATGCTCGGATATGTGGCTGTAGAAGACATCGATTCAACAGGCTCATCTTCAGTGGGTATCAGCGCGAGCATCACACGGGAACTGATTGAAAGCTGGTGCCTCACGGAGCTTCGGTGGGTGCTGTATGAGCCGCACAACGCCCCTCCGCTCTGGGACGAGATCACGCGGCGCCTACGCGGCTATCTTCTTGCCTTGTGGGCTTCAGGGGTGTTGCAAGGGGACCGCCCACGAGATGCCTTTTGCGTGAGATGTGACCAGACCACGATGACCCCAGAGGACATACGGAACCGTGATCTGATCTGCCTGGTGGGGATCGCTCCTGTCACACCTGCGGAATTCATCGCCTTGCGAATCCGTATTCGCCTGAGCCCTCGATAGCATTCCACTCACCCCGATGTCATAAGTGCACTGCCCCACTTAATTTGCGGACAGATCGTTTCACGTTTGTGACTAGCCTTTCCCTGAAGAATTCAGTCGCTTCCAAGGCTCCGTTTCCAAAGGGGAGATCGGTAGTTCTCGCCTTCTACTCTGTGACGAGATCCAAAGCTGTCTCCTACACGATTGTTTTGAACCGATTTCACTGGGCTTCCGGCATCATCACTGACGCGTTCACCCTGTCTACATTTTGAGCGGGGCACAACAAACTGGGTTTGAATCCATGTCTCTCGCTACCAAGCTAGACAATCAGGTTCTTAAGTCGATGAGAACCCAAATGCCAATGGCGATGAAACCGATGCCAGCGGCCAGCTTTAGTGCGCGAGGTGGAATATAGGCTGACAGTTGTGATCCAACCAGGACAGCAATAAAGCTGGAAAGCACCAGGGCTGCTGCTGAAGCTGCAAAGACCCCTACTTTGCTTGTATTTTGATCAGCGGCAAAAAGAAGAGTTGCTAATTGAGTTTTATCGCCAAGTTCAGCGAAAAACACGGTCGCAAAGATTGGCCAAAGGTTCATTTTCAATTTCTCCCTGTTCAGGTAATACTTGGTTAGTCTGCAAAATCATTTGTTTTTGGACCAGCATCAGCATAAGTCAAATTCCTTGTGAAATCGACCAATTTGGGGCTGGCATTTTAGATGGGGATTTTGACAAGGGGGTATTTGGGATTTTCGGGAAGTTTACATCCCGTGGGGATCCCGATGGTGCCGTCATTCGATTGAACCACCTGATAGCCGTCGGTCGTGGACGTCGGCTAAGGGTCGAGAACTGACGGTCGATGGTGTACTCGACGCGATCAGGTCACCATTGCTTCCATCCAAATGGAATCGATTCCGTGACGCCTAACCTTCACTTGCGCACTGACGCGCAACAGGTGGGATCATTGGCCCCATCTTCTCTATTCTCCATCACAGTCTATCCCTATCTCCACTGATCACCCTGTTTAAGCGAGGTCCATTTGGTTAATGAGGGCGATAATTCAAGGAATGGCAGGAGGAGATCAACGCGCCAATGGTGCGCGCCACCGCATCGCACTTATTCAAACAGGTTACCCCTCCGTGGGTCATCTGCGAATGGCGCGTGCGGATTGGGCAATTCCGCAGGCGAACTGTGTCTGTGCTGTAAATGTGCCTGTGGGAGGCGCGAACGAGGAGACACTTGAGCAGACGCCTCCGTCTTCGCCTTAAAAAGGCGATCAGTAGCGATAGGGGCGGGTGCGAAGGAAGACCGCCGTCGTCCTCCGTCTGCAAAGTCTACTGGCGCGGTTCACCGGCCAGCGTGTTTCCCTGAACCAGATCCGGCAGCTTACCCCAGACGCAGTCTCCGCGCTCGTGCCGTCACCGGAGCAAGGGCTGTCGGTCACCAGTTCCCTAACCGTGCTGCGTTGTGTGAAGGCACAGATCACCGAGGTGGAACGCGCCGTGCGCGCCCAAGCTGGGCCGCGTCCCGGCTTCGCCTTGCTGCAGACCGTGACCGGGATTGGTCCCACGCTCGCCTCGACGATTCTCCTGGAGACCGGCGACATCCGACGCTTCACCACCGTAGGCCAGTTCGCGTCGTATTGCCGGTGCGTGAGTAGCCAGTGCCTGAGCAACGGCACACGCAAGGGAGCGGGCAACACGAAGAACGGCAATACGTATCTCAGTTATGCGTTCTTTAAAGCCGCCCCCTTCGCGACTCGCTACGATCCGCTGATCCGCCGGTTCTACCATCGGAAGGTGGCCTGCACGGCGGAGTTGGTCGCCCTGCAGGCCGTGGCGTATACAATGGCGCGCCCCTGTTATCACATCGTGCGGAACCAGGTCCCGTTTCAGGTCACGCGCGCATTCGCCGCGTGAGGGATTCGTGAGCAGGCGTGCGGGGCTCGTAAAGGGGGATGGTTGCGAGTCCGTTGTTTCTGATTGGCCCCGCGCCTGCCTACCCAGACACTCTCACCGCTCGTGAGGGGACTGAGCCGCCTCGGCTGCAAATCACGCGAAGGGTGGAGCCATCAGGCAGCCACGCGTTCTGTGCCGTGTGCGAACGCCATGGACGTGGCCAGGGGCCGACAGTTCTCTGGGGCACCACATGCCAGGGGCCACAGAGAGAACCCGCTGGCGCCTCTCTCTCGCCTTGATCCTGATGGGTGACGGGCGACTCAGGTGATGGAGTCGACACCACGGTAATGAGAACGGGGATGCGCTTCAGGGCCCCCACCCAGTGAGAAGTCCAGGCCGCAACGGACGCACACCGCGCCCGATCACAGCGGCGTGCGAGGAGAGTCCTATTGCCCCTTGCAAGAGTCTTCAAGATGGGCGACCCCTTTGTTCGACCCTTTTGTTTCTGGCTATGATCACCAGGGTTACTGATCCGACATCGAGACGCCGGAGCGCTACGTCCAAGCGGAGCACATTGCGACGGTAGAGCTGATCAAATTGCCTGAACGCGACTGACCTTGCTTCATCCAGTCCGCTATGTCTGGTCCGGTAGCTCTCTCGTAAGACGATACATTTCCGGAGTTTCCTCCTTTAGGACAAATTCTTCCCGCTCATAGAACCGAAGCCACGCCGATTTTTCAAACTGATAGCCTAGGTGTTCCTTCCTGAGGGCAGGCAAGGTCACGCTCGCAGTATAGCCTGGGTAGTCAGTTTTTAGCTTTTTAAGCAGTTTGCTTAGAAGCATTCGCCCTATACCGGCCCCCCGGTGAGCGCCCCTGACCCAGACCAACAAGTCTATGGATTTGTTGTTGGTGTTGGTGTTGATCGTTGCCCCGGCAACCCCCCATACTTCTTCGTCTGGCGTCTTTCCTTCTTTTGGCGAGGCCTTGAATAGGATGACGCGTTGGTCGTTGGCTGTCAGTAAGATGGTGGAGATTTGATTCTGGAGGTCTGTAAGGAATTTTTTTTGTTTCTCGGTTTGGGTTTCGAGTACCGGCCATTCTTGTTTGAACTCATCCATGAGCGTGCTCATCGCCTTTTCAGGCGGCAAGCCTTCGCTGATTCTCTGTAGCGGAACGGAACTGAGATTCAGGTGGTACTCCGCGAACTCAACGAAATCGCGACTGAAAGAGTTCCGTAGCGAAGGCCACAAGAGTCTGAATGTGGAAGTGGCCGTCAGGCGCCTGAAAAAATTCATCCAGCCACGGTTGAGAGGATGGACATGATACGTATTCAGTTTTAGAGCGAGAAATACATCTTCCATGAGTTGGATTTGCTTCATGCAGAAGTGGAGAACGGCACGGCAATCATTGGTAGATGATGTCCGTGCGTCCGCGCCCAGGATCGTGACCAATTCCGGGTAAATCTCTTGGTCATACGATTCCAGGTTCTTGTCGTCTCGGAGTCGTGCCTCAAGTTGGACAAATGCTTCATTCTGTTTAAGGAAGGAAGCTTCGATTGTCGGTGGTAGGGTAACCCAGTGAGACCGGAGTGCTTGGAAGACGTCCATAATTTTGGTTTTTGATTGAGCCGGACGGAAGACTTCGCTCGCGATGTGTTCGCCCAACGCGCGGTAGGATTCGAACTGAGCCTCATCGAAGAATTGATCGCCAGTTGATTGATGGGGAAACACGGGATGGCTACCGGCGTATTCAAGAACATCCGCCGGTTCATCACCGGTCAGCGATGCCTTGATGTACAAAAGGATGCCGACCGGAGCATCCTTATCCACCTTGTCGTAGCGGATGGTTCCTATAGCCTGATGCCATCGGCTGTAGCGCTGGCTGGCTTGTGGCCGGAGCATGTCGAGGTCAATCTCAATGTCGATGCCGAGGTCCACACGAATCTTGCGGATCGCATTCCCTAAATCTTCAAAACTGTATGTAGGGTCACATCCGGCATCGCTGACTACGATGAATCGGCAGCGGCGCAGGACCATCTCGTAAAGGCCGAGATTTTCGAAATGACCGCCGTCGGAGAGATAGACATAGGCATCGTCTTCTCGAGTGTCCCCGAGGGCTTCTTTCATCCACCACCACAGCGCGGATCGAGGAGAGGCACGTTTCCAGTTTGTGGTATCGTCTCCAGCCTTGCCGGGATTGCCCAGCCACCAGCCCAAACGGACATTGAACAAGCTTAGCAAAAAGGTGACTGCCGGGGAGGAGTGATACCCCATATTGGGGCTTGCTGCAGCACCGGAAATAGCCAGCGCGGTACCGAGTGTAATACTTTGCCCACGTGAGTCATTCCTGCGCCCGAAGTCTCCAGATCGGCGGTAGCCAAGTTGGTCCACGGCGCTTCCGGCGTGAAGAGGGGTAATCGTAAAGGACGCGGCTTTCCGGCTCCGCCACGCGAGATTATTGGTATTGAGAAGATTCAGGGCAATATTGATGACGTGAAATGGTCTACACGTAGTCTTGCTGAGCTCACACATCTCGACGTTGTCCTCAGGGTCAAAATCCGTGAAACAGTCGGGGTTGCGCACATGCGACGCTCCCAGGAATGTACGGATCAAGCAATTCCGATAGAGGGCGTGAAGCGAGAACTTGTTGATGTCGACGAACCATGCCATGACGATACTTACGATCACGCATGCTCCGATAAAAACAAGGAGCGTGATACCACTCGTTTCTTGAACAATGAGCTGGTGGATGTGTGCAACGAGGCGGTAGTACGGCCAATCTTGGAGGGAAGACGTCTGCTCCCTGGCATGATCGAATGTGCTTGACGTATCCCACTTTAGGACCATAGCGCTCGTCCACCAGGAGAGAAATACAATCACGAAGATGACACCGAGTGGAGCAGTAGTAGATAGGGCCCATCGCCTAGCCGTGTTAACCGCACTTTCGTTTTTTCCAACGGTGGGGGTTGCCTGGGTTTTGGGACTGAATCCCAAGAGGATTGCAAGGAGTCCAGAAACTCCGCCGAAAGAAGACAGGAGCGCTGGATATGGGAACTCAGCGAGCCATCGCGGGCCATAGAGAACAAGTGTGCTCCCTAAGACCCATACGACACAGGTCATCAAGACATACGCATTGAGGCGCGCTTTCCATTCGCGGTGTTCGTCCGATTTCCACCTTGCGAGCAATCCGATGAGCAGATCTCCCGCCAGGAGAAAGATCAGCAGGAGGAGTGGGGCGGCGAGCGTGACATAGAGATGGGGATTCGACTTTGGATCGTCAAAGAGCTCTGTGGCCACTGCCCAAGCCGCCAAACCACTCGCGGTGCTCGCAGCGACGAGAGCTAGTCCAACCACAGCCCCAACCCGGAAAATGTTCTTGGCTTTCGAAGCGCCTGGCAGTGGTGCCGTGACAGGCGAAGCGTTTCCCCTCGACTTTCGGATGAGACGGTAAATTATTCCTAGAAGGACACCAGCGATGTGGACGGAAGTCGCAAAAATCACAAACTCGATCATCTGCGCCCGACTGGATTGAGTTAGGTCTACCCCAATAGAATTTGAGATGGTATGCAAGATAGACAGAATCCACTCGTGACTCCACAACAGGACACCGCGGAGCAGGACTTTGTCGGAACTTTCTGGGTGTGCCCAGTAGATTGCCAGCAATACGGCTGCAACGAGTAAGGGATAGAGGCATGCTCTGCGGAACGAAGCTTGGCAGCCTTTGCTAACTCCTGCTTCGGTTGAGGGCGATTGTGTCTGCACCATTTGTGCCGTAATAGCGGCGATGCTCCATATTGTGAATCCAGTGCCGAAGACCAAGAAAACTTCGCTGGAAAGGATCTGGTGCCAATCTTTCAGTGTGACGAGATACACATCGATTCGAGGAAGTGCAAGCACTCCAAGTAAGGCTGGGACAATAACAAGCCAGTTCAAAAACAGATTGCGCAAATATGTCGCAATTAACGTCCACGTATCTGCAGAAAAGGCTGACCAGTTTGGGCTTAGATAGTTACGATACCGCCGCAGAAAGGTGATTTGATCGGCATCTGATTCGAGGCTATTCCCAGTCTTTTTGGTTACTGTTTTCTTGGTTACTGCGTCCATTATGTTCTTAAGAGCAAGAGTACATCCGTTGGCCGTTTTTGCCTCTCGATAGATCCAAGCGCTGAGCCAGCTCCCGATATAGCCTCCGCCAGAGACGGTGGATAAATAGTCAAACTGCTCTAGCAATTTGCGCTCTGGCAACCCGGACTCCTGCAATCTGAGCCCAGCGAGAGTTTGGATCAGTCCAAGTGCAAACGTCGCGCTTCTGATACCGCCACCGGATAGACACAACGCGCTGCGCCCTTGGGGTAAGCGATGTATCGCTTCGTAAATTTTGTTTTGGTCAGGAACGGCGTCAGCGACTATTGGCTCGACAATTTTCCAACTAAGGTCGTCTGGAAAGATTTTGGTTAGGATTAGCCGATTGAGATACGGCAGGACAACACCATGAGGGTATTGATCGAAGAGACTTTTCGCTAGATCATCCAATGTTTTCATGTAAAGTTTGGATGAGCGAAGATCATTTTCCCGCACAAGTTGATTCAAATATTTTACGAGCGCTTTT
>Ga0315287_10001309_pt1 | contig 22824 bp, 16 predicted proteins | sample YL17G11_0_MG_FD_205037 | JGI IMG/M metagenome (GOLD analysis project Ga0315287, IMG submission 205037) | Sediment microbial communities from Yellowstone Lake, YNP, Wyoming, USA - YL17G11_0 | ecosystem: Environmental > Aquatic > Freshwater > Lake > Sediment | place: USA: Wyoming | collected... | reverse complement strand
CAAGTCGCCTGAGCGACCGATCGGCGGGCACCGCACGGCCCCGTCGGGTTCGAGCTATGCGCCGAGCGTGCCCAATCTCGTCTCGAAATCGTGTTTCGCCCTCAATCTGAGGGTTTTTCAGTCCAAGGGCCGCTTCAGAGCGATTCACTTCAGTCGCTACGGCCCACCTCGCCGCTTACAACGCAACCGGCTCCTATTCCGCAACCGTCTCTCTGGCGGCGGCCAACGCGTTTGGCCCGGTTTTCGGTGGTCTCGTCTTCCCGTCCCATGAATCTGCGTCCCCAAACCAAGCCCCTTGGCAACCGCCGCGGCCTGCGCAATAATGCGGGCGGCACAAGGGGGACAGTCCCATTTTCGCGGCGTTCAATCACTTTCGCATGGCAACGTCGCTGGTGCCGCGAAAATCGGGACAGTCCCCTGTGGGTTACTAAAAGGGACAACTATGGACAAAGTGGTGGTTCTTGCCAGGGGGTTGGGTACGCGGATGCGGCGGCCGGAGGGTGGGGCCGCCCTCGATAACCAACAGGCGGCCATGGCCGACGCCGGCATCAAGGCCATGATCAACATCGGCAGGCCGTTTCTCGACTACGTGCTCTCGGCGGCGGCCGACGCCGGATACCGCCATGCGTGCCTGGTGATCGGACCACAACAGGAGGCCATCCGCCGCTACTACGGCGAGGAAGCGGCCACCGAGCGTCTGGATGTCTGCTTCGCTTGCCAGCCGGAGCCGAAGGGCACCGCGGACGCCGTGGCAGCCGCCGAGGCATTCGCCGGCGACGACCCGTTCGCGGTCATCAATTCCGACAACTACTACCCCGTGGAAGCCCTGCGGGCCTTGCGCGAACAACCGGGGTGTGCCGTGGCCCTGTTCGAGCGCGAGGCCATGCTCGCAGGCGGCAACATTCCCGAGGAACGGATCAAGCGGTTCGCGGTGGCGAAGATCGACGGGCGGGGTTGCCTCGAGCGGATCATCGAGAAGCCGGACGACGCCGCGCTGGCGGCGTTGCCCCGCCCGTTGTGGGTGAGCATGAACTGCTGGCGCTTCGGGCCGTCGATCTTCCAGGCGTGTCGGTCGATCGGGCCGTCGCCCCGCGGCGAATTCGAACTCCCCGATGCCGTGCAATACGCCAAAGACGTGCTGGGCGAAATGTTCTTTGCCGTGACGGTCCGCGCGCCCGTGCTCGACATGACCAGCCGCGGCGACATCGCCTCGGTGGCAGCGATCCTGCAAGGAACCGAGGTCAGGCTGTGATCGAGTTGAGCTATCCGGGCGAGTTGACCGACGCCGACAATCTGGCCGTGCAATTGGCTGCCACCGGTCTGAGCGGCGACGCCTGCGAGTCGAAATCGCGGCTGCTGGCGCAAGCGGCCCGCGTGCTTTCCGCTATGGGAGGTGAGCGTCCGGCCTCCCCTCTCCCTCTGGGAGAGGGGCCGGGGGTGAGGGCGGCTGGACACGGCCACCACCCTAGCCCTCTCCCGACCAACCTTCGGTTGGTGCCCGGAGAGGGCACCGTATCGGGGCCGCCGATGGCGTTTTTCGTGCCCGGCCGGATCGAGGTGTTGGGCAAGCACACCGACTACGCCGGCGGGCGGACGATGGTAGCCACGGCTGAGCGGGGGTTCTGCATGGTCGCCCGGCCGCGAGGCGACCAGCAGATGGTGGTCATCGACGCGCGGACCGGCGAGACGGTCCGCTTCGCCATCGACCCCGAATTGAAGCCGCAGGTCGACTCGTGGTCGAACTATCCGATGACCGTGGCCCGGCGGATGGCGCGGAACTTTCCCGGGGCGTGCCGCGGGGCCGACATCGCCTTGGTGAGCGATTTGCCGCCGGCGGCCGGCATGAGCAGTTCCAGCGCCTTCATGGTCGGCGTGTTCCTCGTGTTGTCCGAGGTCAACCGACTGCCCGCCCGCGACGAGTATTGGCACAACATCGGCAACCAGACCGACCTGGCCGGATACCTGGGCACGGTGGAAAACGGACAGAGCTTCGGCAAGCTTTCGGGCGACCGCGGCGTGGGCACCTTTGGCGGCAGCGAAGACCAGACCGCCATTCTTTGTGCCGAGCCGAACCAGATCAGCCAATACTCCTTTTGCCCGGTGGAGTTCGAGAAGCTGTTGCCGGTTCCGCCGGGCTACGTGTTCGCGATCGGGGCCAGCGGGGTGGTGGCCGAGAAGACGGGCGCGGCCCGGGAGAAGTACAACACGGCCTCGCGGCTGGCCACGGCCCTGGCGGAGATCTGGCGGCGCGAGACGGGCCGCGACGACCCGCATCTGGCGGCCGCCTTAGGCAGTTCGCCCGACGCCCCCGCTCGGTTGAAGGCGATCGTCAGGGCCGGCGTCCCCGGCGAATTCACGGCCGAGGCGCTTCTGACCCGCTTGGAGCATTTCATGGTCGAGAGCGGCGAGATCATCCCCGCGGCGGGCGATGCCCTCTCCGCCGGCGACCTCCGGGCGTTCGGCCGGCTGGTCGACCGCTCGCAACACGCCACGGAGCATCTGTTGGGCAACCAGGTGCCGGAGACGGTGTTCCTGGCGGCTTCCGCCCGGCGGCTGGGGGCGGCGGCCGCGTCGGCGTTCGGGGCCGGTTTTGGCGGCAGCGTTTGGGCACTGGTCGAAGCCGCCAGGGCCGACGATTTCCTCGCCGCCTGGGCGGGCGAGTACGGCAGTCAATTTCCCCAGCACGTTCCGTTGGCCAGCTTCTTCGCCACCGGCGCCGGCCCGGCGGCATTCCGCGTATGTTGACGGCTACTTGGTCCAGAGCTTGTTGACCACGCGGATCAACACGAGGCTGCTGAGTACGAACACGCCGCCAAGGATAGCCGTGTAGGTCGTGCGGCCGTAGAGGTAGTTGCCCACGGTGAAAAGCGCCGACCAGATCGCGGTGCAGCCGGCTACCCAGCCAATCAGGGCCAAGGGGATGTTATCGCCGGCCGTGCGATCCTCATCTATATTCCCCACTTCTTCGCGGATGTGCGCCCAGCCGGGACCGAAAGGCCGCACCTTCCGGTAGAACGCCAACAGCGTGTGATGGTCGGTTTCCAATCCGGTGATGAAAGCCGTCAACACCCAACACACGGTGGTGAAGGCGATGGTGTACAAGAGTTGCTCGTGGGTGGTCAACTGCATGTCGGTCGGGCCGAACTTCTTGAGGATCAGCCAGACGATCGAGACGCCGAACGAACTGACCATCGCCACCACTTCGCACCAGGCGTTGACGCGCCACCAGAACCATCGCACGAGGTAGAGCAGGCCCGTGCCGGCGCCAACTTGGAGCATAATGTCGAAGTTGTCCTTGGCCGTATCCAAAACGAAGGTCAACGCGCCTGCGCAAAGATACAGGGCGACGGTGGCCAGCCGGCCCATCATGACGTAGTGCTTTTCCGTGGCGTCCCTCGTGATGAAGCGGCGATAAAAGTCGTGGACCAGATACGAGGCGCCCCAGTTCAGATGGGTGAGGATCGTCGAGGAGTTGGCGGCGATCAGACCGGCCACCATCAGGCCGATCCAGCCCACGGGCAGGCACTTCAGCATGGCCGGATAGGCGATGTCGTTGCCCAGCAAGCTCGGATCAAGGTGGGGAAATTCCTTCTGGATGTCGGAAAGCTGGGGGTAGACGATGATCGAGCAGAGGGCGACGATGATCCACGGCCAGGGCCGCAGGCAGTAGTGGGCGACGTTGAAAAACAGCGTGCCCCCGAGCGCGTCTCTCTCCGACTTGGACGCCAACATCCGCTGGGCGATGTAGCTGCCGCCGCCCGGCTCGGCGCCGGGATACCACACCGCCCACCATTGCACGGCGATGGGCATGACGAAGACGGCCACCGCGATGTCCCAGTGATTGGAGAAATCGGGGAGGATGTTGAGGTAGTTGATTCCGCCCGGTCCGCTGACGTTCGAGAGTTTGTCGATCATCCCTTGCAGGCCGCCGACCTGGGGCAATTTCACGGCGAAATAGGCGGCGGCGATGACGGCCGACATCTTGATGAAAAACTGGATCATGTCGATCACCAACACGCCCCACAAGCCCGAATGGGCCGCGAACACGACGTTCAGCAGGCCGACCATCAGCAGCGTTTGCCACCGCTCCAAGCCGAACAGGATGCCGGCAATCTTGCAAGCCGCCAGGTTCACGCTGGCCATGATGATGCAATTGAAGAAGAAGCCCAGATAGACCGCGCGGAAGCCGCGGACCACGCTGGCCGCCTTGCCGGAATAGCGGATCTCGTAGAACTCGAGGTCGGTCATCACGCCGGAGCGCCGCCAAAGCCTGGCGTAGAAGAACACGGTGGATACGCCGGTCAGCACGAAGGCCCACCAGCACCAGTTGCCCGCCACTCCCTGGCGGCGAACGATGTCGGTCACGAGGTTGGGCGTGTCGCTGCTGAAGGTTGTGGCGACCATCGAGAGGCCGGCCAGCCACCAGGGTACGGACCGCCCCGAGGCGAAGAATTCCGCGGTTCCCTTGCCCGCCCGCTTGCCAAAAAACAGGGCGGGAGTAAAGCAAATCACTATGGATACGACGACGATCACCCAGTCGAGAGTTTGCAGATGCATGGGAGTTTCCGGCCAGTCGGGGTTGGCATGTTGTGCGACCTAGCGTACGAGGCCATGAGCATACCGGCGGGGTTGCGGCCTGTCAATTCCGCCGATTTCGATACTCCCTTTCACACCCGATACGCCCGCACCTTCTCCATCAGCCGGTTGGCCGTGGCCGCGTCGGGCACGTTCTTGACTTGATACATGACTCCACCGGGCAGGTCGTGGCGGTCCAGCCGCTCGACGAACTTTGCGTAATCGGCGAACAGGGCCACGGGCACGTCGCCTACTCGGGCCTTCAGGTCGGCCAGCACGTCGAACGCCGGCGGGATGCGAAGGTCGTCAAGCAACAGGATGGCTTTCAATCCTTGGAGCGTGGCGGCGGCCTTCAACAGATGCCGGCCGTTGCCGTGGACGTGGATCACGCCGCCGTCGAACGCGCCGAGCATTCGCTCGGCCGGCTCGCGGCCCCACTTCTCGAAATACGGCACCGAGGTCATGTGGTAGGGGTCGAGGCTCTCGGACACAATGCGACCGGGAATCCACTGGCCGAAGTTGCTGAACGTTCCTCCCTCCAACATCGGTACGACCTGGAAGAACGTGCGGTGAACTTGCACGTTCATCTCGTGGGCGAAGTCGATCGCCCGGCGAACGTTCTCCGGGCACTCCGCGATGCTCAAATAGGCCCGGGTCGCGCCGACCAACTCGAAGACGAAGTTCATCGCGTCGATGAGGATGAAGTGGCTGATGCCCCACTTGCCCCGGCTCCGTTGGACGAAAACATCGAGTTGCCGCAAGTAGCGCCGCCACCAGGGGTGCGACTTGTCGAAACGGAGCCGGTCGAACTCAGACCAGTCCTTCAGCAGCGGCGGCAGCATCGACGAGATCCAGCCGACGTCGGGATGGGCCATGAAGCGGACCTCGCCGCCCAGCAGCCCGCCGTAGAGCCCCTGATCGAATTCGCTCAGGTAGGCGCTCGGCAGCGAATCATCCTCGATGGTCACTCGCTCGGCGAGCAGGCGATCCCAGAACTCGGCCCGCTGGGCGGGGTCGGGATACTCACATTCGGGATGGGGATACTGCCGGGCGAAATCGGCCAGGACGGGGCTGGGGACGGCCATGGTGGCGAAGATCCGGTCGCCCGCCCGGCGCTCATAAAGCGACCGAAGCCGCTCGAGGACTCTCGCGTAGTTCGGTTTGTAGGCGAGTGTTTGCACGGTCAGATAGTAGTCGCTTGCGGCGGCGAGTCAAGGTATCGGGGAAGCGTCGAAGACCAGCACCTCGAACGGCTCCAGCCGGACTGTGGTGTTGCTGCCCGATTCCAAAGCAAGCGTCTTGATCCGCAAGTCCTCGTAGGCGGCGGTCAGCGCATACTTGCCTGGCGCTCCCTTGGGCAACTCGAACACCACGGCGGCATCCAGGGCGATTTCGCGCGGCTGGTCGTCGGGGTTGCGCAGCGTGAGAACCGCCTTCCGGGGCGACCACGAGGCGAATCCGTAAGGTTGCAACTTGTTGGGATCGCCGCCAATCCAATGGGTATCGACCAGGACGTCGGCGTTCTTTTTCGCCCATTTGGCGGCCGAAGCCACCGCGTCCCATGCCGCCGCGTCCATCATGTCGTGTTGAATGTAAAGCTCCTGGAGGTTCGTGCCCAGACCAAAAAAGGAGCGCGCTTCATGGCGCAGGTCGTTGCCCGCCTTGGCGGCGCGGGCGGAGTCGGGAAGCCCCCGGGCGTGGACGATGCCGCCGGTCATGAGGGAATTGAGCGGATAGAGCGGGCCGCGCTGAACCACGTTGCGATACGTTTGGGCGTCGCGATAGGTGATCCACTGCTCGCGATCATCGCCCTTGCCGTGAAAGCCCATGTCGCCGCGGCCGCGCCAGGTGCTGTCGATGAACTGGAGCCAGAACGGCGAAGGCCAAGTGCCTACGGTCACGTTGAGAAACAGTTGCGGATCGATCTGGCGCAGTTCGTCGGCACACGCCAGTAGCGCCATGAAGTGGGGTGAGACGCCCTCGCCGGCCTTGTCCCACTTGAAGTAGTTCACCCGGTTCTTCCGCATCAGGTTCGCGCAATAGTCGCGGAACCACGCATAATACTTGGGGTCGGCCAGATCGAGCCACGCGCCGCGGACCAGCCCCAACTTGCGGGCCTCGGCCACGCGCTTGTTGGCCCAGTCGTAGCCGGCCAAGGGGGATATCCAGATGCCGAGGCGGGAATGTTCTCTCTCTAGCGCAACGCTCAAGGGGTCGAAACCGGCCGGAAACTTGTTCTTGCTGACGGCCCAAAAACCCAACTTCGGATCGTCCCAGCCATCATCCAGAACGTACGAATCCATCGCCGCGCCCCGCTTGGCGGTCATCTCCTTGGAGAAAGCGGCTATGGCGGCAAGCACGTCCTTTTCGTTGACGCGCTGCACCAGGTCGTACCAGCAGTTGTAATGGAGGAAGGGGTGATATGGCACGGCCCGTTCGCGTTCGACATATTGCAAGAACCCGCGGCGCAGTTGTCCCTGAGCAACGACGCCCACGACCGACGAAAAGGTATAGGCATCACTCTTTCCCAGCGGCAGGTTACAGTCGAAGGAGCTATGGAAACCGTCGGCGGAGAGTTGGTTGCCGGCGAAAGGCAACTCGATCCCGAAGAATGTTTGGCCCATCACCACGGGGCTGCCCGGAACGCTGCCGGCTTGCGCGGCGCCCGGGCCGCGGATGTCGAGCAGTTCGACTTTGCGCAGCCGTATGGCCGCATTCCCGCCGCGGATCGTAACCAATGTTCGCAGATAATTGGCGCCGTTGCGCAGGACGGCTCGCCACTGGACCGTTGCCCCCGACTTGCCGTCGCGGAACATGGCGTTGAGCCCTCGCCCGGCCACGCGGTCGCCCGCACGGGCCGCGTTCGGCCTGGCTTCGATGTCTGCGTAGCCGGGCGGGCCGACGGGCTCCAGGTCGGACACGACGACGAGGCGCGTACCGCCCTTATCGTCCTCCAGAGTAAGACGGAACAGTGCGGCCCCGGCCTGCGGAAGCGTCTGCGAGGTAAGTTTGTTGCAGATTTCAGCGGGAGTGAGCCGGTCGTCAGACAGCCGCCAGGACACCGTCAACTGGTCGTTCCCCAGACTGAAATGATCGGCCTCCGCACCGGCGGCTACGGCTGCGGCAACGCCCAACAACATGAATAAACTCGTCATGGCTTTTTCCCTTGAGCTTGATCGTGGCTCTCATTGTAACCCCGCTTGAACTTCGTTGTAACCCCGCTTGAACTTCGACGCCATCCGCCAGTGACTCCGGGGTTGCAAAAACGCAACGCGGAGGTCAATTGGCAACGCTGCAAGCACTGCCAGCACCGTATGATATGGGGGCTGGCCTCGCTGGCTTAACGCTGGTGCGGCGCCCGAAAAAATATTATCTTGGGAAAACCATCGCGGCCGCTTGACCGTAAGGAGGTTTTGACACACACTTTCATAGCGGATGGAGCCCTCGGCGTCTTGTCACTCAGCGTCTCGTCACCGAGAGCCGCCCTGCCGCAAGGCAGTATGATCGCCATTAGAACACGGCACCCTTGACTATGTGCGGCCCAGAGAACGACTGTGGATCGCCGAGTTTTTGCGGCATGTTGTCGCGAGAACTGACGAAGTTGATCGCACGGCGGTGCGGCGACGCGCCGAAGCCGCGCTCGCAACGTCGCAGCCGCGCGCTGCAAATCGAGCCGTTGGAAGTCCGCCATTTGATGGACGCCGGCGGGCTGGCGTCGTTGGTGTCGCCGAGTTGGTTCCAAGACGTTCCCGATCTGGTCGGCCCGCAGCACGCCGGCGTGGCCAACTGGACGACCGACGCCGCTTCTTCTTCAAGTTCCACCAGCGCGATCGCGCCGCAAGCCAACGCATCGAACCTGTACGACTGGATCGTGCAGTTCGACACCCGCGCACTGGGCGGCATTGCGTCGGTGGCCGAAACGACCAGCCTGCTGGTCGGAGGCGGCATCGAGTTCCAGGCGATCCGCGGGCTCGGCTTGGCCGGGCAGGTGCTGGTGCGGAGTTCCGGCGCCTCGTTGGACGCCGTGACCCAGTGGCTGGCCGGCGACACCCACGTGACCGGCTTCGAACAAGACGCCATCCGCCAGATTCAGACCACCGCCAACGATCCGCAAATGGGCCAGCTCTGGGGGCTGAACAAAATCGACGCGCCGGAGGCGTGGAGCGTCAGCACCGGCGGCTCGGGCAGCAACCGCGTGGTGGTGGCCGTGATCGACACGGGCGTCGACTACAATCATCCCGACCTGGCCGCCAACATCTGGACCAACTCGCACGAAACCGCCGGCAACGGCCGCGACGACGACAACAACGGGTTTGCCGACGACATCCACGGCTACGATTTCGCCAACAACGACGCCGATCCGATGGACGACAACAGCCACGGCACGCACGTCAGCGGCACCATCGCCGGCGTGGGCAACAACAGCCGCGGCGTGGCCGGCGTGAATTGGTCGGCCGAGATCATGCCGCTGAAGTTCCTCAACGGCCAGGGCTCCGGGTATCTCTCCGACGCCGTCCGGGCGATCAACTATGCCACGATGGAGCGCACCCAGGAGGGTGTGAATGTCCGCGTCATCAACGCCAGTTGGGGCGGCGGCGGATTCAGCTCGGCGATGGACACGGCCATTCGCACGGCCGGCGACGCCGGCATCCTCTTCGTCGCCGCCGCCGGCAACGACGCCGCCAACAACGACGCCAGCCCGCACTATCCGGCCAACTACGCCTCGGCCAACGTGATCTCCGTGGCGGCCACCGATCAGAACGATCGGTTGGCGACTTTCAGCGATTACGGGGCGACCACGGTCGACATCGCCGCCCCGGGCGTGTCGATCTACAGCACCCTGCCGAACAACCGCTATGGGACGTATTCGGGTACGAGCATGGCCACCCCGCACGTGGCCGGCGTGGCGGCCTTGGCGTGGGCGGTGGATCCCAACGCCACGGTGGCCGAAATTCGCAACGCCATCTTGCAGGGCGCCGATCCGGTGGCCGCACTGAGCGGAAAAGTGGCTGCCGGCGGCCGGCTGAACGCCTACAACACCTTGCTACAGCTAAGCCAAGCGACGCAAGGACCGGCGATCGCCTCGATGACTGCTTCGTCCGGCCAGGTCGCCGCCGGCGCCTCGGTGACGCTCGCGGTCCACGGGATTACCAGCCCCGCGGGAACGGTCGCCAACGTCTGTTTCTACCGGGACGCCAACGGCAGCGGGCAGTACGAGGCCAGCGATTCGCTGGTGGGCAGCACGACCACGGTGGTCGGCGGCGAAGCCGGCATCGCGTTTAACACAACGGGGCTTGCCCCCGGAACGCACCGATTCTTCGCGGTCGCCGTGGACGGCAACGCGCGATCGAGCCCACCGGTCACTACGACGCTGAGCGTGGTCGCGGCCGACGATCACGGCAACAACGCCGCTACGGCCACGGCGGTGAACGTCGGCGGCTCGGTCGCGGGCACGATCAACACGGGCACCGATGCAGACTGGTTCAAGTTCCAGGCCGTCGCCGGCACGTCGTACACGTTCAGTGTGCAATTGGGTACGCTCCGCGATTCGGTGCTGAGCCTGTACGACCGCAATGGCTCGACTCGGCTGGCCTATAACGACGACTATGGCGGCGCGCTGGCGTCGCGGATCGACTGGACGGCCCCGGCCAGCGGAACCTATTACCTTGCGGTGGCCGGCTACGGCACCTCGAACACCGGCGCCTATGCACTGAGCGTCCAGGCCCGCAACGTCGCGCCGCAAGGGCCGGCGATCGCCTCGATGACCGCGTCGTCCGGCCAGGTCGCCGCCGGCGCCTCGGTGACGCTCGCGGTCCACGGGATTACCAGCCCCGCAGGAACGGTCGCCAATGTTCGTTTTTACCGGGACGCCAACGGCAGCGGGCAGTACGAGGCCAGCGATCCGCTGGTGGGCAGCGCGACGACGGTGGTCGGCGGCGAAGCCGGCATCGCGCTGAACACGGCTGGGCTTGCCCCCGGAACGCACCGATTCTTCGCGGTCGCCGTGGACGGCAACGCGCGATCGAGCCCACCGGTCACTACGACGCTGAGCGTGGTCGCGGCCGACGATCACGGCAACAACGCCGCCACGGCCACGGCGGTGAACGTCGGCGGCTCGGTCGCGGGCACGATCAACCCGGGCACCGATGCAGACTGGTTCAAGTTCCAGGCCGTCGCCGGCACGTCGTACACGTTCAGTGTGCAATTGGGTACGCTCCGCGATTCGGTGCTGAGCTTGTACGACCGCAATGGCGCGACTCGGCTGGCCTATAACGACGACTATGGCGGCGCGCTGGCGTCGCGAATCGACTGGACGGCCCCGGCCAGTGGAACCTATTACCTTGCGGTGGCCGGCTACGGCAATTCGAACACCGGCGCATATACGCTGAACGTCCAGGCCCGCAACGCCGCGCCGTCATTTGTCGCGAGGAGCATCGCGGCGCCCGCCGCGGCCACCGTTGCCGACATGGCCCCCGCCGACGTTGCGGCCGCATGGCTGGGTCACGACTTCGCATGGGCTGCAACTCGCACCATCGCAACGACAAGCCTGCCACAACCGCAGGCCATCGTGTCGTTCGACACGTTGCAGAGCGATCCGGCCGGCCACGCGGCGGCCCATACAATGCCGCCGGCAACTCGGTTGGACGATTCCGCCAATGCGCTCGGCACGCTGACCGGTCGGTTCGACGTCCTCGCCTCCAACCGAACGTCTCAGACCCGGCACGGCCCAGAAACCGAGGCTGCCGACGAGTTCTTTAATTGGCTGAGCGGCCGCGGGGACGAACTGCTGCGATTCTCGTAAAGAACAAAGCCCGCTACTCAGTTGGGGTGGCAGTTGAACTGCCACCCCATCACAGTTGAACTGCCACCCCATCACAAATACCGTTCCAGGAGCCGGCGGCTGGCGGCGTTGAGTTGCCGGGTGTCGGGGATCAAGTAGCGGATGCCGTGCGTATCGACCAGCAGGGCCCGGTAGGGCCCCAGACGCCGCACGTCGTCGTCGCTATCGTTCATCAGAAAGGTGGTGGGCCCGCGGTCCGTCAGCACGCGCCATTCCGACGGATCGGTGTCGGCGAAGACCCGTTCGATGCCTAACACGATCGGAACAAACTCGCGTCGGGCCAATTCCTCTTCCAGAGTCCGCAGCACCTCGGGCGGCAGGGCGCCGACGTCCTCGACGCACAGAATCTCGTGCCCCTCGGCATTGCAGATCGAGATCAGCCCGTTCGGCGCGGAGATAGGAAACGCCCGCGCAGGCTCGACCCCCGTCAGCCGGCGGCCATCGGCAAAGGTCAATACCAGTTGCCCAAACGGGTCGCGGTGAAGCGTAAAGGTCGGGGATGTGGATTGCTCTGTGTGCATCGGTCAATAGGTCTTCAGTGGTCAGTTCTCCGGCTCATTTCGAACTGTGCATGGTACAGGCGGGCATACGTGCCCGGCGTCTGCAACAATTCGTCGTGGTGGCCGACTTCGGTGATCCGCCCGCGCTCGATCACCACCAGGCGGTCGGCGCGGCGGAGCGTGCTGAGCCGGTGGGCGATGGCGATGGTGGTCCGCCCTTGCACCAGGTTCTCCAAGGCCAATTGGATCTCGCGCTCCGTCTCCGTATCAACCGAAGAAGTGGCTTCGTCGAGAATCAAAATCCGGGGGTCGATCAACAGTGCCCGGGCGATGCTGATCCGCTGCCGCTCGCCGCCGGAGAGGAACTGTCCGCGCTCGCCCACCAGCGAGTCGTAGCCATCGGGCAGACGGAGGACGAACTCGTGCGCCCGCGCGGCTCGGGCGGCGGCGACAATCTGTTCTCGCGTGGCCTCCGGCCGGCCGTAAGCGATGTTCTCGGCGATGGTTCCGAAAAACAGGAACGGCTCCTGCAGCACGATGCCGATGTGTTGGCGATACTCCTCGATCGGGAAGGAGCGGATGTCGACGCCGTCGGCGAGCAGCGCTCCTTCGGTGACGTCGTAGAAGCGGCAGACGAGATTGACCAGGGTGGTCTTGCCGGCCCCGCTGGGGCCCACCAGGCCGATCATTTCGCCGGGCCGAACCTTCAAGTTCACGTCGCGCAACACGGGCCATGCACCGTAGTGGAATCCCACTTCGCGGAACTCCAACGCGCCGTTGAGGCGGCCGGGATGGACCGGCCGGACCGGCTCCGCGACGCTGGGCACGCGGTCGAGAATGGCGAAAATGCGTTGCGCGCTGGCGCCCGCCCGCTGCACCGCGGAAACCATGCGGCTCATGGAATCCATGCGGCCGTAGAAGCGGCTGATGTAGGCCACAAAGGCCGTCAAATCGCCGACGTTGATATGGTGCTGAAAAATCCGCCAGGCGCCGAATCCCCACACCACCAACAAGCCCAGGTCGGTCAACAGCGTGACCAGCGGGCCGAAGATCGACCAGAGCGTGTTGACGCGGTCGTTGGCGTGCAGCACGCGATCGTTCGCCTGGCGGAACCGGTCGGTCTCGCGCCGCTCTTGAGCGAACGCCTTGACGACGCGGATGCCGGGGATCGTGTCGGCCAGGACGCTGGTCATCTCGCTCCACGCCCGAGAGCCCAGCGCGAATCCATGCCGCAACCGGCTTCTTACCCGATGGACCAGATAGGCAATCAGCGGCAGGGGAACCAACGTCGCCAGGGCGAGCATCGGGTCGAGACTCACAAGGATCGCCGCCGTCAACAGAATCATAAGCACGTCGTTGGCGAAATCGAGCAGATGCACCGAAAGGAAGTAACAGATGCGATCCGTGTCGCTGCTGACGCGGGAGATCAGGTCGCCGGTCCGCTTGCCCCCGAAGAACTCCAGCGACAAAGTCTGCATGTGGGCGTAGGTTTGGTTTCGCAGGTCGGCGCTGATGCGTTCGCTCACCCAGGCCAGGACGTAGGTGCGCGCCCAGGTCAGAAGCCAACCCAGGACTGCCGCCCCGGCGAATCCAAACAGGAACCAGTATAGGAGATGAACGTCAACGCTCGCCGGGTCTTGGTAGGCGGGAATCAAGACGTTGTTCACCAGCGGCTTGGTCAGATAGGGCGGCACCAGGCCGGCGCTCGTGCTGGCCACCGCGAGCGCGAACCCCAGCGCGATCATCGCGATCTGCGGTTTGGCGAAACGAACCAGCCGATAGAGCGACCGAACCGGCGGCTTGGCCGCGGCCGACTCGCAATCGGGGCAGGTTCTCTGTTCGGCGGCGAGAATCGCCCCGCAGCTCGGGCAGGTCGTCGGCGCAGCGTCGGCCAAGTCGTTTCCATTCGGCGCCTCGCCTTGACGCAGGCGCTCGAAACGGTCGGCCAGCCGGTGTGCGATCGGCGCGCGGCCGATGGTGTATCGCCAGTGGCACAACAGGCTCTCTGGGCCGAGCAGTTCCAGCCTTCCCACGCCGGGATGCTCTTTCGCCCGCATGCCGGCGATCGCCGCCAGCGGCCAGGATTGCACCGGCAAAGCCTGCGGCTCGCGGTCGGTGACAGCCGACGGACCGACGGCCATCAACTGCCGATCGCTAAGCACCACGAGTCCGCGCCCGTACCGCAGGTTCGCATCCAGGTCGATCTCGAGCCAGGCCAGCGGCGTTTCTCCTGGGGCCATGCGAGCCTCGGCGGCGCCGCGCAGATCGGCGGGGATCTGTTCCCAAGCATCATAAGCGGCGGTCAGGCGCGAGGACACAGTCGGTATTTCTTCAGCCATAGAAAAGGATTTAGGGCAACGCGAAGTGTCCGGAGTTGCGTAGGCGGGTCTTTTGCATTTTCCCCATTATAGGCCGTTCGGGACAGAATTCGAGACGAATCCGGCCCCCCTCTGATGGATTTGCGGGGTGCAATTCTACCGATGACACCAAGAATCTCTTACGCAGGCATGGGGGCTAGGATCGATACGAAGGGCTCGCATCTCATGCTGGTCTGGCGCAGACTATGTTTGACTGAAGGGGGTTCTATTGCGGAAAAACCCTCAAAATGCTGCTTCTCTGGCGATATCAGGAAGGTCTAACAACCCATGCCTGATTGTTACCACAGACCCCCTGCCGCGGGCATATTGTTGCCGCTGGTACTTGTGCGGCCTGCGTCGGGGGGACAATCTACCCGGGCAACACTGAGTGGTCGAAATTCAAGAAAATTTTGTTTGCCTATTGCTTTTTTCTTGCCGTGAGGATTTAATGAAGCGAGGCGCGGTTCGACGTTGGACGTATGTCCGCCCGGGTCGCGCCTCCCACCCCGGGCGTTGCCTGCCTATGTCCACGTTCACCCAATACAATGTTTGTTGAAGGGAAATGTACGCGCGCGAACGTCAATTTGTGGGTAAACGGGTAGGCCGGGATGTCTGTGTGGCGTCAGGTAGTGGTAGACGGATGGAACTCGCGCCGGTTTGGGGAGCATGAAGCGACGGAGTTGTGATGGCATGTTGTGGAGCGAGAGAAGATGCGCTCAGGGATAAGTTTCATGTTGTTATCGGGCCGTGCAAACGTGCCGATACAACCATTTGACTGTTTGCAGCGTAGATCGTTTTAGGAAGTCTCGATCCATACTGCTTCAGCGAGGCGAAAGGCCGTTTCATCGAGTCACTCCTATGGAATTTCGGAAGGTGTTGGCGCTTCGTGGTCCGAACATTTGGGCAAACTTCGCGGTGTTGGAAGCGTGGGTTGATCTGGGCGAATTGAAGGACACCGCTTCGAACGAGGTTCCCGGCTTCAACGAGCGGTTGATGAGTTGGCTGCCGACATTGGTCGAGCATCGTTGCAGCATCGGCGAGCGCGGCGGTTTCTTCGAGCGCCTGCGCCGCGGTACGTATCCCGCCCACGTCCTCGAGCACGTCGCGCTGGAACTGCAATCGCTGGCGGGAACCGAGGTGGGCTTCGGCAAGGCGCGCGAGACGTCCGAGGAGGGCGTCTACAAGATAATCGTGAAGTACCACGATGAGACCGTGGGCCGCGAGTGCCTTGCCGCCGCCCGCGAACTTTGCCTCGCCGCCTATTACGATCGCCCCTACAACGTGGCCGCCGAGGTCGAACGACTTCGCGACTTGGCCCAGCAGCAATGCCTGGGTCCGAGCACGCGGGCGATCGTCGAAGCCGCCCGGGCGCGGCGCATACCGTATCGCCGGCTGAACACGAACAGCCTCGTGCAGTTCGGCTGCGGCTGCAAGCAGCGGCGGATCCAGGCCGCCGAGACGGATCGCACCAGTGCGATCGCCGAGGGAATCGCCCAGGACAAGGAGATGACGCGGACGCTGCTTCGCGCGGTGGGCGTGCCCGTGCCGTTCGGCCGGCCGGTGAAAGACGCCGCCGACGCCTGGGAAGCGGCCCGCAACATCGGCGTGCCGGTGGTCGTTAAGCCGCAGGACGGCAACCAAGGCCGCGGCGTGGCCACCAATCTCACCACGCAGCAACAGGTTCTGGCCGCCTACGAAGCGGCCTGTAAGGAAAGCGATTCGGTGATGGTCGAGAAATTTGCCCCGGGGCACGACTATCGGCTGCTGGTCGTGGGCGACCGTGTTGTGGCCGCCGCCCGCCGCGAGCCGGCCCAAGTCCTCGGCGACGGACAGCATACGATCGTGCAACTGATCGAATTGGTCAACGCCGATCCCCGCCGCGGCGAGCATCACGCCACGGTGCTCAGCAAGATTAAGCTCGACGACATTGCGTTGGCGGTACTGGCCGACCAAGGCTTCGCGCCGCAGTCGGTTCCGCCGGCCGGCACGGTGGTGCTAATCCGCCGCAACGCAAACCTCAGCACCGGCGGAACGGCCATCGACGTCACCGAGCGCGTCCATCCGGCGGTCGGGGCCGTTGCCGTCGACGCCGCCAAGATCGTTGGCCTGGACATTGCCGGCATCGACGTGGTGGCGCAAGACATCAGCCGCCCGCTGGACGAACAACGCGGCGTGATCATCGAAGTGAACGCCGCTCCCGGGCTGCGCATGCACTTGGAGCCCTCCGTGGGCGTGTCGCGTCCGGTGGGCGAGGCGATCGTTGGCAGCCTCTTTCCCGAGGGCGAGAACGGCCGAATCCCCATTGTCGCCGTCACCGGCGTCAACGGAAAAACCACCACCACCCGCTTCATCACCCATATCCTCCGCAGCACGGGCAAGTGTGTAGGCATGACCTGCACCGATGGGATTTTCATCAACGACCGGCGCATCGACAACGACGATTGCAGCGGCCCGCAGAGCGCCGGCAGCGTGTTGCTGAATCCTCGCGTGGAGATGGCCGTGTTTGAAACCGCCCGCGGCGGAATCCTCCGCGAAGGGCTGGCCTTCGACTGCTGCGACGTCGCCGTAGTGACCAACATCGGCGACGGCGACCACCTTGGCCTGGCCGACATCCACACGCCGGAAGAACTCGCCAAAGTGAAGCGGACGATCGTCGAGGTGGTCTCGCCCGAGGGATTCGCCGTGCTCAACGCCGCCGATCCGCTCGTGGCGGAGATGGCGGCCCACTGCCCCGGCGGCGTTATATTCTTCGCCAGCGACTCCAGCCACCCGGTGATCGTGCGGCATCGCGGCGTGGGCGGATCGGCCGTGTTCGTGCGCGACAACAATATCGTGCTGGCCGAGGGCGACCGCGAGGAAGTGCTCGTGTCGCTCGACCGCCTTCCGTTGACGCGCGGCGGTCAGGTCGCTTTCCAAGTGGAAAATGCGCTGGCGGCCGTGGCGGCCGGCTGGGCGCTGGGCATCTCCACCGACCTGATCCGCACCCGCGCCGAATCGATCGCCTCCGACATGGACAAGGTCCCCGGCCGCTTCAATGTGCTGGAGATCGACGGGGTGGCCGTGGTCGTGGACTACGGCCACAACGCCCATTCGCTGGCCGCGGTGATCGAAGCCCTGGCCAAGTTTCCGCACCGGCGCCGCACCGTCGTCTACACGACCGCCGGCGACCGCCGCGACTGCGACATGATCCGGCAGGGCGAGTTGCTCGGCGCGGCCTTCGACCGCGTCATCCTCTACGCGGACCACTATCTCCGCGGGCGTACCCAAGGGGAGATCATGAACCTGTTGCGCAAGGGGATGGAATCGTCGGCCCGCGTCAAGGAGATCATCGAAATAAATGGAGCGATAAAGGCGGCCGAAGTCGCGCTGGCTTCCATGCAGCCGGGCGAACTGGTGCTTCTACAACCCGATACCATCGACGAGACCATGCAATGGCTGCGGGGCTATTTGGCCTCGCGGACACCGGTGGAATCCATCGTCGAACCGGCCGAGGAAGCTGCCCCGACCGCGGAAGAAACGGCCGCCGCCGGCAAGACCCTCAGCCCGGCCGAAATCGGCAACGCCATGCTCGCCGAAGCCCCGGTAGTCGCTAAGGTTTAGCATCCCGCCGATTTTCTCCAATTCCATTGGTGGGACTGCGCTCCGCTTGTCCCACCCTACACGTGACCAAGCCAAGCAATATGATTCTTCAGCGGCCCGCTGGCCAGGGCATTGACCAAGCGACGGTCTGCGCTGACCATCACGATCTTGGCTTGCATGGCCAGCGCCACATAGAGGCAATCGTATGCGGTCCGGCCGGTCCGCATCGCCAACTCCAGCGCCGGGCCGACCAGTTGTTCCGACGGTGTGATTGTCAGCGGCAGACGTTTGATGTCGCTCAAGAGATCGGCGGCCTCCTTATCGTCGATTTCTCCCCGACCATGACGTTTCCAAAGGACGTTGGCAACCTCGGCATAGACCAGGTCGGGGGCGTAGAGGTCGTCGCCGGAGGCCAGCAGTGTCTTTGCCGCAATGCTATGCGGCTCCGGGAAGAAAGCCGCCGCGATCACGCTGGCGTCGATGACGACCGCTTTCATCGCTGGCGGTCCTCGCGAATCAGTCGCGCACTGCTGGAAAACTTCCGACCGGCAAATCGCCGTTGCCAGCGGTCAAACATCGCGGCGATGTGCTGAGCGTCGCCCCCAGTCGCCTGTTCCACCAGCAGCTTTACCTCGCTTTGCAGCGACTTGCCGTGCCGTTTCGCACGGGCTTTCAACTGCCGGATCGTTTCGGGTTCCAATCCACGGATCAAAATGTCAGGCATAACAGGCCCTCTTTCAGCAACAGACCACAGAACCAACATAATATATGATAGCATTATGCTATCATCCGGTCAAGGGCGCCCGGGTGGTCATTTGTCCGCTTCCTTGCCCGGCTTGACGTCCCACAATTTGATTGTTCTATCTCCGCTCCCCGAGGCTAGAGTTTTGCCATCCGGGCTGAACGCCACAGAATGGATCGTTCCAGTATGCCCGTTGAGAGTTGTACGTAATTTTAGTTCCTTGGCCATTCGCTCAATCCAAGTTTCTCGATTGCTCGTCTTGCTATCCCAGAGGGGACATTTCGATGATCGCCTTGATCACGCCGTCGCGGTAGGCGGCCACGAGCTCGAAGGCCTCGCCGATTTTCTCCAGCGGGAAGCGGTGGGTCAACAGGGGGCGGGGATCGATCTGGCCCGCGCCGATCATCTCGATCACCGGGACCATGCATTCCCGTTGCCGCCGGACGTTCTTGAAGGTCAACTCCCTGCGGCGCATGCGGTGGATGTCGAAGAGCACGCGGTCGGTGGGCGGAATGCCCACCAGCACCAGCGTGCCGCCCGGGGCAAGTAGCGTCTGCGCCTCATCGACGCACATCGGGTCGCCGGAACACTCGAACACCAGGTCCAGTCCCCACGGCTGCGCTTGCAGGATGGCGGCGGCTGCCCGGTTGTGCGTCGCATTGCCGGCCCAATCGGCGCCGCATTGCCGGGCGATCGCCAGCCGCTCGTCGAGCAAGTCGGTCGCATACACCGTGCAGGGCGCGGCGGCCTTGGCGCACAGCAGCACGCTCAGCCCGATCGGTCCGGCGCCGAGAATGGCAATGCGTGCAGCCGGAGAAACTTCGCCGACGCGCACGGCGTACAGTCCGATCGACAACGGCTCGACCAGCGCGGCCTCGTCCAGAGTCATGCTCTGCGGGATGGACACGCAATTGGCGGCAGGCACGATGCGATACTCGGCCACGGCGCCCAATGCCTCGCCGGGGCAGCCCATGAATTGCAGGTTGCGGCACGTGTTGGTGCGGCCCGCGCGGCACTGGTCGCACGTTCCGCAGGCCATCGCCGGATCGACCGCCACGCGATCGCCGGGCCGCAGCCCTTCCACCTCCCGGCCGACTTCGATCACCGTGCCGGCGCATTCGTGCCCGAGCGTGGCCGGATAGTCGAGCGTCTGGTCGCCGATCCGGCCGTCAAGGTAGTAATGAACGTCGGAACCGCAGATGCCCACCCGTTGGATGCGCAGCAGGACGGCGTCGGGCTGGTTGAGCCTCGGCTCCGGCAGGTCGAAGAGTTCCAGCTTCCGCGGGCCGGTGAAGTGGGCGACTTTCATGGGATCCTCGTCAGTTCGGATTGTAGGAGGCTCGGATTGTAGGAAGCGGCTCCAGTCGCCGATGGATTGGATTCCATGTAGGTTTGCGGCTCCGATCGACGACTGGAGTCGCCTCCTACAACTCTCGCGTTGCGGTCAACGCGATTCCCGCCAGCGTCAGGTTCGGCTCGAATCGCACGTTGGGACCGAGCAATTCGGCCACCGCGACCCCGGCGCCGCCGGTGAGAAAGACCTCGATTGGGATGGCAGTTGAACCTTGCGTTGGGGTGGCAGTTGAACTGCCACCCCAACTCGCGGCCTGGTATTGTTCGATCAATTGGCGGATCGCGCCCACCGCGCCCCAGAACAGGCCCGACTCCATCGCCGGCACGGTAGCAGTGCCCAGGGCAGGCGGCGGCGCAGCCAGGTCCGATACGTCGACCAGCGGCAGCAGGTCGGTGAACTCGTGCATTGCCCTGGCCGACATCTGCAAGCCGGGTAGAATGGCCCCGCCCAGGAAAGCCCCGTCGGCCGAGACCAAATCGACGGTGATCGCCGTGCCGACGTCCACGATCACGGCGGGCCGCTCCGGCCGGCGCAGCCGATTCACCGCCACCGCATCCACCAGCCGGTCAATGCCCACCATATCCGGGCGTTCCAGCCGCACTTCCAGCGGCAGATCGCCGGACGCCAACAACGTGACGCGATCGCGGGGCCGGTGGTCGCGGAGCCAGTCGATCAGCCGCGTCGCCGCCGGCCGGTTGACGCTGGCGATCCACCACTCGTGTACCAGGTGGGGCAGACATTCCTGTCTGCCTTGTAGGCCGCATTCTACAGGACAGACAGGAATGTCTGCCCCACCATACCGAGGAATGTCGCCCAACCAGGCCGCGATCCGGTTCAGCTCCGGCAAGTCGCCATCCAGCGGCAGAGTCCGCGCCGGTTCCGGCAACCCCTCCGCGCAGCATTCGGCGAACAGCCCAAGCTTGATGCGGGCGTTGCCGATGTCCACCGCGACGAACAGACGACTGGGCATGGGGTTACGAATGGTCAGCAGAACTTACGAAACTCGCAAGTGCGGCAAGACAGGCACGTCAGCCAACGGCCACCTCCACCTCGCGGACTTCTTCACCGGCCGCTAACTCGTTGACTGCCGCCAAGTACTCTTCGATCGCATTGCTGATGTTATCTAATGCCTCCTGTTCGGTGGCCCCCTGGCTCCAGCAACCGAGCAAACCAGGGCAATAAACGGTGCAACCGTCCTCGTTCTTGCTCAATACGACTTTATAGCGCATAGCCACCCTCCAGCGGAGTTTAGTCTGCCCAATCCATTTTCTGTTAGCTAACCGGGAAAAGCAAGCGGCTCACCACGGCGTGTGCGGCCCAGTTTTCTGGCAGTAGGTCCCGCCTGCCGGGCGGGACTTCAGGTGCCTGCGAGAACCTAGCTTCCGCGATAAAGTCCCGCCCGGCAGGCGGGACCTACTACTCTGCGCTCACGCCAGAAAACCTTGCCGCACTCACCAGTGCGGGGAATCACCTTGAAGCGTTTTGGCGATCCGCCCGACCAGATCGTTCAATCCCTGCCCCGTCACGGCGGAAATCAGCAACACCTCGCCGCCGACCGCCTCGGCCAACCGCTGTTGCACGTCGCGTCCGGCGGGCAGATCGGCTTTCGTCACGACCGCGATCTCGGGCCGCCGGCCAAGTTCCGCGCTGTGCTTCTCCAATTCCGTGCGGATGGATCGGTAGTTGGCCAGCGGTTCCGTGCCGTCGGTCGGCTCGGGTTCGACAAGATGCACGAGGATGCCGGCGCGCTCGATGTGCCGCAAGAACTCGTGCCCCAAGCCGACGCCCTCGTGCGCCCCTTCGATCAAACCGGGAATGTCGGCCATGATGAACGAGCGGTCGAAGTCGATCTGCACGCGGCCGAGATTGGGGTGCTTGGTGGTGAACGGATAGGCCGCAATCTCGGGCCGGGCGCGGGAGAGCCGGCTCAGCAGCGTGCTCTTGCCGGCGTTGGGCTTGCCCACCAGGCCGACGTCGGCGATTACTTTCAACTCCAATCGCAGCGTGCGGGCCTCGCCGGGATCGCCGGGCGTTGACTCGCGCGGGGCCCGATTGGTGGCCGACTTGAATCGCAGGTTGCCATTGCCGCCCTTGCCGCCGCCGGCCGCGACGACGCGCTCGCCGGCGGCCGACAGGTCCTTCAGCACGTGGCCGTGTTGGGCGTCGAACACCACCGTGCCCGGCGGCACAAAAACCACCAGATCCTCGGCCGAACGGCCGTGACAGTTGGCGCTGCTGCCCGGCTGACCGTCGGCGGCCTTCCACTGTTTGCGATGGGTCAGCGGGGCAAGGCTATCGACCCCCTCCTCGGCCACGAGGATCACACTGCCGCCATCGCCGCCGTCGCCGCCGTCGGGCCCGCCGCGCGGGATATACTTCTCCCGGCGGAAGCTGACGCAGCCGTCGCCCCCCTTGCCCGCCTCGACCCGGATTTCCGCTTCGTCGATGAACATGGATTCCAGTGTACTTGCTGGCGAAGGCGGAGGGAAGTAGTATAATTCGCGGAAGTCGGTCCCATATCCCGCTTTTCTAACGAAGGGAGGACGGTGCCATGGCGGAAGTAGAACTCGGCAAGGTCGCGCATTACTTCAGCAAGATCGGCGTGGCGGCAATCCAGATTACTCAGGACACGCTCCGCGTCGGCGACACGATCCACGTCAAAGGCCATACGAGCGACTTCACCCAGAAGATCGACTCGATGCAGATCGACGGCAAGTCGGTCGCCGAGGCGACCGTCGGGCAGTCCATCGGCCTGCGCGTCAAAGACCACGCCCGCGAACACGACCTCGTGTACAAAGTGGTCGAATAGCCGGTGCGCCATACGGTGGGGCAGACATTCCTGTCTGCCCTGCTTGCCGACATTTCAACGGCAGACA
>Ga0315287_10001306_pt1 | contig 22850 bp, 19 predicted proteins | sample YL17G11_0_MG_FD_205037 | JGI IMG/M metagenome (GOLD analysis project Ga0315287, IMG submission 205037) | Sediment microbial communities from Yellowstone Lake, YNP, Wyoming, USA - YL17G11_0 | ecosystem: Environmental > Aquatic > Freshwater > Lake > Sediment | place: USA: Wyoming | collected... | reverse complement strand
GTCATGTTCCCGGGCCAGGATGCGGCGACGAAGTGTTGCATCGCATTCAGTGGCCCAGGGCAGCGGTTGAGGATCATGAAAGCTGAACAGGCGGAGATTGTGGACGATGTTGCCGCTGCCGAGGATCAGGATGCCTTCCTCCCGCAGCGGCGCCAGTTCGCGGGCGAGTGCGTAATGGAATTCCCCTGGCTGGCTGGTGTCCAGGCTCAGTTGCAGGATCGGGATATCCGCGGCCGGATACATCGGGGCCAGCACGCTCCAGGCGCCGTGGTCCAGGCCACGTCCCTGATCGAGCATCACTTTGCTGGATGAAATCAGCTCGCTGACTCGATGTGCGAGATGCGCGTCACCCGGCGCGGGGTATTGCACATCGAACAGCGCCTTCGGAAAGCCGTAGAAGTCGTGGATGGTCTCCGGCTTCCCGGTTGCCGTGACGTAGACGCCGCGCGTCTCCCAGTGCGCGGAGATGCACAGGATGGCCTTTGGCTTCGGCAGCCTGCGGCCGAGCTCCTGCCAGCTGCGATGAAACTCGTTGGGCTCGATCGCATTCATCGGATTGCCGTGACCGACGAACAGCACCGGCATCTTCACGCGGGCGTCACCGGACCGATCAGGTCCCACTTGTTCCCGTAGAGATCGAGGAACACGACGACAATGCCATAGGGCTCGCGGCGCGGTGCCTCGGTGAACCGGACTCCATGCGCCTTCATGTGCTCGAAATCCGCGTGGAAATCATCGGTGCGCAGGAACATGAAGACGCGGCCGCCGCTCTGGTTGCCGATTGCGCGTTCCTGTTCAGGCGTTGCCGCCCTCGCGAGCAGCAGGGCTGCCCCGTCGGCTGATGGCGACACGCGCACCCAGCGCTTGCCTCCGCCGAGAGATTCGTCCTCGAGAAGGTCGAACCGCAGCGCCTGCGTGAAGAACCGGATGGCTTCGTCGTAGTCACGGACGAGCAGGGCGACCTGCGAGATGCTTCGCTGCATGGCGGATTATGCTCTGCCAATCACAATGACAGGGACTGGATTACCCGGGTGCCGGCACCTGTGGTCCGAGACCGTGCGCCACTCTCCCTGACCGGTCAATATATCAAGGTGCGACGAAGATCGTCTTTCCTTCCTTGATCGTCTCCAGCACCTTGATGTCCTTGATTGTCATGGGATCGACCTTCAGCGGGTTCTTGTCGAGGATCACGAGGTCCGCGAGCTTGCCGGGCTCCAGCGAGCCCTTGGAGTCTTCCTCGGCGTATTGGTAGGCCGCATTGATCGTGATCGCCTTCAGCGCTTCCAGAGGTGTGATCCGCTGATCCGGTCCGATGACCACGCCGTTTCGCGAGATCCGGTTGACCGCCGTCCAGAGCACGAACATCTGATCCAGTGGCGCGACGACAAAGTCAGTGTGGTTGGTGGGGCGCAGCCCCTTGTCGATGGCAGCCCGCATCGGACTGATGAAGAAAGCCTGCTCCTTGCCGCGATTCAGGATGTGCGTATCTGCAAAGTAGTAGGTGTGCTCGGTGTAAAACGATGGCGTAACTGAATATGCCACGTACTTGTCCAACTGGTCGGGCCGAACGAATTGGGAGTGGATGACCGTGACGTGCCGTTGCTTCGAAAGATCGCCCGCGGCGGCGTACTCATGCGCCCTCAGGAACATGTCGATTGCGGCATCGCCATTGGCATGGAGGTTCAGGGGCAGGCCGAGGTCGTAGACCTTCTTGACCATTGCCTTCACTTCATCTTCGGGGAACGTCGGTTCGCCACGCCAGTTCTTTTCGCCGCCGGGGCCACCGGTCAGATAGGGCGTGGTGAAGTAGGCGGTCTTGCCCTGGGGTGAACCGTCGATGGTGATCTTGACTCCGCCGATCTTCACGTGGTTGACGTACTTACCAAAAGTGTTGCGCGGGTTTTTCTCGAGCACCGCGTCCAGATCGGTGATGAACGGATACGCAATCACGTCGATGAGGTTGGCGCCACTTGCCGCGGCGCGCTGCATCAGTTCGAGCTCCGGCGCGTGCGTGGCGCCCTCATGTGCCGTGGTGATGCCGGCCGCGGCGTAGAGCATCTGGCCGGCACGGCTCCACTCGACTTCCTGTTGGGCGTTCGGCTTCGGCAGCGAAGCAAAGATTGGCAGGTAGGCGGTTTCCATCAGCAAGCCCGCGGGTTCGTGAGAGCCCGGTTTGCGCAGAATGATGCCGCCGGGCGGGGTCTTGGTCGCAGCGGAAATTCCGTACTGCTTCATGGCCGCCGAATTGAGGACGGCACCGTGCATCGACACATGGCCCACCATCACCGGATTGTCAGCGAAGTCTACATCCAGGTCGTCGCGACCCAGTCCGACGCCGTTCGGCATGGCGTTTTCGTCATAGCCGTAGGCCAGAATCATCTCCCCCTTGGGAATCTTGCGCACGTCGCGGAATTTCTTTAGTTCCGCGACGATGCTGGCGATGTCCTTGGCAGGTCCGGCCGGTGGCGCATAGACATTGACCTGGTTGGCTACCGACAGCGAGCTGAAGTAGTGGCTGTGGGGGTCGAGGAAGCCGGGCAGCAGGGTCTTGCCGGCGAGATCGACGACTGTCGTGGTCTCTCCATTGTGGGCCCGTTCGATCTCGGCCCGCGCGCCGACTGCGATGATCTTTCCGTCCTTCACCGCGATCGCTTCCGCCGAAGGCTGAGCGTCGTTGACGGTGACGATGTCACCACCCGTATAGATCGTGTCTGCAGTCAGCTTCGGTTCTGGTGTACCGCACCCCGTTTCAAGCGCCACACCCACCACGACAGCCAGGACCAGGATCGGCTTGATGGTCATCTACATGTTCTCCGGTTTCGTGATCTCTACTTTAGTGCGACTGCTTCGAACCGCGCCAACATCGCACCCATACTATCAAGTAACTCGAGGTGCTCCCCCACGATCCGGTAGCGCGCAACGCCACCGAGCGTCGTCGTGAATCGGCCTGCCTGCTCCATGCCTTGTATGCAGGCCATCATGGTCGCGCCAATCTGCGAGAAGGCAATCGCATCAACCTGCAGCCGGAAGCTCCCCACCATCTGGTTGCAGCCGTCCGAGCCTGCAAGCCGATTATCCGCATGAAACACGAGGTGCGCTTCGCGCTGGTTTTCGAAGCGCGCAACCATCTCGTCCCCGAGGCGCGTCAGCCTCCAGTAGGTATTCAACAGGTCGGCGGTCGCAAAGCGGGCGCCACAGGTCTCCCCTGGCCAGACCCCGATGAACTTCTTGGGTAATAGTGTCGGCACCGGCCCAGGACCCTCCATGGGCATGCGCTGCACGATCTGGCCATCGAGAGTCACCAGCACCTCCGCTCCTGGCTCGGGCCGCGCCCTGGAGTACGCTTCCTCAAGCGCTCGATTGTCTCCTTCCATCGCCACCGGCAACTTTCTTCCCGTGAGGCATTCCGAAAACCTGCCCGCATCGGCCATATAGCTGTACATGCCCCGCATGGCGAGTCGCGGCTCGATTGGTGCAGTCTCGGGCGTTCGCCTGAGCGTGTAGTTCAGGTCCGACACGATTGCCTTGCCGGACTGATCCATCAGGCGCAGTGCATCGGGGCCCTCGATTGAGAAGCGGACGGGCGCCTCGCGGCCACCGTGAAGAACCAGGATCCTGCCGTCGGACGATATCGTCGAGCTGCCGACATCGTCAAACTGGCCGCCCGGCCTCCCGCGATAGGTCGTGCGCAGTTGGAAAGACTGGTCCGCGAACAGGTCAAGATGGTATTCGATAGCCTCGCAATCCGCGCAAGGCAGGTCTCCAACAAATGTAGCCGGCATCGCGCCCAGCCCTTCGGACGCGACTGCCGCGTTGGTTTGCGGCGCCGGCGTGTGCTTCAACAGCAGCTGCACTTCGCTCGGATGACCGCCGGTGATTACCAGGTAGGCCTGGTCGGTTGTGAACAGCAACCGTCCCTCGTGGGTCAGGCTGGCGCGAACGGCATAGCGATGCGACGCGATGATCTGCTCAGGCCGGTAGTCGATTTCGAACCTGTACGGTGGTTGCCCTGCGTCCGCATTGATCATGTCGCCGATCACTTCCGCAAGTGCATCTGCGCGGGAAATATCCTCCAGGACCACTTTCAGCTGCGTGCCCGGGGGAACCGCGATCCGCTCCCTGTAGCTCGCCTCACCGCGCACCGTCGCGTGGGTTCCTGCACATCCCACGATGAGACAGCTCAACCCGGTCAGTATCAGCGACGCGAATTTCAGCATTGTCGATCTCATATTCGTCACTTGAGCTGGCGCTGGACCGATCGGGCGTTGAAGTGAATACGCTCGGCGAACTGCGCGATATCTGCATCCGAGACGGACACCGGCTCGGCCATCACGATCCATTGAACGCCTTCGGTACAAGGTGGCGTCGTGAGGGATCCAACGTAGCTGTAGTGTTTCCGGTAGCCCGGAAGAAAAGTAGTCGGGTCAAACGACGCTGCCAGAGGGTGCAAGCACGCCATTGCCAGGTCCGCGCTTCAGGAAGACACCGATCACTGCAATCGATCCATCAGTGCTCGTGTGAACCAGGTGCATCTCCATTTCGAAGCCGCGGCCCTTCACCGTATGCTCGCTCGCGGTATGGAAGTGAATCTGCGCCAGCTCGTAGGCGACACCGTCGAGCGTGAGGGTGTTGTTTCTCATGGTCTCCACTTCGATGGTGTGTCCATTATTGAAAATCTCGCCCTTCGTGGATCCGTAGTGGATTGAAAACTTGCGCTGAGATGAGAAGTGTCGGAAGTCCACCGGAGACTGTGTCGCTCCCTTACCGCAGGTCTCCCACTCCGGGCTCAGTTCACCCCAGTAGCGGGGGCCGATTTTCCCAAAGTAACCAAAGGCTTCTGAGCGCGCGGCGCCAGGCGTCGTGAGAGCCCAGGCAATCAAGGTAAGGCCCATGACGCACCTGAATGTCATTGTCATCCTGAAGTCCTCCTCGCATGTCTTTGTTATAGTGTATTGAAATAAAACTCAGGCGCGCGATGCATCGCGCTGCCTTGCGTGACGAGGGGAGGCCATGCGCTCGCGCAGAATTCTGATTGTCGCCATCGCCCTTGGGCTGCTGCTTGGTCTTTACGCGCTCGCGGGGTTCCTGTGGGTGCCGAAGCTGATCCAGTCCGAGGTGCTCACGACCTTCGAGCGCGATTACGGCCGGACAGCCGAGCTCGCGCGACCGACTTTCAATCCCTTCACCTTCGAATTCGAGGCCCGCTCGTTCTCGGTCCCCGACGACGATGGCGCCCGGCTCCTGGGATTCGAACGCTTCTATATCGACTTCGAACTGTCCTCGCTCTGGCATCGCGCCTGGACCTTTCGCGAGATCGCCCTTGAAAAGCCTTATGTGCGGGTCGTGCAACGCGCCGACGGCAGCCTGAATCTCGCCGACCTCGCACCCAAGGAATCCGGAGATGCCGCGACCTCGGCGCCTGGGGACATTCCGTCATTGCGCGTCGGGATGCTGACCGTGGCGGAGGGCCAGATTGATGTTCAGGATCGCAAGCGGGCGCAGCCATTCGCGACCTCGCTTCGGCCAGTGACCTTCAGCCTGGAAGATTTCATCAGCACCGGGGCCGGCAACTCTTTCTCGTTTGCCGCGGGCTCCGATCGTGCCGGCCGGCTCGCGGTTGACGGGTCGTTCGGCGTGGCGCCGCTCACGTCGAAGGGCACGCTGGCGCTGACCGGCCTTCCCGCGACGACGATTTCGGAGTATCTCGGCGATGCACTGCCGATGACCTTGCAGGCTGGCCACGTCGACCTGCGCCTGGCCTATGACTTCAGCCTGGCCGGGGATCCGTTCAAACTGGTCATCGACCTGCCGACCATCAGCGCGCGCGACCTGGCATCGGTTGCGCGTGGCTACGATGTTGCGTGGCAGATTCCCGAACTCGCTGTCCGTGACATGCATGTGGACGTTGCCGCAAAGCGGCTCCGTGTCGGCACCATAGAGATCCGTAATTCCGTCTCGCCGGCGTGGATTGACGAGAACGGCTTCAACGCACCGGGTCTGCTGGCGCACCTGGATCCGCAGGCGGTCGCCCCGGCAGCCACCGAGACGCCGGAAGCGCCGTCGGATCCTGGCTGGCAGGTTGAGATTCCAGACATCGCGGTGCACAACGCGACGATGACACTGGAAGATCGCACGCTGCGGTCACCAGCCACCGTCGAATTGCTTGCGCGCGAACTCAGGGTCAGGAATTTTGCGTCGCCGCAGCAGGGGCCGCTTGCAGTATCCGCGGAACTTGTATCCGGTGCGGGTGGTGAGCTGAGCCTCGAGGGAAGCCTGACGCTCGAGCCGCTGACGCTTGCGGCCGACGTGGCCACCCGAGCGCTTGATGTGCGTGCGGTGCAAGCGTGGCTGGACGAGGATACGGACCTCGTGCTGAAGAGCGGAACATTGACGAGCCAGGGCCACCTCGATTTGAAGATGGACGAAGTGACGTCGCTGCGCTACAGCGGCGACTTGTCCGTCGCCCGCCTGCACACCCAGGATGGTGTCCTCAACGAGGACTTCATCAACTGGTCTTCGCTCGAAGTCCGGAAGTTCGAATATGAGAGCGATCCGGCGCGATTCTCGATTCGCGAGATCATCGCGAAGGATCCCTACCTGCGGCTGATCCTGGCCGAGAGCGGTGTCACCAATATCCAGTCCGTGCTCGATCCCGAAGGCGCGGCGCTTCGCGTGGCCGAGATCGCGGCCGAGCGCGCGGAACAGCAGGCCGGAAAGGAAAGCGGGCGCGAGCAATCGAAGCAAGACGAGGAGCCGCCACCAGCCGCTGCGCCCACCGAGCCTGCCGCACCAGCGATGCCTGCGAGTATCGGCGTGATCCGGGTCGTGAATGGCAATGTCAACTTCGCGGACTACACGCTGAAGCCGAATTTCGCGATCGCCATCGAGCGGCTTGCCGGCGCGATCACCGGGATGACTTCGGATCCGGCAGCGCGTGCGCGCATCGAGTTCGACGGCGAGGTGGATCGCTATGCGCCGGCGCGCATCGAGGGGGAACTGAACCTGCTGTCGACGCAGTCCTATATGGACATCATCGCGAGCTTCCGCAACATCGAGCTGACGAGCTTCAACCCGTACTCGGGCAAGTTCGCTGGCTATCGCATCGACAAGGGCAAGCTGTCGATTGAAACGAAGTACCACGTCGAGGAACGGCGCCTGAACGCCAACCACCAGTTCATCATCAACCAGCTGCAGCTTGGCGAAAAGGTTGAATCGCCGGATGCCGTTTCGCTGCCGCTGAAGCTCGCCATCGCGCTCCTGAAAGACCGCAACGGCGTGATCGACATCGACCTGCCGGTGACCGGCACGCTGGATGACCCGAAGTTCCGGCTCGGGCCGATCATCTGGAAGGCGGTGGTCAACCTGCTGGTCAAGATTGTCGCCTCGCCCTTTACATTACTCGGGAAACTTTTCGGCGGGGGCGCAGACCTGTCGAGCGTCGACTTTGCGCCGGGCTCGGCGGCGCTCGACGCGTCCGCGACGGAGAAAGTGGCGGCACTCAAGAAGGCTCTTGCCGAGCGGCCGAGCCTCAATCTCGACATCCCTTCGACGTTTGATCCGTCGGCTGACCGCAAGACGCTGGAGGAGCAAAAGTGGGAGCAGGCGCTGGACCATGCCGGCCTTGCTGCGGCTGAGCAACCCACGGACGCGGATCAGGCCTGGCGTAGCGACCGCGCTGAATACCTAAAGCGGTTGAAACTGCTCCATCGCGAACGGCTGGGCAGCAAGGCGGAAATTCCGAAGCCGCCCAAGCCCGCGGAAGGCGAGATCCCGGTCGATCCGACCGAATATGCGATCGCCGCGCTCGAACCCGTGCTGCGCGCGACGGCCGTCGTCGAGGAACCGGAACTCGCGGCGCTCGGTGAGGCGCGTGCCGCGGCCGTGCGCGACGTGCTGTTGGGCGACGGAAGCATCGATCCGACGCGTGTCTTCCTGATCCGCGGCGAACCGGTGGCCGCGACCGATGGCGCGGTGCGGATGGTCCTTACGCTGAAGTGACGCCGGACAAAATCCGGATATCGCGGCGCGGGAATGGCAATGTGATGCCGTCGCGTTGCAGCGCCTCGACGATTGCCATGTTGACCGCGCCCTGCGCGGCGCCGTAATCGGACAGTGTCACCCAGGGCTTTACCGCAATCGCGATGGACGATTCCGCGAGCCGGGCAATCTGCACCACCGGTGCAGGATCCTTCAGCAGCGCTGCGTTCCCGGCGAGCACGCCATTGATCAGGCGCAGTGCACGGGCAAGGTCCGTGTCATAGGCCACCCCGACCATCAGGTCCAGCTGCCGGATCTGGCCATAGTTGTGCAGGATCTCGCCGGCAATCTTGCGGTTCGGGATCACCACGCGCGACAGGTCAGCGTGGCTTAGTCGCGTGCTGAACAGGTTGATTTCCTCGACGCAGCCTTCTTCGCCGGCGATCGAAATGTAGTCACCAACCTTGAATGGCCGCGTCAGGATGATCGTCAACCCGGCTGCGACGTTGCTGAGCACGCCCTGCATGGCGAGGGTGACACCGACGCCGGCGACGCCGAGGCCCGCGAGCAACGGCAGGAGTTCCACGCCCAGGTTCTGCAGGGCCATGATCAGGAACAGCACCAGCACGACGATGCGCACGATGCGCACGAGCAACAGGCGGGCAGTCACGTCCACCTCGGTGCGCTGCATCATGCGATCGGTCGCGCGACCGAGCCACGCGCCGACGAACCAGCCGACCGCGAGGATGGCGATCGCCACGGCCAGGCTCGGGCCGAAGCGGATCGCAAGATCCGTCGCATTCGTGGTGATTGCGGCTACCTTGTCGAGCGGCTGGGTTATCTCGTTCATGGCGAAACGATACTATATTTGCGGAAGTCCTTGTGCGGCGCCGTGTGCCGCGACGTATGGTGCTCGCCCCGCTACTGTCGCTGGATCGCGAGTCGCAGGCCGAGGCCGACCAATATTGTCCCGCAGATGCCATCGAGCCAGCGCCGCATGCCGGGGTTCATGAAGAAACGGCGGGAGCGATCCACGATCCAGGACACAATTCCGAACCAGGCGATGCCTTCCGCAAAGTGGATCGCGGCCAGCAGCAGCGATTTCAGCAGCACCGGGTCCGCCGGTCCGATGAACTGCGGCAGCAGCGCCAGGTAGAACGCGATCACCTTGGGATTAAGGACATTCGTCAGGAAGCCCTCGCGGAAGCAGCGGGCTGGCGTCGCTGCCGCTCTGGCGACTACTGCCGAGTCATCAGAACGGCGTCCGCGCGCGGCACTTCGCAGGGAATTGAAACCCAGCCACGCGAGATAACAGGCCCCGGCAATTTTCAGGACCGTGAAGGCGGTCGCCGAGTGCATCAGGATCACGGAGATCCCGAGCGCAGAGAGCAGCGCATGGACGAAGAGACCGCAACAAATGCCGGTTGAGGTGAAGAATCCGTCCCGCCGTCCGCCGCGCAGCACATTGCGCACGACCAGCATCGTATCCGCGCCGGGAACCATGGTCATTGCCGCGGCGACAATCGTGAATGCAAAGATCTGCGAGTCAATCACCGGTTTCGCTCCCGCCGGCCAATGACAGCTTGCGACCGCGGCCGGCGCGCTGGCTCCTCAGCTCCTGGCACAGCTCCGGTAACGGAAACAGCCGATTGCGTGATCATTCACGACGCCGACCGCCTGCATGAAAGCGTAGCAGATCGTTGAGCCGACGAAGCGGAATCCCCGACGTTTCAGCTCCTTGCTGAGCGCGTCGGAAAGTCCGGTACGGGCAGGGAGCTGCCTGGATGAGCGCCAGCGATTGACCAGCGGCTCGCCGCCCACGAAATCCCACAGGAACGTATCGAATGCGCCGAACTCGCGCTGGACCGCCAGGAATGCTTTCGCATTCGATACGGTGCTCTCGATCTTGAGCCGGTTGCGCACGATGCCGGCGTTGCTCATCAGTATCTTGCAACGAGCGGGAGTAAAACGGGCCACGCGGCCGGGGTCGAATCCCGCGAATGCCACACGGTAGGAGTCGCGCTTGTTCAGGATCGTTTCCCAGCTGAGGCCCGCCTGCGCGCCTTCGAGCGTGATGAACTCGAACAGCACGCAGTCTTCGTGTACCGGCACACCCCACTCGGTGTCGTGGTACGCAATCCCGAGCGGGGTCCGAGCCCAGGCACAGCGTTTCATGGTTCGGAGGCGAATAGTCGAAGCTCGGTCGTGTCTTCGCCGAGCCGGATCATTTGCTCGAATTGAAAGCCCAGCTTGCCCAGGAGTCGAATCGACGACTCGTTGTCCACCGACGTGATCGCCAGGATACGGCCGACGCCGAGTGTGCCGCGCGCGTGGCGCATGACCGCGCTCGCCGCCTCGTGTGCGTAGCCTTTCGACCACCAGGGAGGCAACAGTGAAAAGCCGAGATCCGGTTCGGGCAATGTGTCGCGCCTCAGCACGCCGCAGATGCCGATCGGCGTGTCGTCGGCCTTCAGTCCGACGCGTAGCAGGCCGTAGCCGTGGCGTGCATAGCTCGCCACCGGTCCATCCTGGATGTAGCGGCGCGCGTCATCCGCCGTCCGCACCCCGCGATCGCCGACGTAACGAATGAACGATGGCTCGTTGAGGAGTCCACGAATGAACTCCGCGTCGCGATCGGCAAGATGCGTGAGGACCAGTCGTTCCGTTTCAATCATCGCTGGCCTTGTGCAATGACCAAAGAGGCATATCTGCGCGATCGGCGAATCCCAGCTGGCGGTAGACGGCGATTGCGCGGGCATTGTCGTGGTACACGTGCAGGAATGGCACAAAGCCGCGCTCGAAGGCGCCGCGACTGACCAGTGACACCAGGCGCTGTGCATAGCGACGGCCGGTGTAGTCCGGGTGCGTGCAGACAGCGCTGATCTCCTGGAATCCGTCGAGTCGCATGCGTTCGCCCGCCATCGCCGCGAGCCGCCTGCCATCGTAGATCCCGAGATAGCGCCCCATCTCCAGCGTGCGCGGCCGGAAGAATCCCGGGAACACGAGTGCGGTCAGGGCCAGCATGTCGTCGCGCTGCAATTCGGACATCTCGGTGACCGGTGGACCCGGAATTTCGGCTGGCGGCGCGTGACAGATCATCTGCAGGCAGGGCTTCTCTTGTTCGAGTGTCCAGCCGGGCGGACGCTCAGGCGCCACGCCCACGAGATACACGGATTCGTCATCCCCGACCAGGCTCGCCAGCTGCGTCGCGGCGCGACCGGGCGCATGGCCGACTGCGGCAAATGGCGCGACTGCTGGTGGGTACTTCGCAGCGCCCGTCGCCGTGATCGCAAGCGCGGCATGCTGCGACATCAGCGAATGCCAGACGGGATTGTCCAGTGGATTAACGGTCACGCTGCCCTGCCGTTCAGGCGATGACGCCGAACAGACTCCCGACCGCGGCCGTCAGGGCCATCGCCAGCGCACCCCAGAATGTCACGCGGATGGCGCCAATCGAAATTCGCGCGCCGCCGACCCTCGCCGCAATGCCGCCGAGAATGGCCAGGAATGCGAGCGAAAGTATCGCGACGAGCCAGACCATCATCGCCTGCGGCGCAACGACGACGGTTGCGATCGGCAGCGCCGCGCCGACAGCGAAGGAGAGGGCGGAAGCGATCGCCGCCTGCACCGGCCGCGCCTGCAGGATCTCCGATATGCCGAGTTCGTCGCGCGCATGCGCGCCCAGCGCATCGTGCGCCATCAATTGATTCGATACCTGTGTCGCAAGCGCTGGGTCCAGCCCGCGCCCCACATAGATTGCAGCGAGTTCCTGATGTTCGGCTTCGACGTCGGTTTCCAGTTCCTTGCGCTCGCGTGCAAGGTCGGATCGCTCGGTATCCGACTGCGAACTCACGGAAACATATTCACCGGCCGCCATGGACATCGCGCCGGCGACGAGACCTGCGGTTCCTGCAATCAGCACGGCGCCTGGCGTGGCGCCGGCGGTGGCGACGCCAATCACGAGACTGGCGGTGGAAACGATGCCGTCGTTGGCGCCAAGCACCGCTGCGCGCAACCAGCCGATGCGACTGGATTTGTGCCATTCACCGTGACGCATGGATATGCCTGGCCTCTGCCGCAATCAGGATCATTCTCATCGTTGTCCCCTTGTTCCAGCGCTGGTTGTTCAAGCCGCAACTTCGGGAGTCATGGCTTACGGCCAAAGACCAGCAACAGTACACCGGCCGCGACGGCGCCCATGCCTGCCAGTGGCTTGATCCAGCTCTTCATGATTGGCCTCCGCTTTCTTTTTCGATATCAACGGCAACACGGCGATAGGCGTCGCGGAATGGAATTCCTTCCTTGACCACCAACTCGTTTGCACGCGCCGCGGCCTGTATCGCAGGGTCGAGCCGGATGTTTTCCGGCCGGAACCGCAGGCCGTCGAGTGCCGCCGGCAGCACCACCAGCACCTGTGCACAGACATCGATGCCGCGAAACAGCGGCGCCTTGATGAGCTGCAAGTCCCGGTTGTACCCGGACGGCAGGCGCGAGTAAACACCGAGAGCCTCGACGAGGCAGGCAAGCGCAGTCGCGGAGCGCCCGCGGATCAGTTCGAAGACGTCGGGATTCCGCTTCTGCGGCATGATCGACGAGCCCGTGGTCATCTCCGCCGGCAAATCGACAAAGGCGAATTCCCGCGTGTAGAACAGCAACAAATCCGTCGCCAGCCGGCCGAAATCCTGCATCAGCAGCGTCACCTCGAACAGCAGTTGCGATTCCGCCTTGCCGCGCGAAAGCTGGACCGCAGTGACCGGTTCCTGCACGTCATCGAATCCGAGCCGCTGCCGCGTCGCTTCCCGCGAGATTGGCAAATTGGGCGTGCCGAAACCCGCCGCAGACCCGAGCGGATTGCGGTTGATGCGGCGCAACGTCTGGCGCATGCCCTCGGCGTCGTCGCGGATTTCGGCAGCAAAGCCTCGCGCCCACCAGTCGACGGAACTCGGCATCGCCTGCTGCATGTGCGTATAGCCGGGCAATGCGACTTCACCCTGGCGTGCGGCGATTGCGAGCAATGCGCCGGCCACGGCATCCGCGGCGGCCGCCAGCTCCGCGACGACATCGCGCATATAAAGCCGTAACGCCGCAAGTACCTGGTCGTTGCGCGAGCGGCCGAGATGAATGCGCGCGCCGGCCTGGCCGATGCGCGCGGTCAGACGCGTCTCGAGCGCGGTCTGGCCGTCCTCCTGCTCGAGCGGCACGCGCCATTCGCCGCGCGCATGAGCCGCGCCAATCTCGATCAGGCCATCGCGGATTTTGCCCAGGTCCTCTGCGGACAGCAGGCGCACTTCGGCCAGCATTTCGGCGTGGGCGATCGAGGCGCGCACGTCGTAAGCGACCAGTCGATCATCGAGCGCATGATCCTCGCCGGCCGTTAACTCCAGCACGCGACGATCAAGCGACACGCCCTTGTCCCAGAGCCTGCTCACGAGGCGACCGCTTCCGGGTGCTGCTCGGCCGGTGTCATTGCCTTGATGTCGGCGACAATCATCGTGCCCGTACCCTCGTTCGTGAAGACTTCCGCCAGCACGCTGTCGCGCACACGATAGGAGATCACGTGCACGCGCCGCACGCCGCCCCGGATTGCGGCTTCGATCGCCGAAGCCTTCGGAAGCATGCCGCCCTCGAGGCTGCCGGCCTGCTCGAGGCGCTTGAGGCCGGCGAGGTCGGTGAAAGACACGAGCGAACGCGGGTCCTCCAGGCGCTCGAGGATGCCAGCCGCGCCCGTGCAGATAATCAGCTTCTCGGCGTTGAGCGCCGCGCCGATCGACGCGGCGACGGTGTCGGCGTTGATATTCAGCACGGAGCCGGAGTCGTCCGCCGACAGCGGGCTGACGACCGGCATCAGGCCTGCATCGAGTTGCTTGCGCAGCACGGTGGTGTCGATCGAGACGATGTCACCGACATAGCCAAAGTCCACGGACTCGCCGTCCACCTTGACCGGTGGGCGGCGAATGGCGCGCACGAGGCCCGCATCCACGCCCGAAAGGCCGATAGCGTCGATGCCGACCTGGCGGCAGGTCGCGAGAATCCGCGTGTTGATGAGCCCATTCAGCACCATCGTGGTCGCGTCGATGGACTTGTCGTCGGTGACACGCCGTCCGCCAACCATGCACGGCTCGATGCCGAGTGAACGCTGCATCTCGTCGAGCTGTGGGCCGCCACCGTGCACCAGCACGACGCGGATCCCGAAGTGATGCAGGATCGCGATCTGCTCGACCAGGCTGCGCGTGCCGGCGGTGTCGCCAAACACGGCTCCGCCCGCTTTGATAACGAAGATCTTGCCTTTGTAGAGCCGGATGTAGGGTGCCGCGCCCCGCAGCGCTGCGATCACGGCGGACTGGTCGATGTGGTGGGTCACCATCTCGTCACGGCTCCTCGTTTCAGTGCAGCCTGCCGGTGGGGGCGCCGCCGAGCAAGCGGTGGAGTATCGCGATCTGCACGACCAAACGGTTGTGTGCCTGGGCCAGCACGCGGCAGCGCGGCCCGTCGAGCACTTCATCGGCAATTGCGACGTTACGCCGCACCGGAAGGCAATGCATCAGGTGGCAGTCCGGCAAGGCCTTCTGGAACCACGACTCCTGGACCATCCAGTCACCGAGACCGCTGCGCGCCCGAGCCTCGGCTTCCGCATCGCCGTAGTGCTCCGTCGATCCCCATTCCTTGGCGTAGACCACCTGTGCGCCGGCAAGCGCGGCAGAGCGGTCGTCGGTTTCGCTGACGCTCCCGCCCGATAAGGCGGCGGCGCGCCGCGCCTTGTCCATGATCGAATCAGGCAGCGCGAAGCCGGGTGGGCGCAAAACGACGAGGTCCATCCCGCGCAATGATGCCATGTGCGCTGCGGCAGCTGGCACGGCGAGCGGCAGTGCGCGCGGATGATTGACCCAGGACAGAACGAAGCGGCCGCGGCGCGGGACCTTGAGATCATCGAGTGTCTTCCAGTCGGCAAGGGCCTGGCAGGGGTGATTGGCCGCCGATTCGAGATTGATCAGCGGACGCCGGCATAGCGATGCGATGTTCGTGAAGTTTCGTTCCGCGAGGTCGGCGGCGAGATCGCGCCCTTCGGCAAACGCCCGCACCCCCAGCGCGTCGCAGTAGGAATCGAGCACGGGGATGGCTTCGCGGATATGCTCCGCTGCGCTTCCGGTCATCGTGACGCCCGCACGCGTTTCCAGTTGCCAGCTCCCCGCACCCGGCGTGACCACGAAGGATTCGCCACCCAGGCGCGCCATCGCAACCTGCATCGAGGCCAGCGTCCGCAGGGAGGGGTTGAAGAACAGCAGGCCCAGCACGCGGCCCTTGAGCGCCGCCGGCTCGGGCCGCTCACGCAGGCGTTCCGCGAGCGCGAGAAGATCCAAGATCTCGTCGCGCGGGAAATCCGCGAGATCGAGGAAGTTTTTCATTTCAGGTCCAGCCCGGGGCGGGCGCGGTCAACCCGTCAGTCTCATCAAAGCCCAGCAGGCGATTCATCCACTGCAGCGCGCCGCCGGCCGCGCCTTTGACGAGATTGTCGATGACGGACATCACGACGATCGTATTGCCGTCGGCGACCGCCGACAGATGCGCGTAGTTACTCGCGATGACGTCCTTCATGCGCGGTGGCTCATCGAGCACGCGTACGAATGGCCTGCCTTCATAGAAGCCGCGCAGTGCGGCGATGGCAGTGGCCGTGTCGAGATGCTTCTTGAGCTTCGCCTGAACGGTGGCATGGATGCCGCGCGCAAATGGCCCGGAATGCGGCACAAAGGCGAAGCGGCCATCGCGGCCTGTGGCCGCGCGTGCAAGTGCCGTGATCTCGGCCGCGTGACGGTGAGTCAGCGGGTTATACGTGTAAAGATCGCCATGACGCTGCGGGTGGTGGGTGCCAGCGATCGGGCTGCGTCCAGCGCCGGTGCTGCCGGTCACTGCGGAAACATAGATCTGCGGCTCGACGAGATCGAGCGCGAGCAGCGGAACGGAGGCGAGCAGCGTCGCGGTGCAGAAGCAGCCAGGATGCGACACATGCGGTGTCGGTGCGCGCTCCAGATGCTCCGGCAAGGCGCAGGTGAATTCACGCGCGCGCGCGGGCGCGCCATGGGCGTTGTGGTAGACGCGCTCGTATTCGCCGAGATCGGCGTAGCGGAAATCGGCTGATATGTCGACGACGGTTGGTTTCGTGCCGGTAGCCGCAGCACGGGTGAGGAGGGCGTCCAGGAGTTTGTGCGAAACGCCGTGCGGCGCGGCAGCAAGCACTGCGGAACGCGGGAGCTGCGCGGCCAACTCCGTTGCCTGTTCGATCGAGACGTATTGCAACTCGCCGCAGACCGCGGCCAGGTGTGGGAAGGCCAGTGCGACAGGCTCGCCGGGCTGGCTGTCCGAGGCGATTGCGGCAAGTGTAAGACGTGGATGACCGAGGACGAGGCGCAGCAATTCGCCGGCGACGTAGCCGGTGCCGCCCAGGATGATGGCCGGCAGGCGCGCGCTCATTGCTCCAGTTCCCCGGAACGGGCAACCGAATCGAGACCAACGGCCGATATCACGCAGTCACCAAGAGCGGCGCCGCTCGTCATTGCATTGAAGGCCGGGACACTCAATTGCTCGCGGATGATGTCCACACCCACGGAATTGTCGGTGGACGGCCCGGTGACCACTGCGGGCTCGATGCCGAAGCGGTCCCGCAGCAATTTCACGCCGCCCCAGGCCGCAACCGGATCGTTGGCCGACAGCACGACCGCCGTCAACGCTTTCCTGATGTCGGGCGCGTCGAGTATGGCCTCGACGCCGTAGGCGCCCAGAATTCCGTCGCCGAGCTCGAAAACGATGACGTCTGGCTTGCCGGTCGCCATCTCGGTCAGCATCGTGCGCGTCAGCGCGGGCCCGTTCTTCGAAGTCGTCGTGACGACGCCGAAGTCGGTGAATATCATCGTGCGGCGCGCACCGGAATCTTCCATCGCAAGGATGTCGCGACGCAGCGAAACCCCGGTCGCCTTGAAAGCGTCGACCGTGAGTCCGCGATGCCGCATGCGCGAGATCATCGCGCAGGCCGCTGCGGTCTTTCCGGCCTCCATGCAGGTGCCTGCGAGTGCGACGACGGGCACGCCGGCGGTGTCGAGCGTGGCCGCGTGATCGAGCTTGCGCATGCCGGCGCGCGCTGGCACGCCGATGCGCTCGCCGAGATAGGGGAAATGCAGCACGGAGCCAATTACACGGCAGTCGAAGGGCCGGCCCTTCTCGGGATTTGCGGAGTCGCAGACACCCAGCACGCCGCCGATGTTCAGCATCTGGATCACGTCACCAGCGGCAAGCCTTTCTGGCAAGTGTCCCGAGTAGCCGAACAGGGCCTTGCGGTGTCCCAGCGCACCGACCACGACATTGCCGCGCGCGAGCTTCGCCATGCGCCCGCTGGTGAGCTCGAGCGTGTTGTACTGCGCCTTGTCGGTCAGGATTTCGACCGCAAGCACGACACCCTCCTCGCAGGGAATGTCAGTCGAGATCCGCAGTTCGTGCGAGAGCCCGCAGGCTTGCGTAACCGAGGCGATCTTGTCGACGATGATCGACTTCATCATGGCTTGTGGCCCTCGCCGCCGGCGCGTGTCCAGAACACGCCCGGCAGAGAAAGCATCTTGGAGAATCCATGCGCATCGGCGGCGGTCCATTCGCCGGCCGATTCACCGTACACGCCCTTCGAGGCCTTCATCAGCGACCAGGGCGAGTCCACACCCTCGACGAAGGCCGAACCGGGCCGCAGCAGAATCGTGACGCTACCCGTCACGCGCGCCTGAGACGAAGCGAACAGAGCCTCGATGTCCCGGCAGACCGGATCGAGGTTCTGGCCCTCGTGAACCAGGTCGCCATAAGGCGCGGCGACGAGATCCTTGATCCGTTGCTGGCGCGCGCTCAACACGAGTTTCTCGAGCTCGCGGTGCGCGTCGATCAGGACAGTTGCGGCTGGCGCCTCGAAGGCGACGCGGCCCTTGGTGCCGATGATCGTGTCGCCCAGATGAATGCCGCGGCCGATCCCATAGGGAGCCGCCGCCGCTTCCAGCCGCTCGATCAACGCAACAGGCGAGAGTGCCTCGCCGTCGAGCGAGACGGGCAGGCCGGCCTCGAAGCCGATGACGATGCGTCGCGGCGATTGCGGCTTCGTGAATGCATCCTTCGAAAGCACCCAGGTGTATTCTGGAATGCTGCCTGCCGATGTCAGAGTTTCCTTTCCACCGATCGTCACCCCCCACAGGCCACGATTCGTGGAATACGCAGCGCCATGTGGCGGTACCGGCAACTTGCGCTCCTGGAGATAGTTGAGTTGCTCGGGACGCTTGAATGCCTGGTCGCGGACTGGCGCCAGGATTTCGAGTCCTGGCGCGAGCGTGCGCAAGGCGACCTCGAATCGCACCTGATCATTGCCGGCCGCCGTGCAGCCATGCGCAACGGTGTTAGTTCCGAGTTTCCGCGCCATCGCCGCGACCGTCTGCGCCTGGATAGAACGCTCCGCGCCGACGCAGAGTGGATACAGCTGCCCACGGCGGATATTGCCGATCAGCAGCCAGCGCAGCACACGATCGAAGTAGTCGCGACGCGCATCGATGAGGTGATGCGAACTGGCGCCGAGCAGATTCGCCCGATCCGCAAGTTGCCGCGCGGCGGCTGTGTCGATTCCACCCGTGTCCACAGTGACGGTGATGACAGGGCGGCCGTAGGTCTCCTTGAGCCAGGGCACGCAGAATGACGTGTCGAGGCCGCCGGAGAAAGCAAGCAGGATGGGCTCGTCGGCGCCCGACGAATGGCTGGGCATGGAAGTACTCAGACCCGGAGTTCCTGGTGGAGGCGGGCGATCAGGCGGCGTTGGGTCGCGGCACCCTGGGTAGCAACAAAGATTGTGTCGTCGCCGGATAGCGTGCCGACGATTTCTGGCCACTGCGCGCGGTCCAGAACGATCGCGACGCTTTGCGCGGCGCCTGCGGTTGTGCGGATAACGGTCAGGCAGGGCCCGGCCGCCTTCAGGTCGCGAACAAAGGCCGCGACCACCGCGAAGTTGTCGAGTACGGGCGCCGACTCGTCGGGCAGCACATAGCGGTCGCCCTGCTTGGCGACGCCGAGCTCGCGCAGGTCGCGGCTGACACTCGACTGGGTCGCGTGGTGGCCGGCCCGATCGAGCAGGCGCACGAGGTCCTCCTGCCTGCCGACGGGCGAGCGGCTGATGATCCGCCTGAGCGCCTCGCGGCGCGCCGCGGCGGCGTGTGCGCCGTTGTTTTGCGCGTGTGTGTGCATAAACGTGCACTATACTTGCATAAATATGCAAGCGTCGTCAAGCGGCTCAGTGCTCGATGTGGTACTCGATGTCGATGGCCGATGCGAGGCCGGACTCGACTGCCACCACCCAGCGGTCGCCGACCGTGTAACGCATCTTGAGCGTGTTGATCTTGTCGACCAGCGAGATGCCGTAGCTGATGTAGAGCCGTGGCGACAGGTACTTGCCGAGTACGAGTGCGTTGCGTTCGTCTCTGTCCTGCAGGCTGTCCAGCGTCCGCCCAACGATCAGCATCGATGCGATCTGCGTCTGCGGCAGCGGCGGCTCCGAGTAAAGGGTCAGCTCAGGCTTGCGCAGGCGGCCGCGAACGATGACGCCCACGATATAACCGGGCAGCTCGCGCGACGCGCGCAGGTCGATGCCGGGATCGGTGACCGGACCGCCGGTGAAGAGCAATCGTCCGCGCTCGACATCGAGTTCGCGCGTATAGGCGCTGTAGGTTCCATCCCCGATCTCGAGTTGACCAGAGGCGAGCGCAGGCTCGCGCGGCGCACTGTGCGTGCGCACGGTGCCGGTGATCCTGCCGCTCAGGCCGAAGGCGTCGAGGTTGACCTTGTCACCGAGCGTGAGCCGCACGTCGCTTGCGACCTCAAACGGCGCGGCTTCGTCGGCTTCCTGCTCCGGCTGCAGGATTTGTTCGTCGGTCGAGACAAGCACTGCGTTCGCGGTTTCGGCAGGGACGATGCGCGCTTCGGGAATGGTCACACTGCCGGTCACGTCGATGCGTCGATCGGCCAGCGCAAAGCGCAGGTCCGGCGAGGCGAGCACGCGCGCTTCGGGAACGTCCACCAGCAACAGGCGTTCGCCCTTCATGGTCAATACGCCGTTCAGGCGCCGCTCCTGCCAGCCGAGCTGGCCGTCCACGTTGAGGGATCCGCCGCCCGCCTTCGCGGTCGCGCGCAGGCCAAGCCCGGTTTCCTGCAGCGCCAGCGTCGCCTGAATGTCCCGCAGCCGCAGATTGGCCTGGTAGAAATCCAGCGTGCCGTCAGCGAGGCGCGCCTCCCCCCGCAACAAGGGCGCCGCGAGCCGCCCCGAAACCGCGAAATCCAGCGCCAGGCTGCCGGACGCATGATCGATGTCTTCGAACAGCAGCGGCAACAGGTCGAGCTGGCGCGTCGCGCCGCGCATGCTGCCGGTGACCGGCAGCTCGCCGAAGGACACACCCGCGCTGCGCTCGGCGACCAGTTCCGCTGTCAGGTCTGCAGCGACTGCATCCACGAGCTGCAGATTCAGCCGATGACGCTCGGGGTCACTTTGCAGCGTCAGTATCGTCCGACCCAGCGCGATGGATTGTTGCTTGCCGCTGGCGGACTCGTACTGGAACAAGCCGTCGCGGATTTCGGCTTGCACTGCAGCGAGCCAGGGTTGCCCGGCCGTACCGGAAATGCGAGCCTCGACGAACAGCTGCCCGTGAAAACGCGGCTGGCCCGGCACATCCGGATTGAGCGATTCCAGCGGGAAGGATTGCGTAGCGGCTTGCAACGACCAGCCCGCATTGCGTTGCCAGCGACCCTCGGCGCAGATGCGTCGCGTCTCGTGAACGAAGCAGGCTGGCGCAAGCTCGACATGATCGACAGAGGCAATCAGTTGGGTCGGTGCCTCGAGCTGGTAGGGCGGGGCTCGTGGACCCTGTGCAACGACGCTTTGTGTCTCGAGCGTGTAATTGTGATTCATGTATGAGCCGCGGCCCAGCAATTCGACGGCATCCTCGCCGAGGCCGACCCGGAACTCGACGCGATGGTCACGCGTGAAGCCATCGAGCGACAGGCGCGTTTCCGTCAGCTTCTGCCCGGCGACCTGAAGGCCCGCGGTGCGCAGCCGCAACCATGAAGTCTCGTGATCCTCCAGATCGATTCGCGCATCGGCTGACAGCACGACTGCCCGGTGCTCCTCCCAGGCGAGGTCATGACCCTTGAACGCGAAGTCGACCGACGAGCCGCGGACCCGCAGCGTGGCATCGATGCGGCCACCCAGTTCCGGAAGGAAACCCGAAAGATCGTTGGCAACCAGCTTCGCATCGAGCATCGACTCGGGCCCCAGGCTGCCCTCGAGCTGCAGGCGCGCAGGTCCGATGGCGAGCGCCACCCGCTCGAACTGGGTCTGCAACCCCTGGCGCCGGACGGTACCTCCGCCACTCACGGCCTGGCCGCGGAACTGGCCCGAGAGCCCGGAAACCGCTGCGGCCCAGCGCGCGCCCTCGTCGAGACCCGAACCGGAAGCCGCAAACGCGAAGGACAAATGTCCCGGCAGGTCCTTGCGCAGCGTCGCCGGTTCGATGTCCTGCGCCCGGCCGGAAATTGTCCATGCGCGACCCTCATCGTGGGCCAGCATGCCCTTGGCCTCGATGCGCCCGCCGAGCGCCTGCAAGGAGGATTCCTCGACGATGAGCTGCGTCGCGGTGAACCGGCCTGCGGCCCAACCCTCGGCGGGCGGCGCGTCCAGCGACTGGAACTTTCCTGCCAGACGATAATTGAACTCGCGCCAACCCTGGGTTTGCAACGTGCCCGTACTTGAGCGCACGACTACGGGTCCGACCAGCGGCCAGGCAAAGTCAGTCCACTCGGCGTGCATGTCGAATGCGGGTTGCCCGGTGACGGTCATCGTGCCCTGCATCCCGACAGTCGCACCGCGCGCTACGGCAAGCTTCAGTTCCGGAATGCTGACCAGTCCGTCTGCGTAGCTGGCCGCACCCGCCAAAGTCACGCCGGAGGCCGGCAATCCCTCACCGTGGATCAGGCCTGTGAACGCGTAGTGTGAAAGATTGCCCCGGCCATCGAGCCTCGCGCGCAGCGGGCCGAATGGCGCCGGGTCGATCCACTGGCCGAGATCGAGGCTTGCGATCGTGGCCGTGCCGACCCAGCGTAAATCGCCCGTGAGCTGTGTCAGCTCGACATCGGCAGTTCCCTTGCCGGGAGCCGAGATTTGCGCTTTCACGAGCAGGCGGTCGAGATCACCGCTCGCGCGAGCCACGCCGACCAATTCGCGTTCCGCCATCAGCGACCAGGCCGCGCCGGCCTCGATCACAATGGGATCGCGTGCCAGCACGCGGCCCGAGGCGCCGGCGATCGCCCAGTTGCCGGCGTCCGCAGCTGCGTCCTCAAATCGGATCTGGGAGCGAGTGATCGTCGCGGAGCCACTGACTTGGCGCAGCCGCAGATCGGCACCGTGCGGCGAAGTGACCCTGAGGTCCGGGACGGCGATATCGTCGATCGCGAGGGTCAGCCAGCGCGGCATGAAGGAGGGTGGCTCGGGCGACTTGCTGTGTGCGTGCATCTGGATCGTGATCGTCGCGGCCCGCACGCGCTCGGCCGATATGCGCCCTGCCAGGATCTCGCTGGGTTCGTAGTCGGCATCGAATCCGGTGATGCGGATGCTCGCGTTCGTGTGTTCGATGACAATCATCTCGGCGCTCAGCGGGCCGATCAGCCGTCCCCGCGCGCCGGTGATGCGGATCTCTACGTTGTCGAGCGATTCCAGCAGCGCCACCGCGCGCGCGAGGCCCGCTTCGGTCGCAAGCAGCCAGGCCGCACCCGCGCTCACGATGAGGATCGCAAGCGCTGCCAGGATCAGCAGCCATCGCGTC